>Ga0105047_10000670_pt1 | contig 58897 bp, 53 predicted proteins | sample MAT04_FD_78384 | JGI IMG/M metagenome (GOLD analysis project Ga0105047, IMG submission 78384) | Freshwater microbial communities from Lake Fryxell liftoff mats and glacier meltwater in Antarctica - MAT-04 (megahit assembly) | ecosystem: Environmental > Aquatic > Freshwater > Ice > Liftoff... | reverse complement strand
GCCGTCAGCAAAATAATCTCAGTATCCGGCGAAATTTGATTTACCACTTGAACAACATCAAGACCATTCATACCTGGCATCTTTAAATCCAAAAGGATTAAATCAACAGCGTAACGTCGAACGTGCTCCACCGCCAGTTCGCCATTCGCGATGGGCGTCACATTGTAGCCTTCCAACCGCAAAATATCACTTAGCGATTGCCTGGCAATTGATTCATCATCGACAACCAGAATATTGTTTTTCATAATAAGTTCTCCCTCAATTGATTGATGGGCAGTAAAACGCGAAAACAAGCCCCCGGAGTGTGTTCAATGATCAGGTCAAGCCGGCCGCCATGGGCAGTGACGATGTCATAACTAACAGAAAGCCCCAACCCTGTTGTTCCCTTTGTGCTGACAAAAGGTTCAAAGATATTCGCCTGCACATCCAGCGGAACACCGGCACCACTATCTTGAAAATTAATTTCCAGCATTTTCCTCTTTTGAGTGATACTGATCCACAGTTCGCCTCCATCCGGCATGGCATCAAAGGCATTTAAAATTAGATTGATAAATACCTGTTCAATCTGATTACTGATTGCTCTAATGCTGGGCAGCCGCGCCGGCCAGGATGTGGTTACGCGAATGTTTCTTTCGCGCAATTGCTGTGCCAGTAAATTCAAAACATGATCGAGCAAATCCAACACCTGAACAGGTTTAAATTCAGCGCTTGGCCGGTAGAAATCAAGCATGCGCTGAACAGTTGTCATCAATCGTTCCAATTCCTGCTGTGTCATGTCCAAATATTTTTGACGCATTTCCTGAGGAATATCTTCCCGCGTGGCAAGGTGAAAGCAATTGCGCAGCCCTTGCAAGGGATTATTTATTTCGTGCGCTATCGAGGCCGTCAAACGACCGGCAACAGCCAGCTTTTCGGCTTGAACCAAAGCCTGTTGAGATTCTTCCACTCGCCGAACATAGGCTCGTAACTCCTCGTAAAGCCTGGCGTTCTCCATCGCTATGGTTGCCTGGCGTGCCAGAATCAAAAACATTTCAAGATCAGCTTCTCTAAAGCGAGGCTCGCCGCTATCCCTGGCGACAAAAATTACCGAGCGCATATTGATCAAGGAAGTCGATACACACATCAAAGTGCTCAAGTCGAGATCATTAAGCTCGACATCCAATCCCCATACGGGAGCCTCTTGTGTAGCGGCCCTTGCAACCGCATTCCCCAATGCGTCAACCGGGCCGCCAGCCAATATCTTGCCGCGACCCGCCAATAAATGAATCTGCTGATCTTTCTCAGCAACCTGGTAAAAACCCATATTCGTGGCAGCTAATTGGGCCAAAACTAAATCCAATATCAGATCCAGCAATCGCTCTGGGCGCGTTTCAGAGAGCAAAGTTTCAGTCACACTAAACAAAGGCCGCAAAGCCTGTACCCTGGCGGCATCCTGCTTTTGTTGGCTATCAGTCAAAGCCAGTTCCACCGCCTGTACCAGCTCGCCTCGCTCAAATGGTTTCAGAATAAGCCCGTCCACCCCACGCCGCAAAGCCTGAATGGCTGTCTCAACCGTGCCAAATCCTGTCATCGCCAAAATAGCCATGTCGCGTCTAAGCCCGCGCGCTTTTTGGATTACATCAAAACCGCTAACCTCCGGCATACGAATATCCACAAGCAGCAGTTCAAATCGTTCATTTTCAAGAGTTTCCAGCGCCAGACGCGGATCGGTTTGCACGAAGACTGTATAGCCCGCACGCGAAAGAAGCCGCTCGCATAATAATGTTATTCCCGGCTCATCGTCGATCACTAAAATTCGGGGCTGCTTCATACAGCTTGATCCAAAGGAAGCCAGACAATAAAATTCGAGCCAACGTGCAACTGGCTTTCCACTTCAATCATGCCGCCGTGATCAGTCACTATTCCATAGGTTACTGAAAGCCCCAGGCCCGTACCGCCCCGATCACCCCGGGTAGTAAAAAAGGGCTCAAATATTCGTTCCAAATTTTCGGGAGAAATACCAACGCCAGTATCGCGTATCGAAAATGTTATCCAGGGACGGCCAAAACGTGTTTGTTCTGCCGTTTCAACATCCAACCTGCCTCCGCCGGGCATGGCATAAAGCGCATTGTTGACAAGGTTTATCACTACTTGCTTGATCTGGTTTCTATCAACAGAAACCCAGGCAAGGTTCTTTCCCATTTTTACGACAGGCTGTACATTATTGGTCTGCATTAAATGTTTGGTTAATACCAGCATATCATCCACTATTTCATTGATATCTGCCTTAACGCGGACAGTCTCAGCCTGGCGGGCAAAATCGAGTAACCGCCGAACAACACTTCGGGCGCGGCGAGCCTCCTTTAGCACCAATTCCAGGTCACTGCGAACCGCAGCATCCACCGGCAGTTCATCAAGAGCCAATTCTGTAAAGCCTACAACACTCGTGAGGGGATTATTTAATTCATGCGCAACGCCAGCAGCCATCTCGCCCACAGCTGCCAGCTTGGCTGCCTGTATCAACCGGGCCTCCGCTTCGCGCTGGGCGCTAATTCGGGCCTGAAGTTCTTGCTGCGTTTGTTGAAGCTCAAATACATTATTTTGAAGAAGACCCACTTCAACATTGGCTGGTTCTGGATTTACCGCATTGTTAAAGTGCGCAACCAGCTTCCAAATACCCAGAGCGTGTGAAGAAAGCACTTCTCTAACGCCCACCACAATAAAACTCTGTCCAGATATTTCAACTATGTAAAGATATACACAATGCAAGGTTTCCTGAAGGATTGGAGAAACCATATACGCATGCTGATTTGCTTTACCATTACCCGGCCTGTCCGCAAATTTAGCATCACGCAGTATCTCTAGAAGAGGCTCAATGCTGTCTTGCGGTAATTTACTGACTGTTTCCAACTCAAAATCATTGCCGGTATGCGAAACAAACCCTGCCCATACCGCACCGGTCAGCTTGACAGCTTCCTGCAATATTGATTTCCAGGAGGTTTTTTTACTCACATCTTAATTATACAATACCCTTCTTATATATACGCGCAATTTTCAAAGGACTTTACAAATTTTAGAATGGTAAAATTGACCAGTCACACCACTTATTCTGATAAGGTAGACAATAACAATGAAAGAATTGATCGTTATTGGCGGCGGGCTTGCTGGCTCTGAGGCGGCCTGGCAGGCTGCTCAGCGCGGCATTCACGTCAAGCTTTATGAAATGAGACCAATCATCTCTACCGGAGCTCATCAAACCGAAAACCTGGCCGAGCTGGTTTGTTCAAATTCCCTCGGCTCAAATCTGACGGATCGTGCATCGGGAGTATTAAAATCCGAGTTACGCAGTCTTAACTCCATGCTGCTTGAAGTTGCCGAAGAAACCTCAATTCCTGCTGGCGCCGCCCTGGCAGTTGATCGTGATTTATTCGCCGCCAAAATCACCCGGCGCATCCAGAACCACCCAGACATTGAACTTATCCGGGAGGAAATTCAGGCAATTCCAAATGAACCTTGCATTATTGCATCGGGTCCGCTCACATCTGCAAAACTTTCACAATCCATCTCAACCTTCAGCGGCCAGGAAAATCTGTATTTTTTTGATGCAATTTCCCCCATTGTCACCGCCGAATCAATCAATCTGGATATTGCCTACCGCGCCGCGCGCTGGAATGCCAATCAGCAGGACGAAGGCGATTATATCAACTGTCCTTTTCACCAGAAAACCGATTATAAAAATTTTGTCGAAGCCTTACGAACTGCTGAACGAATTAAGCTGCACGATTTTGAAAATGTTTTAGAACAGGGTGTGACTGCCGGGCTGGACAACTATTTTGAAGGCTGCCTGCCCGTTGAAATTATTGCTGCGCGAGGCGAAAAAGCGCTTGCCTATGGCCCAATGCGCCCTGTCGGTCTGCCCGACCCAAAAGTACCTCGCCCGCCTTATGCTGTGGTGCAATTGCGGCAGGATAATCTTGCGGGAAGTCTTTACAACATGGTAGGATTTCAGACCAATCTTAAATTTACAGAACAACGCCGGGTTCTGCGCATGATCCCCGGCCTCGAACAGGCAGAATTCGTTCGCTACGGTCAAATGCACCGCAACACTTTTATTGCCTCCCCCAGGTTGTTGCGGCCCACCCTGCAATCCAACCAGCGTGAGGATTTATTTTTTGCCGGGCAAATCGTTGGCGTGGAAGGTTACATGGGTAATATTGCGAGTGGTCTGCTGGCCGGTATAAATGCCGCCCACCTGCTCAATAATAAACCGCTGATTGAACTGCCCCGTGAAAGCATGCTTGGCGCGCTCTGCTATTATATAACGCACGCTGAAATGAAAAACTTTCAACCCATGAAAGCCAATTTCGGCATTTTACCCCCGCTTGAAAACGCCGCTGCAAAATCAAATAAACGTGAACGTGCAGTTCATTACGCCGAGCGTGCCAGCAAAATTTTGAATGAGTTTTTAATAGACCATGAAGCGTAAGCGTTATCTCCTTAGTTTGCTGGCAATCGATGGCTTATTAATCCTGTCAATTTTTGCCTGGAACTTCTGGGCAAATGCCAATATAAAATCAAATACCTTTGATGGGCAGCGTGCTTTGAAAGATGTCGTAACCCAGGTCAGTTTTGGCCCGCGCACCCCTGGCTCAGATGCCCACAAGCAAACTATTCTTTATATCCAGCGCGAATTGCAGCGCTCTGGATGGCTAAGCCAGGTACTTGAACAGCCAATAAATGGTCACACGGCTTATAACATATTGGCTACGCGCAATACACAGGCTCCCATTGTTCTTTTAGGAGCTCATTACGACAGCCGCCTTCTGGCTGATAATGACCCGTCTCAAGTCAATCAAAGTCAGCCAGTTCCGGGTGCAAACGACGGCGCCTCTGGCGTGGCTGTCCTGCTGGAGCTCGCAAGAAGTCTGCCAGCAAATAGTACGCCTTGCGCCCTGTTGTTTATCGATCTCGAAGATAATGGCCGCCTCCCCGGCTGGGACTGGATCCAGGGCTCTAAAGCTTTTGCGGCCGCCATGACAATTAACCCGCAAGCGGTGCTAATCGTTGACATGATCGGCGATGAGGATTTAAATATTTACATGGAGCAAAATTCGGACCCGGAGCTGACAGCGCAAATATGGGGCACAGCCAAAAATCTTGGTTACGAAGGCGCATTTATTCCTGAATATAAACACAGAGTGCTGGATGATCACATACCGTTCATCGAAAAAGGCTTGCGTGCGGTCGATATTATTGATCTCGATTACAAATATTGGCACACAACGCAAGATACTCCAGACAAAGTCTCAGCGAAGAGTCTTGAAATCGTAGGCAGCACACTTTTAAACTGGCTTCAAAACTACAAGCAATGAGCGCAACGGAAATTTGCAACGAGAAGTAAATTATTTATGACACCACTTCGCGTTAAACTATTGGCATGCATGAGCTAGAGTCTTTCGCAAGCATTCGACTAACCCTGCAAAACCGCGCCGCTCTTCGCCTGGCGCAGGGCACACTTGTGCGCCAGGACTTCCAGCAGGAAGTAGCCCGCTTTTATGATCTTTTCGAACAGGCGCTTTCGACTGGTGACCCAACGCATCTGGATCCATTACTGCGTGATTGGACATCAGCCCGCACGGAAACCGAACTTGAGGTGGGTGAGCGCAACGTTACCGCATTATTAAAACAACTCATAACAATTTCTCACGAAACAGCGCGTGAAAAATTAAACCCGGAAGCTGCCCTGGATTTAATTGGGGCACTGATGCCCTTTTATCTTCACAGCATTGAACGCGTTACAACTTTTGAAAATGAAAGCCGCATAACCTACATCACAAATGACCTGCGTGCGCTGCAAACAAAAGTTGAAAGGCTGGATCGCACCAAATCCAATTTCACATCGGTTGCCGCGCATGAGTTCAAAACTCCGCTGACGCTGGTGGAAGGTTATTCTTCCATGCTAAGTGATGTAATTCCAGCGGATGCAGAACATATGCAGTCATTGTTAAAAGGTATCCACAACGGCATTTACCGCCTGCGCGAGCTGGTGGATGACATGATCGACGTGTCCCTTTTAGATAACAACCAGATGACCTTTAATTTTCAACCTGTCTGGCCGAACCGCATATTGAACCTGTTAAAAACAGAATTCCAGGCTGCGCTGCAAACCAGGCAACAGGTTATGGAAATCCGGCCATTCGATGGCTCCAACGAGCATATCTTTTGTGATCCGGAGCGCATCTACCAGGCATTTAGAAACGTGATCAGCAATGCCATTAAATACACACCGAACGATGGCAGCATCACCGTAGATGGAAGGTCTCTACCGGGTTTCGTAGAGGTAACCATAACCGACACAGGCATCGGCGTGGCTGCTGAAAACCAGGATGCAATATTTGAGAAATTCGGGCAACAGGGCAATGTCTCACTACATTCCAGTGGTAAAACAAAATTCAAAGGCGGCGGGCCGGGTCTGGGTTTGCCCATCGCCAAAGGCATCATCGAGGCTCACGGCGGCACAATTTGGGTCGAATCACAGGATTGTGATGAAGTGAGCTGTCCCGGCTCAACTTTCCACATCTTACTCCCAACGCGCGCCCTGCCCAGCGACCCTAACCTGGCAAATTTCCTGAACACGCCCGACATTCCAACAGACGAAAACAACGAATTAAATGATCAAAAATGATTGTGGTATTATTAAACCGGTGGGATAAACCACCGGTTTTTTTTACTATTACGGGAGCAGGCACCATGATTCGCTAAGCTTTTTGTTGAGCAAACTTCATTCTTTTTATCAGGCACGCTGTGCAAACGGTCGTTGCCGAACAGCTATACAACTTATGATCCTGGCAGGGTCAATAAGAAAATATTCCCATAATCTTAGAAACCGAAACCACACCTATGTCTAAAAAATCTTCTGAACCAACCACCCTCCCCCGCGAGCGGGCATTTCTAGTGGGGGCTGAAGTTTATCAAGAAGCGAAGTTACTTTCGCTGGAAGATTCTCTCATCGAATTAGCCTTACTCGCGGATACAGCCGGTCTGGAGGTGGTCGGCGAATTAACCCAAAAAATGGACCGCGCCCATCCCCAGACCTATATTGGCTCTGGCAAAGTGGAAGAGCTGAAAATCCTTTGCGAAGAGACCCTGGCAACCGTCGTTGTATTTGACAACGAACTTAACCCTCGGCATCAACGCGAGCTGGAAGAACTGCTTGCCCCCAAAGTGCGCATCATGGATCGCACCGGCCTGATTCTGGATATATTCGCGCAACATGCAAATACCGCCGAAGGCATCCTGCAGGTCGAGCTGGCTCAATACCAATATTATCTGCCGCGCCTCACACGCCAGTGGACCCATCTTGCACGCCAGGGCGGCGGCGGCGGCGGTCGTTCTGGGGGTGTTGGGGGCGTTGGCTTGCGCGGTCCTGGCGAAACTCAGCTGGAAGTCGACCGGCGCCAGATACGCACGAAAATAGCCCACCTGAAGCTCGAACTGATCAAAGTCAGCGAACACCGCCAGCGGTATCGCGCCCAGCGAAAACGCTCCAAAATTCCAACCATCGCGCTGGTTGGCTACACCAATGCGGGCAAGTCTACCCTGCTAAATCGCATCGCGCGCTCAGATGTCTACACCGCCAATCAACTCTTCGCAACCCTTGACCCTACCACCAGACGGGTGGAACTGCCAGGCGGTTACAATGGCTTATTCACAGATACTGTAGGTTTCATCCAAAAGCTGCCAACAACGCTTGTAGAAGCCTTCCACGCTACTCTGGAGGAGATCACAGAATCGGAGCTATTGCTGCACGTGGTAGACATCTCCCACCCGAATGCCCTGGCCCAGTACACATCTGTTAAAGAGACACTAAAAAAGATAGGCGCAGAGCATATCCCTGTCATTACGGCCTTGAATAAAATTGATCAGTTAAATGACCCGGACGCAGCTCGCGCAATTCTCACACAATATCCTCAGGCTGTTGCAATTTCTGCCAGCCAGGGCACCGGTCTACCTGATTTAATTCAGATGATCAAAGAGCAGCTTTACGAGACCTTTACCCAGATCAAAGTCTTTTTGCCCTACCAGCAAGGTAATTTGATTTCAGTATTCCATGAATCAGGTCAAATCGACCGGATAGAACATACCCGGGGTGGGGTCATGATCCAGGGCCGCATCCCTGGCCGGCTTGCAGCTCAATTCAATGAATGGGTCGCAAATCATCCGTCCAAAGAACTAGAGGCAGAAATATGATCATCTGGTTGTCAAATTTTCTTGACCATTTTTCTAATTTTCTCGCCACCCGCAAAGGTTTACTACCCATCGTTGGCCTGGGTTTCGTATTTCTAAACTTTATCCTGGTCAGCCTTGTTCCCGATTGGTTTTTCTCGCGCACCAATTTACTTCTGCATCTGGGCATCATCATCGCCATCATCGGCCAAATGCTTGCCTGGGTCCTCTAAAACAAAAAGCTGGCGAAAGCAGGTAGTACTACCTGCGTTTCGTCAGCTTTTTATTAACCCAAATCCACTTTTTAGGAGCACACATGTCCACTCACCAAATTCCTCACTGGGATCTAGCGAATGTCTTCCCATCTCTCGAATCAAAACAGTTTGAAACAGCAGTTGATGAGTTCAAAAAACAAATCAGCGACATGGAATTCTTCTTTAAAGAAAAAGTAGGCGCTTCCGGCCCGCAAACACCTGTTAATGAGCTGGCTGAAGCTGCCGGAGAAACTATCGACCGCTTTAATGACCTGTACAACCAGGGCATTACAATTCATGCATACATTTCATCTTTTATTACCACAAACTCGCGCGATAAATCTGCAAACAAAAAGCTCTCGGAATTTGAACAGGTGATCGTTCGTTTGCAAAATTTATCAACACAGTTCAAGGCCTGGGCAGGCAAACTTGCTCCGGTGTTGGATGCTGTCATTAACGCAAATCCATCGGCCAAAGCACATGCTTTTGCTCTCAAAGAAGCTGCAGAACAATCCAAATACATGATGAGCGCAGCAGAGGAATCTCTTGCGGCAGAACTCAATTTAAGCGGCGCCAGTGCCTGGGGAAAACTGCAAGGGACAATTACTTCGCAGCTCGGTGTAGATTTTGAATTAAACGGGCAGACCCAAAGACTACCCATGCCTGCCGTGATCAACCTGCACTCCCATCCTGATGAATCCGTGCGCCAACGGGCCTACGAAGCGGAAATGAGTGCGTGGAAAAGCATCGAAGAGCCGCTGGCGGCTGCCATGAACGGCATCAAAGGCACCACCAACACACTTAACCAGCGCCGCGGGCGCAGCGATGCGCTGCATTCTGCCATCGACGGCGCGCGCATTGACCGGCCCACACTGGATGCGATGCTTTCGGCCATGCAAGAATCATTTCCGGCTTTCCGCCGTTATTTCAAAGCCAAAGCTAAACGGCTTGGCAAGGAAAATCTTGCCTGGTGGAATCTTTACGCACCCGTTGGTTCATCCAATAAAAGTTACTCCTGGGATGAAGCCCGTGATTTCATTCTGGAGCATTTCAGGCAGTTTTCTCCAGACCTGGCCGATATGGCTCAGCGAGCCTTTCAAAACAACTGGATAGATGCCGAACAGCGGGATGGAAAACGGGGCGGCGCATTTTGCATGGGCGTTCCAGCAGTGCAAGAGAGCCGCATACTGTGTAATTTCGATGGGACATTGGATCAGGTCAGCACAATCGCGCATGAGCTTGGTCACGCCTTCCACAGTGACTGTGCTTACAAAGCCCAAAAAACCATGCTGCAACAAGATACCCCCATGACACTCGCCGAAACCGCTTCCATTATGTGCGAAACGATTATCATGGAAGCCATTCTCAAACAAACGACCGACCCCCAGGAGCAGCTCGCCATTCTGGAGACCCGCTTAATTGGCGATGCGCAGGTGATTGTTGATATCTATTCACGCTATCTGTTTGAAAAAGAAGTCCTGGAGCGCCGGGCTGAAGCCGAGCTGAGCGCAGAAGATCTGAATGAAATCATGGAGCGCGCTCAAAAAGCAACCTATGGCGATGGCGTGGATGAAAATTACCTGATGAAATACCTGTGGACTTGGAAGCCGCATTATTACTCCGCCGAACTTCCATTTTACAATTTCCCCTATGCCTTTGGGCTGCTTTTTGCCACCGGCTTATACGCCATTTACCAGCAGCGCGGCGCAGATTTCGTACCTGATTACATCAACCTGCTGGCCAGCACTGGCGAAGCCTCCGCTGCCGACCTGGCGTCGCGATTTGGCATTAACATCCGTGAAAAGCAGTTTTGGCTTGACAGCCTGAAAATCATCACCGATAAAATCACGCGCTACGAACTACTGTAGATTAAGTGACAGTCACCCAACGTTTTCGGAGTTAGAGCCCTGAAAACCGGGTGACTGTCACCTTAAATCATGCTAGTAAATCTTAGTTATTCGCCGCACCGGCATTCACCCAGTCCACCAGTAATTTGACCTGAGCCGCTGTTAATTTATCTCCGCGTTTGGGCATCTTTCCAGACTGCACGCTTTGAATCAGTTTACTTTTGGCAGCATCGTTGGGGGCAATTACAGCACCGTTCTGCGAGCCTGTCATCAGGCTGGCATAGGTTTTCATATCTAATGCCTTCGAGGTCTTCTCGCCGCCATGGCAAGAAATGCAAGAGTTTTCAAAGATCGGTAACACATCTTTTGAAAAACTGACCGCGGCTCCGGTCGTTGCACCTGACGATGAAGCCTGGGTGGTCCCGGTCACCGCCACACCCGGGGTGGCCGTGCTAGGACCTTGAGAAATAGCGGTCGCCGGAGCAGGTGCAAGCGTGGGTATGGAAACTGCAGGCTGACTCGCGCATGCCGCCAGACCAACCAGTGCAACAAAGAGCATCAAAGCTGCGGAAATAATTCGGAATTGTGGTTTAGTTTTCATTGAGGTTGATATTCTCCTTAATAGTAAAAAATATACCCGATTAAGATGAATATTTGATGAAAGAATAAATAAAAAGGCAGTCATCCTATGATTTTTTTCGGATGACTGCCGTATTTACTGGGAAACTTTTATTAGATTCTAGGGCCTGCGTCAATCACTTCCTGAGGCGTGCCATCAGTAAATTTAGCAAAATTCTGAATAAATCGACTTGCCAGGTCGCGGTAGCGCCGGTCATACTCATCACGGCCAGGCCAGGAAGACCACGGCTGCAGCACACTTTCAGGTACTTCAGGACAGGTCATTGGAACTTCAAAACCAAAGACCGGATCCTTGTAATACTCCACATTGTCCAGCTTTCCGTTTAGGGCTGCATTCAACAGGTTGCGCGTATGGCGAATACTGATGCGTTTGCCAACCCCATACGGGCCGCCCACCCAGCCAGTATTAACCAACCAGCAAGTTACGCCATAGCGTTCAATCTTGCCTTTGAGCAGCTGCGCGTATTTATAAGGATGATGCACCATGAAGGGCCCGCCAAAACAAGCAGAGAAGGTTATTTCGGGTTCCTTGCCCAATCCTACCTCGGTACCGGCGATTTTAGAGGTGTAACCGGAGATAAACTGGTAGAGTGCCTGGTTGGGCGTCAGGCGGGCAATGGGAGGCATCACACCGCTGGCATCGCAAGTCAACAAGATTACATTCTTCGGGTGGCCGGCCTTCTTCTCCGGGACGGCATTATCAATAAACTCAAGTGGGTATGATGCGCGCGTATTTTCAGTGAGTGAATCATCGTCGAGGTCTATATAACGAGTGATCGGGTCAACAGGCACATTTTCCAATATCGTTCCGTAGCGCCTGGTTGTTGCAAATATTTCCGGTTCCGCTGATTCTGAAAGCCCAATCACCTTGGCGTAGCAGCCGCCCTCAAAATTAAATACACCTTCGTCGCTCCAGCCATGCTCATCATCCCCGATCAAACGCCGGGAAGGGTCGGCGGAAAGGGTGGTTTTGCCGGTACCGGATAAGCCAAAAAACAAAGCCACATCATTGGAATCAACCGGGTTGACATTCGCTGAGCAATGCATTGAAAGCACGCCCTGCAGCGGCATCAAATAATTGAGAATTGTAAAAACCGACTTCTTAATTTCACCCGCATAAGCCGTATTGCCGATAATCGCAAGTTTCTTTTCAAAGGATAAGCATATAAACGTCTCGCTGCCAGTGTTGTCCAGCGCCGGCATACCCTTAAAAGACGGCATCGTCAGTATTGTAAATTCCGGCACAAAGCGTTTATATTCTTCCAGCGTCTTTGGCAGGATAAACATATTACGCACAAACATGCTGTGCCAGGCAAGTTCTGTTACGATGCGCACCGGCAAACGGTAGTTTTCATCAGCCCCGCCATACACATCCTGTACAAAAACATCGCGCCCCTGCAAAAAACCCAGCATTCGCTCATACAGCGCATCAAATTTTCTGGATTCAAACGGACGGTTGTACACGCCCCACCAAATATTTCCTTCCGAGTCAGTCTCGCGCACCACAAATTTATCGTTGGCCGAACGGGCAGTGTGCTTGCCTGTGTTTGCCACAAACGGCCCGCCTACAGCGGTAACACCCTCGCCGCGGAAGATTGCCTCTTCATATAGAGCCTCGCCTTGCAAATTCCAATAAGCCAGCCGTAAATTCCCGATGCCGTGATTGGAAAGGTTATATTCAGCCTTGCGTGCCTGAGCAATGCTTTCGCCTGGAGTTTTAATATTGAGTAAATTATTCATGGGTGAGCTCCTACAGCCAGTCTCTGATCATTTTCTTATCGCCAATATAAATTTCATTCGGCGAGGTGGGGTCCAGCGCCCACTTAATGCGCGCGATGCCTTCTGTTACATCCTTCACTGTTCCCGAAATTGACAGGCGGATATGCCCTTCCATGCCAAATTCCTTGCCAGGCACGGTCACCACCAGGGCTCTTTTTAACAAAAATCTACATAGCTCCACTGAATTGCCATTGAAAGCCCGCAAATCGGGCAGCGCATAAAATGTTCCCGAGGGCGTGATCAGTCGCGCGCCATTAAACGTCTTCATTTCTTGCAGAAGGACGGCGCGGTTATTCTCAATTTGCAACCGGATGGCCTCAACCACTGCCTGCAGCCCATTCAAAGCTCCCTCAGCCGCCGCCTGGCTGACACCAGAAACCCCGGAGGTTGTTTGGGCAGTCACATTGGTCATAACCCGCACAAGCTCACGCGGGCCAACCACCCACCCAACTCTGAAGCCCGTCATGCCATATACCTTCGCAACCCCATTCACCACGATGATATGCGAGTCTTCAATATCCTTCTGGGTGAATTCATACGCCGGGTGCGCCACCATGCGATCAAAGACCAGTTTGTGATAAATGTCATCACAAACCATGTAGATGCCTTTGCGCTCACAGAACTCCACAATTTTCTGAATAAGTTCGGCAGGATAAATTGCACCGGAGGGGTTATTGGGGCTATTAACGATGATCGCCCGCGTATAACCGGTGACAGCGGCCTCAATTTCACCAAAGGTAGGAATGAAAGTACCATCCCCCGGCGTCACAATCACCGGTTTTCCATAACACATCTTGATAATTTCCGGGTACGAGACCCAGTAAGGAGCCAAAACGATAACCTCGTCTTGAGGATTCAAGATGGAATAGAAAATATTAAACAGCGATTGTTTCGCGCCATTGGTTATGATGACATTTTCAGGCGCGACCAGCCGGTTGTAATTTTCTTCTGTATAGCGAATCACCGCCTTTTTCATCGATGGGGTACCATCAGCAGGGGTGTACTTGACTTCACCGCTGGTCAACTTGGCCGCAGAAGACAGGATCGCAGCAATTGGGGTTTTGTTCTTAGGCTCGCCTATTCCCAAATGAATGACTGCTTCTCCGCGCTCACGCAAAAGCCGCGCTTCTTCGTTCAAAGCCAGCGTCGGTGATTCGGCAATTTCACTTGCAAGCTTGCTGAGTCTCATCTATTCTTCTCCTATATAGTGCAATACCCTGCCGGAAAGATGAATCAGGGCCGTTGGTTAAATAAATCTGGTCAGCAAAGAATGCTGACCAGGTATAGTACGACCACCGCCAAAGGGCGCTGACAACGAGTTGTCAGACAAAGCTATCATAGACTGATTATACTATGCCGCCCTGTCGATCCTATCGTGCAGAATGTCACATATCTATGTGACAACTTGCCACAAACTTATTCTAAGGCCCCAAAATCGACAGGGTTGCCCAGCGGCAGGCAGCGGGCGCTTTCGGTAAGGCGTTTCATCATGCCGCCCAACACAGTGCCAGAGCCCAACTCCATAAAATTATTTACGCCTGCGGCGGTCATCAACTGCACCGACTCTGTCCAGCGCACGCGTGATTGCATTTGCGCCATCACATCGGCGCGCAAATCAGCCGCCTTCTGCAACGGCAGCGCAGCCACGTTGCCCACTACGGGGATACCCGTATCCATAAAGTTGGCGGCATCCACCGCCTTGTTCCACTCGGTTTGTATTGAATCCATCAACGGGGAATGAGCAGCAATACTGACCGCCAACGGCAGCGCCCGCTTGGCACCTGCAGTTTTGGCTGCCAGCATCGCGCGCTCGAGCGCCGGTTTGTGACCGGAGATCACCACTTGCCCGGGGCAATTGTCATTCGCAACCTGCACAATTTCATTCGGGGTGCTGGCCTCAGCGCAAACTCTGTCCAGCGTAGGAATGTCAATTCCCAAAATGGCTGCCATACCACCCGGATTTAGTTCACCAGCAAGTTTCATTAATTCGCCGCGCCGGCGCACGAGCCGCAACCCATCCGCAAAAGAGATGCAACCCGCCGCAGCAATGGCGGATAACTGCCCCAGGGAATGACCAGCCATAAAAGCAGGGGTAACGCCGGGGAATAAGCTTTGAAAAACACGGTACGCTGCAATGGAATGAATAAACAACGCCGGCTGGGTATTTACTGTGGCGTTTAAAAGGTCTTCAGGACCCTGCCACATTATTTCAGTTAATGGAAACCCAAGGATGGCATCTGCTTCGACAAAAGTTTCCCTAGCCACCGGAAAAGCATCTGCCAACGTGCTGCCCATCCCTACAGTCTGTGAACCCTGACCTGGGAATAGAAATGCGGTTGTTTTTGCATCAAACATCATCATATCTCCTCGTTGGCATCATCAAGGTTAGTTGTTTACAAATGATTATCAATAACGCCATCAGGTTTAACACAAACGCGCCGTGTTGGTCACGGCGCGTTTGTGGTTTGGTCAGGACTTCTTTTCTTTTTCAACCACGATTACTTCGCGGCCTTTGTAGTGCCCGCAATTAGGGCAAACTACGTGGGGCAGGCGCATCTGTCCGCAGTTGGGGCAGGCGGTCAGATTGATGGCCTGAAGGGCATCATGTGCGCGGCGGCGGTCGCGGCGACCTTTCGAGTGCTTACGCTTTGGTTGTGGTGGCATTACTTACTCCTCTTTTACAATTGCATCCAACCAGCTGGTTTGCTGGCTGTTTAAGCGGGTTGATTATAGTGGTGTTACTGCGAGGTGTCAAGCAAGTTAAGGCGAGAAAACAAAGCGGTCATATACGGTGATCTGTTTTTACATTTTAGGCAGAAATACCCCATTTATGGGGTATTTCATTAATTTCGCATATGCTCAAGCCAGGGGCCGCAGAAACCGAACCCACCTATTTGGCGTAATCGTATGAAGCTTTGATAGCAGGTCGCAGGTCAACGACTTCGCCCTTCGACAATAATCGGATCGTCTCAAGAACCACCGGTTTGCCCTTATGATTGGCGCCTACATAATGTCCATTTAAGCCAACGGCATTGATAAACTCGCCGCCTTTGGCTTTATAGGCCGCCGGAACTTCATCTTCAGGGAAGATAGCGTTATATGGGCACTCTGGAACACACGCTCCGCAATCGATGCAGCTGCCTGGATCAATATAATAGGTTGGAAACTGTTTGGCCGGTTCACCAGGGCTGATGCATTCCACCGGACAAACATCTACACAACCATTGTCGCGCAGGCATAAACTTGTAATGATATGTGACATGTCTAAATTTCTCCTGTAAGATGTTTAATTCTAGCAGAATTTATATAAAAAGCAGTAACAACATTACTGTCGTTACTGCTCGCAAAAAGTTACGAATGTTTGGACTTACTTTCCGTAACGACTGGAAACTTCATTCCAATTAATCACATTCCACCAGGCAGAGGCATATTCCGCCCGACGGTTCTGGTACTTAAGGTAATAAGCATGTTCCCAGACATCAATTCCGGCCAATGGTTTTAAGCCATCTGTCAGGGGATTGTCCTGATTGGCAGTCGACACTACGGCCAGCTTATCGCCTTTTACCACCAGCCAGGCCCAGCCTGAACCAAAGCGACCCATGGCATCCTTTTCAAATTCGGCCTTGAAGCTTGCAAAAGAACCGAAATCTGCATCAATCGCGCCAGCCAGGGCGCCTTTGGGTGCGCCGCCAGCATTGGGAGCCATAATTTTCCAAAACATGTCGTGATTATAATGACCGCCGCCATGATTGCGCACAGCGCCGCGGATATCCTCGGGTACATCATTCAATTTGCTGACCAGTTCATCCAAAGACCAGCTGCCCAGTTCGGGGTGTTTATCCAGCGCCGCATTGAGATTGGTAACATACGCAGCATGGTGCTTATCGTGGTGAATTGTCATTGTCTGCGTGTCGATGAATGGTTCCAGCGCGTCGTAAGCATATGGAAGGGGTGCAAGAGTAAAAGCCATTAGTGTCTCCTTTGAGATACGGGGTTGACGAGAAAAATTGTGTGCCTTATTATTTATAAGCTTACTTATTTTAGCCCGTGGGCCAGGGCGGGTCAATTCTCAAATCGGACGATTTTAGTCGTCAAAAAGGGTGATGACCTATCACCAGTCAGAGGAGCTCCATGCAAACGCAGCCATCGAAGTTATTTGTCACTCTGGCCATTCTGGGCGGCATCCTGGCGGTTTCCACTTCGTCCATCTTTATACGCTTCGCTCAACAAGACGCCCCATCTCTCGTTGTGGCGGCATATCGATTGACTCTCGCCAGCATCATCCTTGCTCCACTGGCGCTGACGCGCTATCTGCCTGAGTTGCGCACAATAACCAGGCGTGAACTCTTGCTGGGCTTGCTTTCAGGTTTTTTTCTGGCCCTGCATTTCGCCACCTGGATTACCTCCCTGGAATACACATCCGTAGCCAGTTCGGTGGTATTGGTGACTACAACACCCCTGTGGGTGGCGTTGCTTTCGCCGCTGATCCTGCGCGAGACCAGCAGCAAAGCGGCGATCATTGGCATGTTATTGGCACTGGCAGGCGGAGGCATCGTTGGAATTTCAGATTCTTGTACGTGGCAGGCTGGCTTGATATGCCCATCACTCTCCACGTTTATACGCGGCAGCGCATTTTGGGGTGATTTTTTGGCGTTGTGCGGTGCATGGATGGCAGCCGGTTACATCATCATCGGGCGTCGTTTGCGCGCAAAAATATCTCTCATCCCCTATATATTTGTGGTCTACGGTATGGCAGCCATCGTTTTGCTGGTGATCCTTGGCATATCTGGAGAACCTGTTATTGGATATCCCCCTGCGACATATTTATGGTTACTGCTCCTGGCACTTATTCCGCAGCTGATCGGACATTCCACCTTCAACTGGGCCTTGCGCTTTCTACCCGCTTCGCTCGTTTCGGTGACCCTCCTGGGAGAACCGATCGGCTCAACGATCCTTGCCTATCTGATTTTGCATGAATCGCCCACTTTCTTGAAAATTCTTGGCGCTATTTTAATTCTCACCGGCATTTATGCCGCATCCGCGCAAGGTGAGAAAAAGTAAATTTTATTTCGTATTTTTTATAACAAAGTGGTGGCACTGGCAGTAGGTCGTACCTGCTCGTGCCACCACTTTTTCAAAAATCAGGCTGCCTTTACGACTTCCTTCTTCTTTTTCTTCTTCTTATCCTTGTCTTTGCCTTTACCTTGTTCTTTATTAGCCATTTTCTTCTCCTTTCTAATATATCAACGCTGGAAGACCCAGTTTAGTTCGCGGAGTTGGTTCTTCAGGTTCTCATTCAAGGCACTCTCGTTCATGCGCCAGGACCAGAATCCTCCAACCTTCCCCGGGAAATTCATGCGCGCTTCAGTTCCAAGGCGCAGAAAATCTTGTAGTGGGGCAATCGCAAAAACAGCCACTGAGCCCCAGATGGCGCTCAGCATATCGCCTGGCACATCAACATTATCACGGCTGATGTAGCGATGGTAATAATCACGCTCGGATGCCGGAGCAGTACGGTACCAGCCCAGAATGGTGTCGTTATCATGCGTACCCGTATAAGCCACACAATTGGATGAGTAATGGTGCGGAAGAAATGGATTATCCGGGCCCGAAAAGCCAAACTGCAGGATTTTCATGCCGGGCAAGCCAAACTCATCGCGTAGTTTAATCACATCCGGTGTGATCTCGCCCAGATCTTCCGCGATAATCGGCAGATCACCCAGCGCTGCGCGGATGGCATGGAACAAATCTGCCCCGGGACCGGGAACCCAGCGGCCATTCTCCGCAGTGGCAGCATTGCCTGGAATTTCCCAGTAGCCTGCAAAACCTCTAAAGTGATCTATACGAACAACATCCACAACACTCAGAGTCGCCCGAATCCGTTCAATCCACCAGGCATAACCAGTTTGTTGATGTCGGGTCCAGTCATAAAGCGGGTTGCCCCACAACTGTCCTGTCGGAGAAAAATAATCCGGGGGCACGCCAGCCACCACCCTGGGCTGGCTATTTTCATCCAGGAAAAAGAGCTCGGGGTGCGACCAGGCATCCGCAGAATCCATTGCCACAAAGATCGGGATATCACCCACAATCTGCATATTGCGATTGTGCACATAAGATTTCAAGGCATTCCACTGGCGAAAGAAAAGAAACTGGCGGAACTGCTGACGCACAATCGATGCCCCATAATCCCTGCGCGCCGCATCCAGCGCAGCCCCCTGGCGCTCTCGCTGCTCTTTGGGCCATTCATTCCACGATTTGCCGCCATTGGCATCTTTAAGTGCCATGAACAGCGCAAAATCATCCATCCAGGAAGCATTGTCAGAGAGGAAGGACTCAAACTCAGCGTGGATTGGGCCGCGCGGCATTGCCGAAAACCGCTCAAACGCCCGATCCAGCAAACCGGGTTTCCAATGATAAAGTGCGCCAAAATCCACATGCGCCGCATCCCAGGCGGGCATACCTGCCAGATCTTCCTGCCAGAGTAACCCCTGCTCCATCAACACATCCGGGCTTACAAGATACGGATTGCCTGCAAACGCCGAAAAACATTGGTAAGGAGAGTCGCCAAAGCCAGTTGGCCCCAACGGCAGCACCTGCCACAACTTGAAGCCACTATCCGCCAAAAAATCGATAAAGCGATAGGCCATTGGCCCGAGATCACCGATACCATAAGGCCCCGGCAAACTGGTAGGGTGCAGGAGCATCCCAGAACTTCGCTTAAATGTCATTCTTTCCTCGCAAGCATTGATTGATAAAGTTCAGCATACTGTTGCGCCGAAACCTGCCAGGAAAAATCCCCGCCCATGCCGGCTCTTTGAATTCGCTGCCAATTTTCAGGCTTTTTAAATGTCTTTATGGCTCGCCGAAGGGCGCCAGCCATAACGCCTGGTGATGCATCTGTAAACAAAAAGCCGGAATATCCCTCGGCAATCGTATCGCGCAGCCCACCGGTTGCGCGCGCCACGGGCACAGCGCCGTAGCGCATGGCGATCATTTGCGCCAATCCGCAAGGCTCGTAGCGCGAGGGCATCAAAAGCATATCCGCCCCGCCATAGATTTGCCGCGAAAGCTTGCCATCATAGCGGATGACCGCGCTCACTCTGTGCGGGAAATCACTTTCAAGTCTGCGCGCGGTCGCTTCAATATCCGGGTTACCAGAACCCAATAATATCGCCTGCCAGTCCAAGTCTGTGATCAGCCGCAGCGCGCCCAGGGCAATATCCACTCCCTTTTGTTGATCCATGCGGGTCACCATCGCCAGCAGCGGCAGCGAATCATTTATTTCCAACCCAAATTGTGTCTGTAGTAATTTCTTGGTGGCTGCACGCGCATCAAGGTCATCGCGGGAAAATGGCTCTGCCAGAGCCTCATCTTTTTCCGGATCCCAGGAAACCGTGTCAATCCCATTCACGATGCCGATCACCCGCTCGTGCCTTGATTGCAGAAAGGTTTCCAGCCCGCAGCCATACTCAGGGGTCTGAATCTCTTCCGCATAAGATGGTGAAACCGCCACGATTTCATCCGCAGCCCATAACCCTAAAGGCATGGGGGTTTGCTGCCCCCACCATGGCAAAGCAGGGTCATTCACTGCCGGCAGCCCATACGCAGTCAGGGCGGCTTCTGACCCGGCTCCCATGTAACACAGGTTGTGAACCGTCATGAGAGTCTTTACGCCCAACCAGAATGGGTCACCAGCCTGCTGCATCATCCGCACACCGTACAAAGCGCTGGCGGTATGCCAGTCATTAGCATGCACAATATCCGGCCGCCAATCCAACTTTCGCGCCAGTTCGAGCGCTGCCATTGAGAAGAAAACAAACTTTTCACCATCGACAGCCGCATCCGTATCATAAACTTTTGTAGCGCGGCTGAAAGGATCTCCAGAAATCAAGTAGACCGGCAACCCGCGCAATTCTACATGAAAAACCTGCACGGGCACTTCTATGCCGTCACGAGCTATGGTAAAGACTAGCTCCCGATGAATATCAAATAGATCCATCCGAATCGCCACGTGGAAAGGAATTACAAGGCGAACATCCAGGTTCGCATTCAGATCCAACAGCGCATTCGGCAGCGATCCGCCGACATCCCCCAAACCACCTACTTTTACGAAAGGATCGGCTTCGGAAGCGAGAAACAAGATTTTTTTAGGAGTAGTCATGCGTTTATTTTACAACAAAAATCCTTAATTGGCTTTAATGATCGCAGCAAACCAGCCGCATAAGAATGCCCAAACACAAAACAAAAAGCGCCCTCGTGCGAGGGCGCTTCCAGGGGCGGCTGATGGGTTTCGAACCCACAACATCTTGATCCACAGTCAAGTGCTCTGCCATTGAGCTACAGCCGCCATATTTAGAGCCGTCGGATTATATCACTACCATCACGCGCTTTCAAGGCTTTTTTGAACAGCTTTCAAAACGTCTGCCCGGTCGACAGTTTCCTGCGTACCGTTTTTCAGGTTTTTTACGGTCACTTTGTCCGCCGCCGCCTCATCCGGCCCGATGACAATCACCACCTGCATCCCCATGCGGTCGCCATATTTGAATTGTTTGGGCAATTTAGCCGGCTCCGGGTACATGGTCACTTTTATTCCCGCGCTGCGCAGGTTGGCAGCCAGGGCGTATGAATTCAGCCACAAGGACTCATCAAAGATGGTCACCAGTACCGGCGCAGGTGTAGGGACAAAAACCGGTATCAGCCCCTTCTCTTGCAAGATAATTCCGACAACCACATCGCCCATGGCGAAGCCTACACCCGAAAGAGGGTCCCCGCCCACATCGCGCAGCAGGTTATCGTAGCGCCCGCCGCCCAGGATCGCCCGGCGGACACTCCCAGAAACATCAAAGGCTTCAAACACCGTGCCGGTGTAATACAAAAGACCGCGCATAATATTGGGGTCAAATTTCACATACTCGCTCACGCCCAGAGCATCCAGAGCCTTGAACAACCGCACTAACTCATCTGATTGTTTCCACAGGTCATAATCAGCCAGCACCTGCTTCAGTCCATCCAGCTGAGCCTGTTCAACACCCAGCGCAAGCACATACTCATCCCATTTCAATGCTTCCATCTTTGTGCGGCGATCCACCGCGCCAGAAATATCCATTCGTTTTTCTGGCACTATTCCAAGCGCGTCAAATTGAGCATCCATCAGGCGGCGGTTATTTACATAAATGACCGCCATTTGCGAGCTAAGTCCAGCCAACTTCAAAAAAGTGGCAGCCACCGCGATCAGTTCCGCATCCGCTTCCGGCGAGTTTACACCCAGCATATCAACGTTCCATTGGAAAAATTCCCGCGAACGGCCGCGCTGCGGACGCTCATAGCGCCAAAATGGCCCAAACGACCACCAGCGCACCGGGAAAGCCAGCTCACCCTGCTTTTGCGCAATCATACGCGCCAGGCTGGGTGTCAATTCGGGCCGCAGGGTGATCATATCGCCGCTGCGGTCAGGAAAAACAAAGGCCTGTTCTTTAACCAGTTCCTCGCCAGATTTTGCGGCATACAGGTCAATTGTTTCGATAAAAGGCGCATCCCATTCCTGGTAGCCAAATATTTGCGCCGCAGACCGAACTTTATCATAAATAAAATTACGCTGCGCCATTTCTTCGGGATAAAACTCTCGCGTGCCTTTTACAGAGGGAATGCTTGATTTGGATGCCATAATGTTCTGCTCCGGTGCTGTGCAAAATCAAAATTCAATCGTTGAATTTTGAAGCGGGTTTGGTATAATCCTTTGAAATGATTAGCTTTCAAGGAGAAAACCATGCAAATTAATTACCAGGAAACCAGCAAGGACCTGCTCAAACGCATTGATATTCACGAGTTGTACGGAGCCAAAAATATTGATGGCTGGAATATCGAAGTTCTTAACCCACAACCAGGCTACAAAATTTTAGATGTGGGCTGCGGAGCGGGCAAACAATGTTTCCTGTACAGTGATTATACTAAAGGTCAGGCGGATATTACAGGCGGCGACTTCTCGGAAGAACTGCTTGCCAAAGCTCGCGCAAAGCAGGCCGAGCGTGGCGATAAGAATGTCAATTTCCAATTTTTGGATTTCAACAAACCCTTCGGATTTGATGCGGACAGCTTCGACTTTGTCTCCAGTGCCTTCGCCATCTATTATGCCAGCGATTTGCAATTCACCTTCAGCGAAGCGTTTCGCGTGATCAAACCTGGCGGGCGCTTGTTCGTCACCGGTCCGCTGCCCGAAAACAAGCAGATGTTTTACGATATTATCAAAGAAGCCAGCAACCAAACCATCCCACCCATGCCGGGTTCCAGCCGGTTTAAGGGTGACATATTCAATACCATCAACGGCATTTTTTCCCATACCGAGCTGCTCAAATTTGAGAACCCATTGACTTTTCCGCAGGTGGCCCCCTTTATTGAATATGTGCGCGCCTCATTGAGCGAAGACCGCAAATTATGGACCAGCATGTTCAATGGCAAAGATGAATATGAAGCCTTGATCGCTAAAATCGAACAGATGGCAACCCGCTGGTTCGAGCGCGATGGCAAACTGGTGATGACAAAAGTCGTTGGCGGGATCCTGGCAATCAAGTAAGAAATTACCCTACCAAAATCAAAACAAAGGTGCTCATGAATTTCTTTGGCAAGCGTATTCTATTTATCGGAGCCCACCCGGATGATATTGAATTGGGCTGCGGCGCATTTCTGCACCATGTTTTGCCTTATAGTGAGGTACTTTGCCTGACTCTTTCAGATAATCAGAAAAATCCTAATCTAAAAAATGTGGTCGAAGAGCACATGGCAAGTTTCGCTGTACTCGGAGTGCCCGAAAAGTCTATCTCGATTGAAAAGTTCGAAACCCGTAAATTCCCCGAAATCCGGCAGGAAGTGCTTGAATACATGCTCAAGATGCGCAAAACCTTCCAGCCGGATATGGTTTTTGTACACACAAAATCAGACATTCACCAGGATCACAATGTTGTAACCGAGGAAGCCTTGCGCGCTTTTCGCGGCACCACTTTACTTGGTTTCGATGTTGTGCGCTCCAGCTACGGTTTTTTCCCGCATTTTCTGGTAGAAGTCACTGAAGCGGATGTGCAGGCCAAGCTGGATGCACTGGCCGAATACAAGACCTACCTGGATAAATATTATTTCGACCCGTCCCTGCTGCGCGCTACCATGGTACGCCACGGCGCGCTGGCAGAGCGCCCTTATGCCGAAGGTTTTGACATATTGCGCATCGTCGGCGAATTCAGCAAACCTGCTTAAAAAAATCCCTTCAAAACCCAATCACGGTTTTGGGGGATTTTATTGAATGGCGAAACCAGAATCGACATATAATACTAGTATGGATACCGATTGGACTGAGCAGGTCATTCTGGAGCGCTTCAAAATTGATATTCTCTTGCCAGGGAATGAAGAAGCTTACCGCGCCTGGGATAATCTGACCAACCAGGTTGTCAAGTTACACCTGCTCCCAATCCTTCCGATTAACGATACCGGCCGCCTGCTGGAAAGCAATGGTTCTGATCTGTCGGGCTTCTCACACCCGGATGTCGCTCCATACCTGGGTTATTTTGAATACGCGTCACACGGCTTCTGGGTGGAAGGTTTCCTGGATGCACCCAGCCTGCGCGATATCCTGAGTTCAATCCCCGGTCAGCCATTGCAATTAACCGAATCTCTGGTGTACCTGAAAGCGCTTTCAGCAGGCCTGGCTGCTCTTCACAGCGCTGGCTGGGCACACGCCAATCTATGTCCAGAAAACATCCGCATCACGCGCAAAGGGCGTGTACAGATTTTCGGGCTATTTTCGGCTCGCCGCCTGGGGGAAATTCCGCCTTGCGCTACAAGATACACACCCCCAGACCGGGCGCTTTCCCCGGCGTACGATGTTTACTCTCTGGGACGCATCCTTTTTGAAATGCTTGGCGGAAGTTTACCCGAACCTCTGCCGGATCTGCGCAGCCTGAATCCACGCGTGCCCGAATACCTGGCGCGCCAACTGCCTCGCGCTCTGGATGCCTACCCGAATACGCGCGTGGCTGATCCAACCGAACTATTTCAAACAGCCTGCCTGGCGTGCCGTATGGATGCCACATCCATCCCGGACCGTATTCCACTCGATTCGGCTTCAGCATTTTCACTGGGGGTTTGGGAATATCTTCCGATTCTCGAACATCCCAACAGCCCTAAAGCCAAAGTCCATCCTATCGCAGCCAGTCATGTTTTCTTGCAAAAAGGAAAAAGCGTACAGCCAAAATGGCTTTGGCCCACAATTGCAATTGCAGGTCTGGGAATAGGGCTGATCGCATGGTTTTTGATTGCCTGGTTTAAACCAACCGATGCTGCGCAGGTTGACATCCCAGGTACGCAAGCTGCAAAACCTTCAGCACCTGCTTTAATCGCCACCCAGGCGCTAAGCCCCAGCCCAACCACTTCGGATGGGCTGAACGGCAAAATCGTTTTTACCTGTACCCGCTCAGAAATAAACCAGTTGTGCCTGATCACCCCGGCGGGTGGCGAGATCACGCGCCTCACATCCGAAACAGCACAGGGCTATTACCCGGCCCTTTCGGCGGCAGGCAATCTTCTGATCTACGCCTCCAATGTTGGCGGCAGTTTTGACCTTTACCTGAAACCATTTGACACAAGCGCAGTCCCCACCCGGCTTACCACCAATGTTGGTGAAGTTGCCGCATCCGCTTTTTCACCGGATGGGTCTCAAATCATTTTTTCCAACAGCGTTAATGGCAAAATCTTCCAACTCTGGCAGGTTGGCCGGGAGGGCGGAGATGCACATCAGTTGTACAGCACAGCTGGCAATATTTCGAGCGCAGCCTGGGCACCTAATGGCCAAAATATAGCGCTTACAATCTCCAGCCTAGCCAACACTGCCTCTTATGATATTTATATCCTTAACCTGGAAACACAAAACATTGCTCAACTCACCAAAGGCGAACTATCCAATATCGGTGGCAGCGTGGATTGGTCACCGGATGGGCGCAGCCTGGTGATTTTTGCTGGCGCACCCGGAGATAAGAACATTTTCCTGGTCGATACCGTTTCGGGCCAAACCACCCAGTTAACAAGCGGCGGCAACAACGCGGCCCCGGCCTTTTCTCCAGATGGAAACTGGATTGTCTTCAACTCGCAGCGCACTGGAAATGCCGACATTTTCATCATGAAGGCCGATGGCACAGACGTGCGCCAGCTCACTACCGACCCTCAGGCAGATTGGCAGCCCAGGTGGGCAAAATAAAACCAGATTCACTTCTTGACAATTTTGACCTCCGGCATATAATTCACCCCAATCAAATAATAAAAACGTTGACGAGGACGAGTACGCTTCAAAGCGATTTTCAGAGAGCCGGGCAAAACTGATGCAAGCCAGGCAAAAGCGCAGAAGCTGAATGGACCTCCGAGTTGTGAAGGCGAAAGTCAGTCTGCCCACACCGGGCAAATTAAATCAGTAGCCGGAACCGGAAACTGCAACCGTTATCAGGGCAGAGCCACTTCAAAAGTATCGAAACAAATGATTACATTTGAGTTGGCTAAACAAAGTGAGCTGGCCTCTGGACCCTGTTGCATCACAACGGGGTTTTTATTTACACACAGAGCATGGCTAAACTGGGTGGTACCGCGGGAGTCCCCTCTCGTCCCAATGGACACAGGGGACTCTTTCTATTTTCCGCGCTTCGCGAGGTGAACTTTTACACCACGCGTACAAGAAAAGGATCCGTTTCGATGCTTACTGAGACGATAGACAACGCCGGTACTCGCCAGACCATCAAGACCATCGTCCGTGAACTGCATGCCGACCTTGAAACCCCCATCAGCGTTTATCTAAAACTGCGCGATGGCAACCCGTCTTTCCTGCTGGAATCAGTGGAAGGCGGAGAAAGGATTGCGCGCTATTCTTTTATCGGTATCCAACCCAGGGCGCAATACATCCTGCGCAATGACCTGGTGCAAATCATCGAAACCGGGGCCAGCCGCACCATCCAGCTGGAGGCGGGCAGTGACCCTACCTTCTTCCTGCAAACCGAATTGCTGCGCTATCAGTCAGAACCCCAGCCCGGCTTGCCGCGCTTTATCGGCGGGCTGGTTGGCTACATGGGCTACGAAACAGTGCGCCATTTCGAGCCGTCCATCACGCCCCACATGCGTGTTGAAATGGAAAAATCCGTTCCAGATGCCTTTTATCTGTTGGCCGATACAATCGTGGCCTTTGACCATGCGCGCCGCAGCCTGTTCCTGATAGCCAATGTGCTGGATGGCGACGAAGCAGCCGCCAACCACAAGCTGGACGAAATCACCGGGCGCATGCAAACGCCGCTGCCGCCCACAGAAAAACCCCGGCTTGGCGCTTCTGCAATCACCTCCAATATGACCCGCCAGGCATTTGAAGATATGGTCAGCACAGCCAAAGAATACATCTCCGCTGGCGATATCTTCCAGGTGGTTCTCTCACAGCGCTTCAGCCGTCAGACCACGGTCGAGGCTTTTGAGGTCTACCGCGCGGTGCACCGGTTAAATCCATCGCCCTATATGTTCTTCTTCGATTTCGGCAAGGTGGATGACGAACCCTTTTATGTGGTCGGTGCCTCGCCCGAAATGTTTGTGCGCCTGGATGGCTCTCCGCGCCGCGCCGCGCTGCGGCCAATTGCCGGAACGCGCACCCGCGGAAAAGATGCTGCCGAAGATACCGCCCTGGCCGCAGAACTGCTCGCGGACCCCAAGGAACGCGCCGAACACGTCATGCTGGTCGATCTGGGCCGCAATGACCTGGGCCGCGTATGCAAATACGGCAGCATCAAGGTCTCCGATTTTTACAGCATTGAACGCTATTCACATGTCATGCATATCGTTTCACACGTCGAAGGGGAATTGCGCCAGGGTCTGGGCGCTTTTGACCTGGTGCGGGCCGCCTTTCCTGCCGGGACTGTTTCCGGGGCTCCAAAAGTTCGCGCCATGCAGATCATTGCCCGGTTGGAACAGGACGCGCGCGGCCCATACGCCGGCATGGTGGGCTACTTCGGCTTTGACGGCGCCATGGATACCTGCCTGGCGATCCGCACCATGATCGGCCGCGGGCAAACCTTCAGCGTGCAGGCCGGCGCGGGCATTGTCGCCGATTCTGACCCGGCCGCTGAATATCAAGAAACTGTCAATAAAGCCAGCGCCACGCTGCGCGCTATTGAAATCGCTGAAACAAATTCATAACCTTTCAGGAGAATCCATGGCTCCCAATCCCTCCCGCCCCCGTTTATTAACTGGCGACCGCCCCACCGGGCGGCTGCATCTCGGTCATTACGTTGGCTCACTTGCCAACCGGGTAAAGTTGCAGCACCAGTATGAATCGTTTTTCATCATTGCCGATCTGCACACGCTCACCACCCGTCCAGAACCGCAGTACATCAAAGACATTCCGCTTTACATCCGCGAGATCGTCCTGGATTACCTTTCAATCGGGATAGACCCGCAGATCAGCACCATTTTTGTGCAATCCGCCATCCCTGAGACCTACCAGCTCAACTTGATCTTTGAAATGCTGGTCAGCGTTACCCGCCTGGAACGCCTGCCATCCCTGAAGGATATGGCGCGGGACGCGCATCTCGACTCCATGCCGTTTGGCCTGCTCGGCTATCCGGTGCTGCAAGCAGTCGATATCCTGCTGCCGCGCGCCAATGTTGTCCCGGTCGGGCGCGACAACCAGGCGCATGTTGAGTTGGCGCGCGAGATGGCCCGGCGCTTTAACAAACTGTACGGCGATACCTTTCCCGAACCAGAAGCGCTGATCGGTTATGTGCCCGCCCTGATCGGCACGGATGGGCAAAGCAAGATGAGCAAGTCACTCGGCAATGCCATTTATCTCTCGGATGATGCCGCCGCGGTCGAAACAAAAATCAAGGGCATGTACACAGACCCCAAACACCTGCGCGCCACTGACCCCGGCACAGTCGAAGGCAACCCGGTCTTTGACTATCACAGCGCGTTCAATGCCGATACTGCCGAAGTGCAAGAACTCAAGGAGCGCTATCGCGCCGGAAAAGTTGGCGATGTGGAAGTCAAGGCGCGTCTCACCAAAGCCATCAACGCTTTCCTGGAACCGTTTAGAGAGCGCCGCGCGTATTTCAGTGCCCATCCAAAGCAGGCTCAGGATATTCTGGCGCACGGCATCCGCCACATGCAGGCCGAAGCCCGCGAGACTATGGAAATGGTGCGCACTGCCACCGGGCTGTCGTATTCTACAGAAATGTTTGCCGATGAGATTGACCTTTTCGGCGAGTACGATGGATAGGCCAAAATGCTGACCCTCATCGATAACTATGACTCTTTCACCTATAACCTGGTCCAGTATTTTGGCGAGCTCGGCGCGGAACTACAGATTTTCCGCAACGATAAGATCAGCCTGGATGAGCTGATCGCGCTGAACCCCGCGCAGCTGGTCATCTCGCCTGGCCCGGGTGATCCGCTCAAAGATGGCGGCATCTCCCCGGCTGCCATGCTGCACTTCAGCGGGCGCATCCCCGTCCTGGGGGTATGTCTCGGGCACCAATGCCTGGGAGCCATCTACGGCGGCCGGGTTGACCGCGCGCCGCGCCTGATGCATGGCAAAACCTCGGCCATCAACCACAACGGCCTGGGCATTTTTAAAGGCATCCCATCCCCTTTTGAAGCCATGCGCTACCACTCCCTGGTGGTTTACCCGCCTGTGCCAGATGAACTCGAAATCACCGCCACCACTGCCGAGGGTGAGATCATGGCGCTCAAACACCGCGAACACGCCACCTACGGCGTACAGTTCCATCCCGAGTCAATTCTGACCCGGCACGGAAAACAACTGCTGCAAAACTTTCTGGAACTCTAATCACCCGCGCGCCACAGGCGCACCGGAGGTTCTCATGCTAAAACCTTATATCGCCAAAGCCATTAACCGTATTGATTTAAGTGCTGAAGAAGCCGAAACTGCCATGACCATTATTATGACCGGGCAAGCCACGCAGGCCCAGATCGGCGCGTACCTGGTTGCCCTGCGGATGAAAGGCGAAACAGTCGTTGAAATCACAGGCTCAGTACGCGCGATGCGTGCTGTGGCTGTCAAAGTGCCCATCTCTGACCACAGCAATCCCGTTTATGACATCGTTGGCACGGGTGGCGATGGCGCACACACCTTCAATATCTCCACCGCCGCCGCATTTGTCATCGCGGGCAGCGGCCGGCGCGTGGCAAAACATGGCAACCGCGCAGCTTCATCCCAATGCGGCAGCGCCGATGTACTTGCAGCGCTGGGCTTGAATCTGGACTTAAGCCCGGCACAGGTCGGGCAGTCTATCGATGAGCTTGGCATCGGCTTCATGTTTGCACCAAAGTTTCACCCGGCCATGAAATACGCGGTCGGTCCACGCAAGGAAATCGGCCAGCGCACCATCTTTAACGTGCTCGGCCCACTCACCAACCCGGCCGGAGCCGAAATCCAACTGACGGGTGTCTATTCGGCCGAACTTACCGAGCCGCTGGCGCATGTGCTCGCCAGCCTGGGCAGCCGCGCAGCGCTGGTTTTCCACGGCGCGGGCAACATCGATGAACTCAACCCATGCGGGGTCAACCGCATCAGTCACCTGCAAAATGGCACCGTGCGTAATTACGAACTGGACCCGGCTGATTTTGGGCTGGCACCTGCCACGATTGCCGACCTGCGCGGCGGCACGCCCGATGAAGCCGCGCAAATGATGCGCGATTTACTGGGCAGCAAACTGAACGGCGCGCGGCGGGATGCCGTGCTGCTGAATGCTGCCGCCGCAATAGCCGCCGAAGGGACTGATTTCAAGACCGCCCTGGCAGAAAGCCGCGAGGTGATCGACAGCGGCGCTGCCCTGGCAAAACTTGAGTCTTTGATTAGTTTCAGCCAATCCTTTGCCCAACCCGCCATCCTATGAGTGATATTCTCGCAAAAATTCTCGCGCAAAAAAAATTGGAAGTCGCAGAACTGGACAGCGCTGCCCTGCGCCGTGCCGCGGAGGCAAGCTTGCCTCCGCGCGACTTTCTCGCTGCGCTGCAACAGCCTGCCACCAAAGGCAGCCCGCGCCTGATCGCCGAGCTTAAACGCGCCTCGCCCTCGCGCGGACTAATCGCCGCGCATCTAAATCTGTTCGATGTAGCCGATACCTACGCCGCCAACGGCGCAGCGGCCATCAGCATCCTCACCGACCGCAAGTTCTTTCTGGGCGAGTTGGAAACCCTGCGCGAGCTGCGCTTTACGCGCAAAATCGCGCTGCCGCTGCTGCGCAAAGACTTTATCATTCACGAAGCACAGCTTTTCGAAGCGCGCGCCGCGGGAGCGGATGCCGTGCTGCTGATTGCCGCTGCCCTGACCGATGACGCCCAATTCACAGATCTGCACGCCTGCGCGTTGTCCCTGGGGCTGACGGCCCTGGTCGAGACCCATGACGCCGCCGAAATCGAGCGCAGCCTGCGGCTGCCCGGTGTAAACTTGATCGGCATCAACAACCGCAACCTGTCCACCTTTGAAGTTTCGCTGGAAACCAGCATCCGCCTGCGCCCGTTGATCCCAGCCGGTACCTGCGTGGTGGCCGAGTCCGCCATCTTTACCCGTGCGGATGTGAAACGCCTGGCGAATGCCGGGCTGGATGCCGTGCTGGTTGGCGAAGCGCTGATGACTGCGCCCGACATTGCCGCACGTGTGCGCGAATTAAGCGGCCGGGGAACAGGGAAATGACCAGAGTCAAGATTTGCGGTATCACCCGCCTGGAAGATGCGCTGGCGGCCGTTGAAGCCGGGGCGGAACTGCTCGGTTTCAACTTTTACCCGCCCTCGCCGCGCTCAATTCTGCCGGAAAAGTGCGCACAGATCAGCGCCGTTCTGGCGGAGCGATCCCACCAGGTCACCTTGGTGGGCGTCTTTGTCAACTTCAGCGCACAGCGCGTGAATGCCATCCTGGACGAATGCGGGCTGCACCTGGCGCAGCTTCACGGTGATGAACCGCCTGAAATGCTGGCATCCTTTGGCGGCCGGGCCTTCAAGGCTTTGCGCGGTGTACCTGCCAGCCCCGAAACTGCCCGCAGCTACGCAGCCTGCAGGCAGAACCTAGCGCCTGCACTGCTGGTGGATGCCCTGACAGCCGGGTTATACGGCGGCAGCGGCGTTACCGCCGATTGGCCCGCCGCAGCGCAGTTATCTGCCCAATATCCACTGCTGCTGGCAGGCGGACTGACCCCACAAAACGTGGGCGAGGCCGTGCGGCAGGTCAGGCCCTGGGGCGTGGATACCGCCTCAGGCGTGGAATCGGCGCCCGGTATCAAGGAGGCTGCCAAAATTCAGGCCTTTATCCAGGCTGTCCGTCAAAACGAAGTTGAAAGCGGTTTTACAGGCTTGACCCAGGAGCGAAAATGACCACCCTGCTGCCTACCAAATTTGGCCCCTACGGCGGGCAATTTGTCCCCGAAACGCTGATGCCCGCCCTGATTGAACTGGAAGCGGCTTTTGTGCAAGCCCAGTCGGATGGTGAATTTCAGCACGAGTTTAACAAACTCATGGCGACGTACGTTGGGCGGCCCACCCCCTTGACGTACGCGCGGCGGCTCTCCGAACAGCTGGGCGGAGCGCAGATCTACCTGAAGCGCGAAGATCTGGCACACACTGGCGCGCACAAAATCAATAATGCGCTCGGGCAGGCGCTGCTGGTCAAACGCATGGGTAAGCAGCGCATCGTGGCCGAGACCGGCGCGGGCCAGCATGGTGTGGCCTCCGCCACTGCCGCCGCGCTGCTTGGTCTGGAATGTGTGGTCTACATGGGCGAGGTGGATATTGCCCGCCAGGAACCGAATGTCTTCCGCATGAAGCTACTGGGAGCCGAAGTGCGCCCGGTGAGCAGCGGCACCCGCACCCTCAAGGATGCCATCAATGAAGCCATCCGCGATTGGGTCACCAACGTGCGCGATACGCACTACCTGTTGGGTTCGGCGCTCGGTCCGCACCCTTACCCTACCATCGTACGCACTTTCCAATCGGTGATTGGCCGCGAAGCGCGCGAGCAGATCCTGGCCGAAACTGGGCGGCTGCCGGATACGGTCATCGCCTGTGTGGGCGGCGGCTCGAACGCCATCGGCGTCTTTAGCGGCTTTATTGATGACCAGGCCGTGGAGCTGATCGGTGTGGAAGCAGGCGGCAGCGGCATCGCCAGCGGCAAGCACGCCGCGCGGTTTGGCGACCCGTCCAAAGCGCGCGTGGGTGTCATCCACGGCACGCGCACCTACGTTCTACAAACCCCCGACGGACAAATCGCGGATACCCACTCAGTTTCGGCAGGCCTGGATTACGCCGCAGTCGGCCCGGAACATGCCCAATTGCGCGACATCGAACGCGCCTTTTACACTTCCGCCACAGACCGTGAGGCGCTGCAGGCCTTCTCCACGCTGTGCAGAACCGAAGGCATCATCCCCGCGCTCGAATCATCGCATGCCGTGGCAGAAGCTCTCAAACGCGCCCCCGCTATGCGCAAAGACCAGATCATCCTGATTAATCTGTCTGGCCGGGGCGACAAAGACCTGAACACCGTCATCCAGGAATTCGGCGAAGACTTCAACCCAAAAGCCTGATATGACTATACGATTGGAGAAACCATGAGCAGACTTGAGGATGCTTTCAAGAACAAACCCATTTTCATGCCGTACTTCCCGGTTGGCTATCCCAATCTGGAGACATCCATCGATGCGCTGGAAGCCCTGGCAAAAAACGGCGCGGACTTGATCGAAGTTGGTATGTCCTTCTCCGACCCGCTGGCCGATGGCCCGATCATCCAGAAGGCGACCCAGATCGCGCTGGAACAGGGCGTGACCATCCCCGCAGTCATCGCCGCCGTGGCTGAGCTGCGCCGCCGCGGGGTCAGCATTCCGCTGATCTTGATGGGTTACTACAACCCGCTGCTGGCCTACGGGCTGGCGAGGTTTGTAAAGGATGCACGCCAGGCGGGCGCAGACGGCTTTATCGTACCTGACCTGCCCCCCGAAGAATCCGCCGAGTTCGGCACGCTGCTGGGCGACCTGCCGCAGATCTGCATGTTGGCGCCCACCACGCCCGGTGAACGCATGGAGCAGGTGGCGCGGCATGCACGCGGCTTTATCTACCTGGTGAGCGTGACCGGCGTCACCGGCTCACGCAGCGGGCTGCCGGATGGGTTGGAAGAGCTGGTGGCGCGCGTGCGCGCCCACACAGACATCCCGGTCTGCCTGGGGTTCGGCATCGGCACGCCCGAACAGGCCCGGGCAGTCGGCGCGCTGGCAGATGGCGTCATCGTTGGTTCGGCCTGCGTACGCGCCATCGGCGAAAGCGCCAACCCGCTGCAAGCGGCCCAGGATTTTGCGAGCAGTTTTAGCAAGGCTATGAAATAATTCCCCATGCTGCCCTACCTGGCTGCCTTAATCGCCAGACCAGCCACCACGCTGCTGAAGGAGTTGGACATGCGCACTTTGTCCGCACCAAAGACCCGCGCCAGCAGGTCACTAAAGAGCGGGATATTGGATGAACCACCCGTCTTGACGACCGCATCCACCTGACCCGGCTCCAGCCCGGCGGCGGCGAGAGTCTCCAACAGCACCTTTTCCACCTGCCCAACATAATGCTGTATATCCTTCTCAAACTGCGCCCGTGTGTATAACTCCCACAGCCCAATGTTGCGGTCATCCAGGCTGATGAGCGTGGCGCCCTGATCTGAAAGCGCGATTTTTGCGGCTTCAACCCGGTTGTAAAAGGTAAAGGCCAGGTCGTCATAGATCAGGGCTTGCAAAGCTTTGAGACGCACCGGCGCCATCCTGGCGCGGATGGCTTTCTCCAGAATATTGCGGTTGAGCGGCGTAGCCAATTCTGGCAGCGCCATCCAATCCGGCACGGCCTGGATCATCTCCAGCACCTCCGGCTGGTGGCTGACCTTGCCCAGCCCAAAATGGGCCAGCATGCGTTTCTCGATGATGGCGCGGTCAAAATCGCTGCCAGCCACGTCCACGCCGCCGCTGGCATACACCTGCCGCCCGTGCGAGTCGCCCAGGCGCATGACGGCAATATCCAGCGTGCCGCCGCCAAAATCAAAGATGACCACATTCTGCGGGGATTGGATGGTCTGCTCATAATCCAGCGCGGCAGCCACCGGCTCCAATTCAAAATCCACCTGCTTGAACCCGGCCGCATAGGCAGCCTGCCGCAGGGTCTCTTCTGCCCTGCGGTCGCCTTCCGGGCTGGCGGAAAACCTGACCGGCCGGCCCAGGGTAACCGCCTGGATGGAATCGCCCAACAACTCTTCGGCGCGCTGTTTGAGCAAGCCCAAATAGGTCTGCACCAGGTCACCGACTTTGTAATACCGCTCAAAAATGCGCGTGCCCTCATAGCCGTCTTTACGCAGGGCCGTCTTCAGGTACTGCATCAGGCGTCCGGGCTTTAATTCATCCACATACACAAAGATATCGCGCACATAGTGCATATCAGCGCCGCGGTAATCGATCTCGCCCGCCCACTGCCTGACAAAACGCCGCTGGCGGTTGATGTTATCGCGGTAATACTGCTCAATCGCCTCCTGACCGATCAGGCTGCGGTAATCGCGGGTGATATAGAGCACCGTTTTTACCACTTCGGGCAGCACGTTCTTTTTGTCAATCGGCAGCAGTTTGACCTGTCGCCCGTCATAAATGGCTACACCCGAATTGGAGGTGCCAAAGTCGATCCCGACTCTCAGGCTCATGGCTTTGGACCCTCAGAATATGGCAGCAGCGCAGCCGAAAGGAACGGCCCGTCCACCTTGATGGCGCCTGCCGCACTCAGCACGGAGGCCGTGTGCAGGGTCAGGTTTCCGGCGGCATCCAGCACCACCAGTCGGTCATCCTTCCCAACCGGCAGCGCGCCAATGAACCGCGTGCCCTGTTCCAGCCGGGAGGGCGGGATGAGAGCCTGGCCGCGTGCCAGCCCGGATTTCGAAACTTCCAGGTCGTCCGCAGCACGCTCAATCACCTTGCCTGTCTGCGTCAGGCACACTAACGCGGCCCCGGCGGGCATTATAAAAGAGGCCACAATGTAATCGGTAGGTTCGAGGCGCATGCGCTCCTCGGATGCATACGAAAGTTCGTCCACGTTCAGCGCCAGCGCGCGGCCCTGTGAGCTGACCAGCAGCAGGCGTTCCTTCTTCTGACACAGAAAAACATCAAAAGCCTGATCGGCTTTTTGGGTTGCGCCCCGTCCCAGGTAATGATTGGCCAGCACAGACTCAGACATGGAACTCAGCGTTCTCTTGACGCTGCCGCGGCGGCTGACCTGCAGGATAAAATCAGCCAGCGGCAGGCGCGAAAGAGGCAGCAGGCAGGCCAGCAGTTCCCCGGCGTGCGGCTCATCCGGCAGAGCTGCATCAATCCAGAAGCGTGAGCGCCCCGCCTCGCTGAACGGCAGATCTGCTGCCGCCAGCGTGCTTACTCGCCCGGATGTGAACATCAGCAAAACATCTTCTTCCAGCGGCAGCGCGAGCAGGCGCGGCTGTTCGCCGCCCATCGACATCTCGCCCAGAATGCGGCCCAGTGCGGCCCGCTGCGAATCCGGGAAGGCTTCAAAGCGGAACATGCGCCCGCTGGCATTGTAGGCCAGCAAGGCCAGCGCTTGCGGCGCGGCAGGTTGGGCAGCCGGTAGCCCGCTGAGCGGCTCGCCATCCGCGCCAAAGCGCTTCTTGAGCAGGGCTAGCTGGTATTCCAGGTGCGTGATGCGCTTCTGATACTCATCCACGCGCGTCCCGTTTTCCAGGGCAATATTTTCGGCCAGCAACTCTTCGTTTCGCTCGGTGAGATCGCGCAGACGCCCGGCGATCAACTTCAAGATCATCAGCGCCGACCCTGGCCTGGTCTCGGCTTCCTTGATCCACTCTTCAATTTTTTCTGCAAAGGTCATGGCACCCTTCCTTGGGAAGCGTAATTATATACCGAGAGCGCAGAAGGTGACAGTCACCTGACCCACACACAATGATGCTTGATTAACCGATAAAACCTGTATAATCAAGCGCATGCCTGACCTTTTCGACCACGCCATGAATGAACGCATGCGCAGCGAAGCGCCCCTGGCGGCTCGTATGCGCCCGCGCAACCTGGATGAATATATTGGGCAGGAACATATTATCGGCCCTGGCAAGCTGCTGCGCCGCGCGATTGAAACCGACCGCCTGTTTTCGTCAATCATCCTGTGCGGGCCGCCCGGTACCGGCAAAACCACGTTGGCCCAGGTGATTGCCAACCAGACCCGCAGCCATTTTGAAACACTCTCGGCTATCCTGGCCGGAAAGGCTGACCTGCGCGAGGTGATCGACCAGGCGCAGGAGCGCAACCGTTTGTATAAACAAAGAACGGTGCTGTTCATTGACGAAATCCACCGTTGGAATAAAGCCCAGCAGGATGCGCTGCTGCCGTTCGTGGAAAACGGGACGGTAACCTTGATCGGTGCAACCACCGAGAACCCGTTTTTTGAGGTGATCAAAGCGTTAGTCAGCCGTTCGAGGATTTTCCAACTGCGCAATCTTAACCAGGCAGAGATCGGCGTCCTGCTCGAACGCGCCATTGCAGACCCGGAACGCGGCTACGGCATGCGGCAAATTGATCTGAGCCCTGAAGCGCGTGCCCACCTGGTAGATATGGCAACAGGTGATGCGCGCAACGCGCTCAACGCGCTAGAGCTGGCAGTCGAATCCACGCCGCCCGATAAAAGCGGCGTCATCCACGTCACGCTAGATGTGGCGCAAGAGTCCATCCAAAGGCGGGCAGTCCTGTATGACAAGGACGGGGATGCGCATTACGATACGATCTCGGCCTTTATCAAATCCGTCCGCGGCTCCGACCCGGATGCAGCGCTTTACTGGCTTGCAAAAATGATCTACGCTGGCGAGGACCCGCGCTTTATCGTGCGCAGGTTGATCATCCTGGCCGCGGAAGACATCGGGCTGGCTGACCCCATGGGGCTGGTGGTGGCCTCCAGCGCGGCGCAGGCTTTCGATTATATCGGGCTGCCTGAAGGCATTTACCCGATCATAGAGGCGGTATTGTATCTTTCCACCGCGCCAAAATCGAACAGCGCGGGCGGTTATTTCAAAGCCATGCAGCGCATCGAACAGGAAGGGGCTGGTTCGGTGCCCAAACATTTGCAGGACGGCAACCGCGACCGCGAAGCAACCGGCCAGGGTAAGGATTACGTTTATCCGCATGAACAGGAGGGACATTTCACCCCCCAGCAGTACCTGCCAAAACGCCTGCTGGGCACTTATTTCTATACGCCTTCCGTTGAGGGCTTTGAGTCCCAGGTGACCTCCCGTCTGGAGATGTGGCGTGCCGCGCAAAAGAAAGCCCTGGGCATCGAAAAAGAAATCTTCCTGCCAAATCTATCCCAGGACCAGATCGACAATTTGAAACGCAATATTAAATAGGATAAGCAGCATGACTTTATTGTTATTGATCCGCCACGGTGAAAACGAATATGTAAAAACCGGCAAGCTCGCCGGTCACTTGCCCGGAGTACATCTGAATGAGCGCGGCCAAAAACAGGCCGCCGAGTTGGCCGAAGCGCTCAAAATGCTGCCGATCAAGGCCGTCTACAGTTCCCCCATGGAACGCGCCCGGGAGACAGCTGCCCCGCTGGCGGCAGCCCTGGGTCTGGAGATGACCATCCGCCCCGGTTTAATCGAAACCAATATTGGAGAGTGGGCCGGGATGGAGTTGAAAGCCCTGCAAAAGCTGCCCGAATGGAAAATCGTCCAGGCCGCTCCTTCGCGTTTTCACTTTCCGAACGGAGAATCCTTTGCCGAATGCCAGTCGCGCCTGGTGACTGAGATAGAAAGCCTGGCGCACGCCCACAAGGGTAACGAGATCATTGCGTGTGTCTCGCACGCCGACCCGCTCAAACTGATTACTGCCTACTACCTGGGCATGCCGCTCGACCACTTCCAGCGCCTGGGCTGCGACACGGCCTCGTTAACGGTGATAATGCTGGGCGAAAAAGGGGTTATGCTGGCAAAGTTAAACCAGCAGCCGCCTTTCAGCTTCCCGATGCCTGAAAGGAAAGACAAATCCAGGAAACCGGGCAAGGCATAGATACTTTGTAAAAGGGTATTCAGCAAACCAAAAGAGCGTCATTTTGCATGGGCAAAATGACGCTCTTTTGGTTCAGAGATAAGATTAGATCAAGCCTGCTTGTTCAGGGATAACCTTCAGGATTTTGCCCTTTCTATCACTACACGAAATCCGAGTGTGCTGGCTGGCACTGCCAGGTGCGTGCGGCAGGCGCAGCGCACAAACAGCGCTTTTGAGTCGAAAGCGCCGCCACGCACCACGCGGCTGCCTGTTTTTTGCGTATTTTCGGCGGCTGCTTGTAGATCCAAAGGATATTCAACCAACAGACTGCCGGTCCACTCCCAGACGTTGCCGCTCATATCCGCCAGCCCATACGGAGAATCACCCATTGCAGAAAATTGTCCGACAGGCGTTGTTCCGCCAAAGCGCATGTCCGAGTTGCACAGAGCTTCATCCGGTTCCTGAGCGCCCCAGGGATATTCACTGGCAGCTTCGCCGCGCGCGGCTTTTTCCCACTCGGCCTCGGTTGGCAGGCGCAAAACCAGGTTACCGGCTGCCTGCAGATCGGCGGCATAATATTGATTGAACCACTGGCAGTACTGCGAGGCATCCCGCCAGGTGACATTCACCACCGGATGCTCCTGTTTTTCAGCGATGTGGCTCTCTGGCCCGTGCGGCTGCCGCCAGTTTGCGGCCTGAACCGCCTGCCACTTGGAATTTAGATAACCGTAGGCCGGGGTTCCTGTTTCTGCATCCGTCTGGTATCCAGAGTCCTGCACAAACTGACCAAAGCGGGCATTGGTCAGCGCATATTTCGCCATCCAATAATCTTTATCGATTTCCACTGAATGCTGAGGCTTTTCATTGCCGCGGCAGGTGCTGTTGTCAACCGCACTGCCCATCTGGAAGGCTCCGGCGGAAATGCGCACAAACTCAAGCCCGCCAATCTCCAGCAAACCTTGCGCTTGCTGGTCTACAAATTCAGTGGGCAGCCAGGCGCCGATCGGTTGGATTTCCGGCTGCGACTCTTCCGGCTCAACCATCGAAATGCGGTCTTCGTCAACAGCAATGGCTTCTTCATTCTGTAGATGGGTATTTTCCGGAATAGACTTCACATCTTGAAGCACAGACTCATCCGCTTCTTTATTCACTGTTTGGGTATTATCCAGAACAGGCTGCACATCTTGAAGCACAACCTCATCCGCTTCCACGAAAAGCGCACCGGGCGCATCCGGTTCAGGATGAACAGCCGCACCGGCAGGCAGCGCTGGTTCGATTTGCTGCTCCGGCAGGTCGGCCAGGGGCTCCAGCTCAAAATAATCCAGCAGATTTTTTAGCAGCGCAGGGCTGAAGCGCGAACGGTACGGCTCGATCTCGCGCAGCACACCCTTCAGAGAAATCGTCAGATGCTCTTCCAGGCCAGCCGCGGCAGCCTCATCGCCTTCCGCCCATCGAAAAGCAGCATCCATGATGGCAAACAGATTCACAGGGCCTTGTTGTTCGTAGACCTCCTGAGCGTGACCGCGGAAACCGGGCGAGGCATGCAAGACCAACTCCCAGCGCAGAAAATCATCAAATTCCAGATCACCAGCCTGCCCGGCATTATTCCGCACAGCCCAGCGCAAATTAATGTCATTCGAAATCGCTTTTAGTTTTCGCGGGTTAAACCCGGCGGCTTCGGCCAATTCACGCAAATGGTTCGATATGGGCTCTTCCAGAGCGTTCATATCCAGGTATGCCAGCATTTCATCATCCAGAATTGGCGGCAGTTCAAAGCGCAGCTGGATGTTCTTTTCCATATAATCAGCGGCATTCTCACCGGTAAGAGAGGCATTCGAGTAATATTTCTCTACCGCGCCCTGGATAACCCGCAGATCGGCCCCAAGGAGAAAGATGACACCCGCCCGCTCCAAAAACAATTTAATGGTCTCCAGCAGCTGCACAACTTTTTCGGGCTGGCAGCGGTCAAGATCATCGATAAAAACCACCACCACACCCTTTTGGGAGTTGATCGCGTGGTCATTCAAATTTCCATGCAGCCAGGCGGCCACCAGGCGGTCAAAGACCTCGCCAAATAAATCAAAATAGGCAGCCTTTTCCGAGATGGTGGCAGCCGGGCGGATTGCGCCAGACGACTCGGTTTCGCCGAAAGGCGTTTTGATGGAACACCAACCCAGCACAGTTTCAATAACATTGCGCTGCAAGATGAAATGCTCCCAAAAATCCAGACCCAGACTGCGGATATAAGGTTCCCTGAACAATTCCTGCAGAATTACCCGTAGTAGGGCAATCAGCATGGATTGTTCAGCCGAGTATTTCCAGGCATTAAACCAGACAGTCCGGCAGATGCGGTATTGTTCTGGCAGGTTTTCCCCTTCGTTTGCAAAGGACAGAGCCGCCGGGCGGTGCGATGCGCCAGACAGGCTGCTAGTTTCTTCCAATTGAAAGCGGATACGCTTGAGCAGCGTGGTCTTGCCTGACCCCCACGTCCCATTGATGCCGATCGAAACCGGCGTGCTGGTCTTTTTATCTGCAATCAGGCGCGCAAGTGTGGCAGCAAAATCATCAAAGTGGAAATGAGCGGCCACTCCGTCTTTTACGGGCCAATCATGCAAGACATACGGAGTAATGTAGTTATGTTTTCTGGTCATATTAACATCCACCTGACGACGGGTAAACAGGAAATTTAAAATATTATAGTTCAAAATACCTTCGCAACCCCGCCTTGCAATGGGTCTAGCATGGTAACTTATCCAACGAACTCGATAAACACCTGGTTGCCCAGCAGCCTGCCGCGCACAGTCAGCCGCAGGATATCCGCCGCCCACTCCAGCAAACCCAGCCTGACCAGTTTATTGATTTCCATCCCGAAGGCTTCCATAAGATGCAGCCCAAAACGCTCAAAAAAAACGGGGTCAGAAACTCCTTCACTGGTCAGGCGCAACCCGGTCAGCATGGTTTCCTGCATATCTTCGCGCAGCATGTTTTTGTGTTGGTTGACGGTTGCATCTGTCAGCGGAAAGGGCGAGCCGCCCTCTGGCTGATTGCAACGGTCAATATAGGTTTTGATCCGCAAAACATTTGAATAGCGATACCCGCCAGCGTAACCGTGCGCACCTGCCCCCAGACCCAGGTAATCAAGGTTGCGCCAGTATTGCAAATTGTGCTGGCACTGCTTGCCCGGCAGCGACCAGTTGGATATTTCATACTGGGCGTATCCGCGCGCTGACAGAAATTCCATGCTCCATTCATACTGCTCAGCCGCCAGGTCGGGGTCAGGGATTGGCAGCAAGCCTTTGGCAGCCCAGCGCCCAAAGGGCGTGCCGTGTTCCAGGGTCAGCGCATAAGCCGAAATATGTTCCGGGTGTAGACCCGCTATCAAGTTGACGGTATGCTGCCAGCTTTCCAGCGTTTGCTCAGGCAACCCGTAGATCAGATCCAGGTTCAGGTTATCAAAACCTGCCCGGCGCGACCACCTGACCGCATCGACCACATCCGAATAGCCGTGAATACGTTCCAGCATGCGCAGCTCTTGCGGGTTGGCGCTCTGCACCCCGTAGCTGATGCGGTTAAAGCCCAGCGCGCGCAAATCACGCAGAGTTGCCTGTGTGACCGTACCGGGGTTGGCTTCCAGGCTGATCTCGGCCTGTGCAACCACATCAAACGCAGAATGGATATTCTCGAAGATTTCAGCATACTGCCCGGAAGTCAGCAAAGATGGGGTGCCCCCGCCAAAAAATATCGTTCCAACACTCAGGCGAGGCTGCTGAGTGGCAAAAGATTTGATTTCATTACCCAGCGCGCCCACGTACGCCGGGATGGCGCTCTCCTGCCCGGCATATGTATTAAAATCGCAATAAGCGCAGCGGTGGCGGCAAAAGGGAATGTGCAGGTACAGGCTGGTCGTCATAGGCTAATTATTTGCTTCATCAAACCTGGATAAAAAATAAAAGCACGGAAAAGCGTCTTGCTCTTCCGTGCCTGAACATTCAAAACTACTTACAGCATCAACCGCATTGGTTCTTCCAGATACTTCGCGAGAGATTGCATAAACTGGGCCGCCTCAGCGCCATCGCTAATGCGGTGGTCCACCGAAACTGTGGCTTTCATGCGGCTGCCAACCTTAATCTGACCATTCTCAGCCACCGGAACTTCACGCGCCGAGCCAATTGCCAGGATGGCAGCTTCCGGCGGGTTGATGATGGCAATGAAATTTTCGACATCATACATGCCCAGGTTGCTGGTCGAAAAAGTGGAGCCGTCCACATCTTCCGGTTTCACCTTGCCATCGCGCGCGCGCACTGCCATGCTCTTAACTTCCATAGAAATCTGGCGCAAGGGTTTCTGGTCTGTGTCCTTTACCACCACAGTCATCAAACCGCCCGGCACAGTTACCGCCACACCCACATTCACCCCGCCGTGACGCATGATTTCAGTGCCGTTCAAGGATGAATTCAGGTTGGGGAACTCGCGCAGCGCCAACGCACAGGCTTTGACGATAAAGTCATTGACTGAAATCTTTTCCCCCTCCGGCAGCATGCCGTTGATCTGCTTGCGCAGCGCATTCAACGCGTCCATATTGTATTCATGCGACACATAAAAATGCGGCAGGTTTTGCTTGGATTCAACCAATCGCCGCCCAATAGCCTGGCGCAGTTTGGTGGTCTGGATGATTTCATCGGAATGAGACACCGGCGCGAATACAGCAGCGGCAGGCTGGGGAACAGCTTTGGCTGCTGGCGCTGAAACCGGGGCTGCCGCAGGCGCTGCTTTGCCAGATGCCAGCGCAGTTTCAACATCCCGGCGCACAATGCGCCCACCTGGCCCAGTACCCTGCACTTGATGCAGATCCAGTTTGGATTCACTGGCTACCTTGCGCGCCAGCGGTGAGGCTTTTACAGGTCCTGATTCCACCTCAGCAACTGGTTGAGCTTCTGTAACCGGCATTGAAGTTGCCGCCGCAGGTTTTTGCTCCACTTTGGCCGGTGCGCTCGAAACAGGCGCGGCAGAGTCTTCAATCTTTTCATCCGCACTGCCAATAATCGCTATTGCTGAGCCAACCGGAACCGAATCGCCCTTGCTGGCAAGCAGCTTGCGCACCACCCCGCTGGCCGAAGACTCAACCTCCACGGTGGCCTTATCAGTCTCAATTTCAGCCAGGACATCGCCCTTGCTGATGGTCTCGCCTTCGTTCTTAACCCAGCGCACCAAAACACCTTCACGCATATCAAACCCAAGTTTGGGCATGGAAATTGTCTCAGCCATTATCTCAATACCTCCTTGACTGCCGCAACGACATCCTCAACTTGAGGCAGGGCAGCCTGTTCCAGGGTGCGATTATAAGGGAGCGGTACTTCTTTCTGGGCAACTCGTTTGACCGGGGCATCCAGGTAGTCAAAAGCTTCTTCGTAAATGCGCGCAACAATTTCGCTGCCCACGCCATACGACTTCCAGCCTTCTTCGACCACCACGGCATGATTGGTCTTTTTGAATGACTCGATCACAGGCTCCATGTCCAACGGGCGCAAACAGCGCAAGTCAACCACCTCAACCTCAATGCCTTCTTTCGCAAGCTCTTCCGCGGCTTTCATCGAAAGCTCCAGACCTTTGGAATAGGTCACCACGGTAACGTGGGAACCAACGCGCTGAACCTTGGATTTACCAATCGGGATGAGCACATCCCCATCCGGCACTTCGCCGCGCGTCTGGTACATGGTGGCATGTTCAATAAAAAGCACGGGATCGTTCGAGCGGATCGCCGCCTTTAACAGGCCCTTTGCATCAGCCGGAGTGCCAGGTGCAATCACTTTCAGGCCGGGGAAATGCGCAAATATGGCATCCGGTGTCTGCGAGTGGGTTGCGCCCAGCTGCCGGCCGCCGCCGCCCACAGCGCGAATAACAAGCGGCAGAGTAAACTGCCCGGCAAACATATAGTGCAGCTTGGCTGCCTGGTTAACAATGTAATCCATGGCAGAGAAAGCAAAGTTGATCGTCATTAATTCGGCAACCGGACGCTGCCCCACCATGGCCGCGCCAATCGCGCCGCCCAAAATGGCATTTTCAGCAATCGGGGTATCTTTTACACGCCGAGGGCCATATTTATCATAAAAACCTTTGGTAACAGCATAAGAACCGCCCCAAACGCCTACTTCTTCGCCCATAATAAAGACGGATGGATCGCGATCCATTTCCTCCATCAACGCCTGGGAAATTGCTTCACGCATCGTAATTTTAGCCATGTCGTTCCTTAATCCACATCTGCATAAATATCTTTGAAAAGTTCATCCATACCAGGCTCAGGGCTGGCTTCGGCAAATTCCACCGCTTTGGCAATTTCCAGATCAACCCTGGCCTCGATTTCATCCAACCTGGCTTCGGAAATTTTCTGCTTCACCAGATTGGCACGGTACAGGCCAATCGGGTCACTCTCTTCCCATTTTTTTACTTCAGCCTGTTTGCGGTAGCGTTCGGGATCGCCCATAGAATGACCGCGGAAACGATAGGTCATAATTTCCAAAAGGAAAGGTTCAGACTTGCTGCGCACAAACTCCAATGCCTTCTGAGAGGCTTTGTACACCGCCAGCACATCCATACCGTCCACGCGCTCATTGGCCATCCCATAGCCTTCCGCCTTCTGGCTGATCTGGGATACCGCCGAGGCGCGGTCTACAGCGGTGCCCATGCCGTAATGATTATTTTCACAGACCCACAGTACGCGCAAATTCCAGGTCTTGGACAGGTTTAGTGCTTCGTGAAAATAGCCAATATTGGTGGCGCCATCCCCGAACATGCAGATGGTCACATTGTCATTGCCTGCATATTGATCACCAATCGCAAATCCAGAGGCGATCGGCAGATGCCCGCCAACGATGGCATGACCACCCCAAAAGTTTTTGGTGACATCTGCCATGTGCATGGAACCACCCTTGCCTCTGGAAGTTCCTGTGACCTTCCCGAGCAATTCGGCCATCACCTGGTTGGCTGATATGCCGCAATTCAGTGCCACACCGTGATCTCGGTAAGCAGTGATCACGCGGTCTCGAGGCTCGCGGGCAGCGATCAGCCCGGTTGAAACAGCCTCCTGGCCGATATATAAGTGCATAAATCCGCCAATCTTGCCCGCCTGATACAACTCGGCGCCTCGTTCTTCCAACCGGCGGATGAGTACCATTTCATAATACATCTGTAACAATTTCTCTTTATCCATTTTATTCTCTCGCTCCCATCCCAATAACGGGATAGGTCAGGGTGGTTTTGGGATACGTACATAACAACACCGGAACCCGGCGGCTAAAACACCAATCTAATGACATAATAAATGATTATGTCAATTTTATTTCGTCAACTTGTAGATTATATCTGATATTTATATCTTTTTTATCATAATTTAGCCAAAAAATATTAACCCCGAAAATCAATTTCGATACGGATTAAAGCAAACCGCCAAACTACAAAAACAGGGTATTTGCCGGTTTGCATGCGTTCTTATTAAGCGACCTTGCGCCCACCCTTCAAAGAATCCTGGAGCTTTTTCAGACCTTCCATGTCACCTTTGGCAGCCAGCGCCGCCTGTTCAATCCAGCCAGCCGGGTCCATGTATTTATATCCAGCAGCATACAGACCAGCTTTTATCTTCGCGTAATTCGCAAGTGCCAGATCTGCGAAGGTTGTAATCCCCATACCTGCCAGCACTCTGGCAACCTTGGGGCCAATGCCTTCAAGGATGGTCAAGTCATCCACGGCAGATTTTTGCGCAATAACAGCAGGTTCTATATGTTGAACACGCTCAACCTGTTCGACATGTTGGGCATGCGCGGCATGATCGCCGTGTTCCACAGCCCTGGGCTCTTCTTCCTTCTTCAGCAAGCCCTTGTTAGATACCCACCAACCCAGGAAAACCATCAAAAAGAAAATTGCAAGTGCAATCCAAACCATCCAGCCAATTCCACCCTGGGCGCTGCCCTCTTCAAGTACATGAGTCAAATACATGGTTCGTCTCCTCAACAGAAATTAGTTTGCACTATTAATATACGATAACTGACTGGAATTGTCAAAGAATTATTCCAGACATGGCAGGCTAAAAACAGTCGCTGCGACCACCGAAAGATATTTTTATAGTACGCACCGCTCACAAGTCAGGATTTGCCCCTGCTTCATTTTCTCTTAACGAGTAAAATTGCACACATGTTGGAATTGCCTCCAGTTGCCCAATATTTGACCCAAAAAGCCATTCCATTCAAACTATTCCGGCACATTGGGCAGGTCACCTCGCTGGAACAGGCCGCCAGTGAACGCGGTCACCGCCCACAGCAGGTGGTCCGCAGCATCCTGTTTCGGCTGGGTGAAGAAATTTATGCCATGGTTCTGATTGCCGGACCTGCGCAAATCTCCTGGCCCGCCTTACGTGCCTACCTCGGTCAGTCGCGGCTCACGCTGGCAAGTGAAGCGCAAGTGCTGTCTGTCACCGGCTACAAAGTAGGAGCTGTCTCACCGTTGGGGCTCCCAAACCCTTTACGAATTCTGGCTGATAAAAATGTCTTTGTGCCAGAAGAAATTTCGATTGGTTCAGGTGAACGCGGAACAGCTGTTATCTTGAAATCAGAAGATTTACAGAATACGCTGGAAAACCTGGAGATAAATACTTTCGCACAGGACTGATATTAAAGTAAGTTGACATTCCACCAAAAGATCAGGATTTTATGAAAATCGTCCAGGCCATTGCCATCGATCAATTAATGAACCACCTTCCGGAGTATTACAGCACATTCGACCAGGATCTGGTTCAACGCGCTTACAATGCTGCCGCTGAAGCGCACGTGGAACAAAAACGGCAATCGGGTGAACCCTATATCAACCATTGTGTGGCGGTTGCTTCCATTCTTTCTGAAATGAAAATGCCCGCCGATGTCGTCGCGGCAGGTCTGCTGCACGATACTGTTGAAGATACGCACATCACCCTCATCGACCTACGCGATCAATTTGGCGAAATCATCACCAACCTGGTAGATGGCGTCACCAAGTTGGACAGCCTGCCGCGTGTCTCGCGCAGCGAGCATCTCGGCGAAGAAGAAGAAAAACTCCCCCCCACTGCCGAACAGGTCTCCAAGCGCAAAAAACAAAGCAACATCGAAACCATGCGCAAAACCTTCCTGGCGATGAATGATGACGTGCGCGTCGTGTTAATCAAGTTGGCCGACCGGCTTCACAATATGCGTACGCTGGGCTTCACCAAACCCGAAAAACAAAAGCGTATCGCGCAGGAAACCCTCGATATCTATGCACCGCTTGCCAATCGCCTTGGAATATGGCAAATCAAATGGGAACTGGAAGATCTTTCTCTCCGCTATGCCGACCCGGAAAAATATAAAGAAATTGCGGAGCTAATTTCTGACCGGCGCAGTGTGCGCGAAGAACAAATAACCGAAATCGTCGATCACCTTTCAAAGGTATTATTTCAGTCAGGCATTAAAGTAGAAATAAAAGGCCGCCCAAAGCACATCTATTCCATCTATAAAAAGATGATGAAGAAGGGCAAGACCTTTGAAATGGTGCGGGATATTCGCGGAGTACGCTTGATGGTTAGCGATGTTCCAGCCTGCTATGCCACGCTCGGTATCATTCACAACCACTGGCGCCCAATTCCCGGCGAATTTGATGATTATATTGCCGCACCAAAAGATAATTTCTACCAATCGCTGCATACAGCGGTTATCTATGATGATGGAAAACCACTGGAAGTGCAAATTCGCACCCAGGAAATGCACCAAAATGCTGAGTTTGGTATTGCCGCCCACTGGCGTTACAAAGAAGGCGGCTCAAAACGCGATGCAAAATACGAGCAGCACATCCTGTGGCTCAGAAAAATGATGGAATGGAATCAGGATGTCAACGATGCCCAGGAATTCGTTGACACCATGAAATCCGATGTGTTTGAAGACCGGGTGTACGTTTTTACGCCAAAAGGCGACATCATCGATCTCCCGGCCGGGTCGACGCCCATCGATTTCGCCTACCATGTACACACCGATATTGGCCACCGCTGCCGTGGTGCCAAGATAGATGGCAAACTTGTACCGCTCGAACACGCCTTCAAGACTGGCGAACGTGTCGAGATCCTTACATCAAAACAAGGCGGACCCAGCCGGGATTGGCTGAACACCAGCCTGGGACTGGTCAAGACCCAGCGCGCGCGCTCCAAGATCAAAGCCTGGTTCAAAAAAGAAGACCACGAGCAGAACCTTACCCAGGGCCGCAACATGCTCGAAAAAGAATTGCGCCGCCTGGGGCTGAGTGATACAAACCTGGAAAACCTGGCCCGCCAGCTCGATTATAAAAACCCTGATGAGTTGTTCGTTGATCTGGGCTGCGGTGATCTGGCGATGAGCCGCATCATCAATTTGCTTTCCGAAGCGGATATTCAAGCCCAGGATGAGATCATCGCATCCAACCCTAAAAGCAGCAGCATCACCACCGATGCCGTCTCCGTTGTTGGGCTGCGCGGCTTGTTGACAACCACCGCAAAGTGCTGCAACCCAATGGCAGGCGATCCGATTATCGGGTATATCACTCGCGGACGGGGCGCAACCATCCACCGCATGGATTGCCCAAATATCTTGCGCTCAAATGAACGAGAGCGGCTGGTTAAGGTATCCTGGGGTTCGCAAACCCGTACTTATCCTGTACCCATTCGCGTTACTGCTTTTGACCGCCAGGGACTGATGGGTGATATTTCCAATCTTCTGACGACTGAAGGTGTAAATATCGTAGATGTAAACGTGCGCGTAGATCATGACAACCGGGAAGCCGATACCGCCAATATCCGCCTGATTGTGGAAGTACGCGATATCGCCCAATTAAGCCGTGTACTGACGCGCATGGAAAACCTGGCCAACGTGGTCGACGCTCAGCGAATTCGCGGAGGCTAATGCCATTCGCATGCCACGCAAATGCTTTACTAATTATCTTCTTGGGTGTAAAATCTTGCCCGCCCGGCTCAGAAGATGAAACGCGGATATTGGAGAGCTTAAATGGATAAGAAATTGTACTGGCTTTCGATTGCACTTGCAGTTCTGGGTGTTTTGGTTTCAATCTATATGACAATTTACAAGCTCACATCGAATAATGCCATGTGCCTTGGCAGCGGAGATTGTTCGACAGTCAACGCCAGCCCCTATTCATCAGTATACGGCATCCCGGTGGCATTTGTGGGCGTGCTTGGTTATCTTGCAATACTCGGGTTGCTCATCCTTGAAACACGCGGCGGCAAATTCTTTCGTCTAAACAGTTCGTTGGCTGTTTTTGGGCTTACTGTCACAGGGTTTGCTTTCACACTCTACCTGGTTTATCTTGAAATCCTCGTCATCAAGGCCTTATGCCCTTTCTGCATTGCCTCGCAAATTACGATGACAATTTTATTTGCAATCTCACTTATACGCCTGATAAGACAACCTGTTAACTAGGAGGAAAACATGCCCCGTATTCGCTGTCATTACAACGATTGTGTCTTTTTAGACGATGGCTATTGCTCTGCCGCGGCAGTTGAAATTGATCCCGATACCGGCTGTGCTACCTATTCACCTGCAGATGGCGCGCCCGCCGGTGAAGAAAAGTGGGATGAAGAAGAATTGGAAGAATGGGAAGAAGAAGATGTTGATGAAGAAGATGATGATTTGTGGGCTGATGAAGACGAAGAAGAGTATTAAGTCTCCAGCAAAATAAATACAATACACATAAAACGACCTCGTCACATAGGCTGTGAATTCGAGGTCGTTTTTTATTGGGTTGTAGCGATTAATAAACTTGCTGCTTTTTCAGCAAAAATAAAATCCCTTTAGCCAGGGAACGCCCTGGCATAAGCCTCAATAATTGTATCCAACAACTGGTTGTGTTCAGCGTCAACAGTCTGCCGCGCTAGATCAGCCTCATGCCAGGCCAGGGCGCGCCGCACCCCAACTGCCCAGGGCACCTCACAAGAATACTCAGGAACAAATTGCTTAATTTTGCTATTATCAAAAACAGCGCTATTCGATTTGTCGCCAATCAGGCTGCCAATCGCATGTTCCGAATACGCCGCGATTAAGTCCGAAGGAATGTGAACAATTTCCGGCTTTTTGCCGATTGCGCGCCCCAATTCTTCATAGATCTGGTTCCAGGTCAAAACCTCGTCTGAAGTAATATGGAATGCTTCGCCAAGTGCATCCTGGCGGCCAAACAACCCCAAAAACCCTTTTGCAAAATCACCGTTCCAGGTCAATACCCACAGCGAGCTACCATCACCCGGCACAATCACCTTTTTCCCCTGCTTGATGCGCTCAACAATGGTGTAAGGATCACTCCAGCTGCCCATGATCATTGGGATTTGGGAAAGTCCATAGGTCAAAGACGGTCGCACGATCGTAACAGGAAAGCCGTTTTTATGAAATTCATCCATCAAACGCTCTTCGCAGGCGATTTTATCGCGCGAATATTGCCAGAATGGGTTCTCCAACGGGGTTTGCTCGGTAATAATGTAATGAACTGGCGGTTTCTGATAGGCACTCGCGGAGCTGATAAAAATAAATTGCCCAACTTTACCGCTGAATAAACTGATATCTCGCTCGATATCTTCAGCGGTATATGCAATCCAATCCACCACCACGTCAAAATACTGCCCTTGCAACTTATCGCGCAGCTTTTCTGGGTCAGAATGAATGTCACCAATCATCAGCGCCGCCCCTACTGGCGCCGTATGCTTTGATGAAGCCGACCGGTTGAGAACAGTTAGATCCATTCCCCGCTGCAGGGCAAGCTCAGAACTTGCTATGCTGATCAATCCTGTGCCGCCAATAAATAGAACTTTCATTTTTTTCTCCTTTTTATAATACCTACGGGCACAAATTGCGCTTTTCCGCTCAAAAAAAGACGCAATTTGTTGCCGCCTTGGGCATAACTTACAGCTCTCACTCGCCCAATTCCGGGATCGGCGCGGCTGGAATATTGTGCCTGCTCCAGATGTTTTCTGCAACAAAAAGCAGCAAAGCAAACCAGATAATGCCAAAACCGATCAGGTGAGCCTGATCAAAAGGCTCTTTGTACACCAGCACACCCAGAAAAAATTGGATGGTTGGCGCAATATATTGCATAATCCCAATCATTGTGAGTGGGATGCTCTGCGCCGCCGTTGAAAACATCAGTAATGGCACCGTAGTAACCACACCCGCACCAACCAACAATAAATTAACCGTCGAGCTGCTGCGCAAGAAAACCCCACTTCCAGAGATATCTGCATAAATTAAATAAACCAGGGCTGGAATAAATAAAATGGCAGTTTCAAGCGTAAGACCATAAAGTGAACCGAGCGGAGATAGTTTCTTAACCAGCCCATACGTGCCAAAAGAAAAAGCCAGGCTCAGCGCAATCCACGGCAGCCGGCCGTAAATCACAGCCAGGTAAATCACCCCGCAGGCTGCCAGTATCACCGGCAGCCACTGGAATTTTCTCAAACGCTCGCCCAAGAAAATAACACCCAGCATGACACTTACCAATGGATTGATAAAATAGCCCAGGCTGGTTTCAACAATATAATTCGCATTTACCGCCCACACATAAACCAGCCAGTTTATGCCAACCAGAATGGCAGCCACAAAGTACATTCCAATGACACGCCAATGCAGAGATGCAGAACGAAAGGCCTGGAATTGTCGCGTGGCAATAACAAAAAGGATCAACAGGATGAAGGACCAGCTGATCCGATGCCCGATCAGTTGAACAGCATCCACCTGGTGCAGCCATTTCCAGTAAACTGGGAATAACCCCCAGGCAGTATATGCACCAAGTGCGTACCACAGTCCCTTATTGGTCATACAATCTTCTCCTTATCCAATTGGTCTAGTATACTCCCTTCATCTCGCGCAGAAAACCTTGCGCCTGCGCTATTTTCCTTGTATGCTTGTCGGCACGGCACAATTAACCATTGCAAATTACATTTTTAACCCAAAGGATTACCAGAGAATTATGAAAGCCAATTCCTCGCCAAAAAACATCTTGTCAGGGGTGCTCTCAACCCTATATTTATGTCTCTGCTTTGGCTGCACCACCGCAAAACCAGCAAACGAAACAGCTCCTGTGGCCATCTTTACCAGCGCAGTCGAAACTGCCTCCGCCAAAGAAACGGAGAACATGTTCAAATTGCAAAGCACGGCGGCAGCCGTGACGCTCCAGCCCGAGCAGGTAAATCAGACTGCCACAGCCCAGGCGCAGATAACCCAGCTTCCGACCATCACGCTGATACCAGAGCTAAACCCACCAACCCCTGCCAGCGGGATTTTACAACAAACCACCACACCTGCGCCAGTTCAACACGTGACCCAATCGCCGCCCGGCAGTGAAACGGCCTGCATACCTGCCAACCCACCCAGACCGGTAAAGTCCTCGATATTCTGGATGGCGATACCATTAAAGTCATCATAGATGGCGCGACCTATGTGGTCCACTACATCGGCATTGATGCCCCTGAATACATCAAAAGCAAAGACTTCTACAGCGGAGAAGCGGTACAAAAAAATTCTGAACTGGTCTTTGCAAAAGACATCACCCTGTACAAGGATGGAGTTGAAAAGGATCCTTCCGGGCGTCTGGTACGCTATGTAAAGGTAGGCGATACTTTTGTTAACTTCTTGCTGGTTAACCAAGGCTTCGCCAAAGCCGTGCCAGATGTCTCAAACAAGGCCTGTGATGCAGTTTTTCAAAGCGCGCAGCAGCAAGCCAGCACCGCCAAAATCGGTATCTGGGGAAAATAATAGAGATTTAACGAATATCCTGGGGGTCGGTACCACCCGCTTTAGCGCTCAGAAAATGCTTGACCTGCTGGATGGAAATAAAACGGAGCGCACCCAACTCAAGATGGTGCGCTCCAAACATTACCCTTTCCCGCCAGAACCGGCACGCTCTGCTGCAATCAACCTTACCCGTTGGGTCCTTCACCAGGCGGATCAAAACCACGGACGCAGAAATATATGGCTGCACGCGCTCGATGCCCTCGGATTGGGTTTTGACTCTTACCCATTACTGGTCAAATACGATTTGACCAGTGTACATGCCCATCGTACAGGTAAAATTCATCACAGATCCCTTATCTTGCGCCGGGATATCCACCAGAACTGTACCTGTGGCGGGCAAAAGATGCTCAACATTGATAGACGGGATCACAAAACCGCGTGCACACGAGTACGTATCTTTTGTCACCAGGTTTAGCTTTACCGGGACGCCTGATTTGGCATGTAAAATACGGGGGGAATAACCATCATTGGTGGCATTTAACAAAATGACACCGCCAGGTTCTGCTGCAGGAATTTGCGCAACTTCCGCAGGGCTCATCCACGACTGCGCCCAACTCATCATGGACGGCGCTCCCATCAGTGTGAACCCGGAATCAATCGAAACCAATCCCAGCACCAGTATGACAACCGCCACCACCCGCATAAAAATCGATTCCATTTTGGAACCCAGGGCTGTCGCCAGGTAAGAAACTACAAAAAAGACCGGGCTGGTACCCAGGGTAAACGCAAACATCAGCCCGGCAGCTTGCCACGGATCGCTGGTGGCAATTGCAACCGCCATCATTGCCTGGGTCACCCCGCAAGGAATAAGGATGGTGAGTGCGCCCAGGAACAACGGCGCAAAAAGATCATCACTCTTGGATTTCCGGCGAATAAAACGCGTAATGAACTTTGGGGGCTCAATCACAAAATACCGGAAGATGGGATGAATGTTAAACATCCTCAAAGCGTTGCCAACCATAAAGATCCCAATCGCAATCAGCAGCACGGCCCGCGAGGTGGTATTTAACTTCAATACCGAACCGAGCGCCCCGAGTAGAAATCCCAGGAGCGTGTACGCCATGATCTTGGCGCCCAGGAACAAAATAATCGGCAGTGCAATTCGCGGCGAATGCGGCTTTACAAACGCTGCTTTTCTACTCTTCTTCCCAACCGGCACAGGATGGGCTATAAGGTCCTGCTCCAATTGCCGCTGCAGCGAACTGGCCAATAAGCCGCCCTGCACAGCCAGGCAGCTTAAACCGCCAGTGGTGAGCCCGGTGATTAATGCAAGCAGGTATTGATCCATCGCCTAGCGCTTCCCGCCATCCCAAAGTACAAAGGGCATGTTGATCACCACACCTGGCTGTTCAATCGTCAGCTCGCCAGCTTTTTGGGCTGCCAGCACATCCGCCGCAGATTTTAGCTCCCGCGCTTTGGCGGGGTCTGCCCAGGTTGCTGCATTCAAGCGGCGTAATGGGCTATAGCCAGCGGCGGATGGCGGGTTATCAAACACATCCGATTGAAAGCCAAGCGGACCATTTCCAGCCAGTCCATTGGCGAAAACATAAACATTGGCCAGCACGCTATCTGGCACCTGGGCCAATGCAGGAACAAACAAAACCGGAGATTTCATCATATTGGTCAATTTATCGGCAATTGCCTGGTCAGAGGCTTCGGTGTGCACAAAATAGATGGTTTTACCTTCGGCAAAGGCCATGCCAGCTGGCAAGTCAGCGCGCGCTGGCCCGCTTTGCGCAGGGGCACAGGCTGAAAGAATAACTAGACCCGATAACAAGGTGATCAAAATTTTTTTCATGTAATGCATCCTTTTCGGTATAAATTGTCTTCTAAATCGTTGAAATAATTATCCCGGCCGGGTAAATAATCTCAAACGAAAACTACTCGATTTTTGTCCTGCGCAAGCGCAGGCTGTTCGTAACCACAAACACGCTGCTAAAAGCCATTGCGCCAGCCGCCAACATCGGGTTGAGATATCCCATAACCGCGGCGGGAATAAGCACAACATTGTAGAAAAACGCCCAGAACAAATTCTGCCGAATTGCACCCAGCGTCTTGCGCGAAAGAGAAATGGCGCGCGCCACACCCTGTAAATCTCCGCTGATTAAGGTCACAGGTGCAGCTGCCATGGCAACATCTGTACCGGTGCCAATCGCCAGGCCCACATCGGCCTGAGCCAGGGCCGGGGCGTCATTCACTCCATCGCCCACCATCGCCACCACCACGCCAGAACTCTGCAGCTTCTTAACTTCAGCAGATTTTCCATCTGGCAAAACTTCAGCCAGAACGGTATCGATGCCCACCTGCCTGGCGATTGCCTCGGCTGTTTTCTGGTTGTCACCCGTGATCATCGCCACTTTCAAACCCATACGGTGCAAATCTGCAATCGCTTGTTTTGAACTTTCTTTCACAGTATCTGCCACGGCGATGATACCGCGTACTTTTCCATCCACAGCAACCAGCATGGCCGTTTTAGCCTCAGATTGCAGGCGTTCAACCTCAAGCTCCAGCGTGCCAAGCGCATATTCCCTGCTCTTCATCATGCGCAAGTTTCCGACCGTCACAAGCAGGCCCTGCACCTGCGCTTCCACACCTTGCCCGGCCTCAGCCATAAACCCGCTCAACTCAGCAAACTCCAGGCCTCTATTGGTCGCCTCAGCCCAAATCGCCTCGCCAAGCGGGTGTTCGCTGCCTTTTTCAACCGAGGCAGCCAGGCGTAACAGTTCGGTTTCGTTAATGCCCGGGTCACACACAATATCAGTCACTGCCGGTTGGCCCTTTGTTACAGTACCAGTCTTATCAAGCACCACCATTGTGACCTTGCCAGCTCGCTCAAGCGCTTCACTATTTTTGAACAAAATGCCCATTTCCGCGGCCTTGCCCGTTCCTACCATCACAGCGGTAGGCGTTGCCAGTCCCATGGCACATGGGCAGGCAATCACCAGCACCGCCACCATGTTTACCAGCGCGCGCGTAAATGGGGTAAGGTTCGCATTAATCGCCATTTGCGGCCCAAAGAAAAACCAGCCCAGGAATGTTGCCGCTGCAATGCCAATTACCACCGGCACGAATACCGCCGAGACCTGGTCAGCAATCTTTTGGATGGGCGCTTTGCTGCCCTGAGCATCCTCAACCAGCCGCACGATTTGTGCCAGGGCTGTCTCTTTGCCAACCTTGGTGGCCTCAAACTTGAGCAGTCCAAGTTTGTTTAGAGTCGCCCCAATCACAGGGTCGCCAGGTTTTTTCTCGACCGGCAGAGATTCGCCAGTCAGCATGGACTCATCAATGGCTGAACGCCCTTCCACCACCACGCCGTCCACGGGGATCTTCTCACCCGGGCGAACGATCACGTAGTCTCCAACTTTCACATCATCAACAGCCACTTCCAGTTCCTGACCGTCACGCACAATCCGCGCTGTTTTTGCGCGCAAGCCCATCAGCTTTTTGATGGCATCACTGGTACGTCCCTTTGCCCGTGCTTCCAGAAATTTCCCCAAACGGATCAGGGTAATGATGACCGCAGCGGTCTCAAAGTAAACATGACCATCCAACCAACCAAATGTGACTGGTAATGAGTAAAGAAATGCCACCGAAGAACCCATGGCAATTAATACATCCATATTTGCCGAGCCGTTTCGCAAAGATTTGAAGGCTCCAACATAATATTGCCAGCCAACATAAAATTGCACCGGGCTTGCCAATATCAGTAACAACCAGTTGAACCAGGGCATTGCCGGATGCATTCCGCCCATTTCCATCGACATGGCATCATGGTTGGCTACATAGAAGAAATCTGGCAGCAGGCTAAAATCCTTCCCCATCGAAAGCAAGAAGAGCGGTACAGTAAATATTAACCCGATCATCAACAGGCGGCGTTGTTCGGTAATTTCATGTTCGCGCGCAATCGCTTCGGCATCTTCGGCCTGTCCACCCAATTCCACAGCTTCAAAACCAGCGGCGCTCACCGCCCGCCGAATTTCGGCCTGAGAAATGATGGTGGGCACATATTTCAGGCGCGCCTTCTCAGTTGTGAAAGTCACCTGGGCTTCCAAAACTCCATCCAGCCTGGCAAGCGCTTTTTCCAGGCGGCGGGCATCGTTATCGTCTGCCAGACGCTTGATGACAAGGTCAGCTTCACCGGTGGCAATCCCATAACCGGCGCGTTCCACGCGGGAAATGATATCGGTCAGGTTCAATTTCGCAGAGTCAAACTCCACAGTGGCCCGCTCAGAGGAAAGGTTTACGACTGCATTGCCAACCCCATCCAGACGCTTCAAATTACGTTCAACCGTGGCAACACAGTTGGCGCAAGTCATCCCGGTTACAGGTAACGTTAATTGTTTTATTTCAGACATTTCCTCACCATTAAATTAATAAAGACGCAAAAAAACTTAGGCGTATTTACTGCGCCCTTATATTGAAAACGTATTCTCTAACAGAATTTAGATAAAAACCTTGTTACCATGAATCACACAAAGATTGCCTGGTAACACGCAAAGCTGGACCTACACACCCACAGGATAATCGATCAAAACCAGGAGCGCCTTGATCTTTTCTTCAGTGGCCGGGGTATCGAACACAATCTCAACCTTCCTGGTTTCCTGATCAGCAACTACAGATTGCACACCCTCTACATCCGCAAGCTCGGTCTGAATAGTGTGCACACAATGTCCACAAGAAATATTGGGGATGGAATACGTTACAGTCGTCATGGTCTATTCTCCTTTGGCAAATTTTTATTGCTACACTTTGGTAGCAGTTGCAAACACATCAGTAATTTCTTTAAGAACTCGTTCACGTTCCAGAGGGTCATCCCCTTTTATTGCGGTGGTAACGCATGAGTTCAAATGATCTTCCAAAATACCTGTGCTAACTTTATTCAACGCAGCCTGCACAGCCTGAATTTGCCGAATAATATCAATACAATACGAGTCTTCTTCCACCATACGAATTACACCGCGCATATGGCCTTCTATTGTTTTTAGTCGCTTAAGAGTCTGGTCTGGTTTCATAATATTTTCCTCTTACCCCCCCCAAGGGGGGTGGGTTATTAATATAATATACCTGCTCACGCAGGATGTCAAGCATCTTAAATCAAAATGTGACAGAAATCACCCTGCTTCAGGTACATATTACCGCAATTCATAAAAAATAAATTGATTATTAGAAAAACTGATTTCAAATAATGTGGTACTTGTTTTTAAGTAAACATTCATGAGAACTCTTGCAAATGTCAAATCCTGATCTTGAAGTATTACTAATTGTGTTAAAGCTCCATT
>Ga0105047_10000669_pt1 | contig 58950 bp, 44 predicted proteins | sample MAT04_FD_78384 | JGI IMG/M metagenome (GOLD analysis project Ga0105047, IMG submission 78384) | Freshwater microbial communities from Lake Fryxell liftoff mats and glacier meltwater in Antarctica - MAT-04 (megahit assembly) | ecosystem: Environmental > Aquatic > Freshwater > Ice > Liftoff... | reverse complement strand
CGATTTGCTTTCCCGCAGCTTGTTAGAAATGCCATTTGTTATAACATGGTAAAATATAAAACCAAAGGAAACAATTGAAAAGGATAAAATAAACACTTTAATTGTTTCGGGATTTTGAACCAGACTCATATTTTAGAGGGTTTCCGTCAAATTTATAAAAAGTAGACAGAATAATAAGAATAATAAGTAGATTTTTTCATGAAGCAATGCGTCTCATTTATAGTCTATTAATTTTGTCATGATGTCGATCTCGGGTATTATTTAGTTAGAAAAACACAAATGCCGGATATTTTAGCCCAGTTTTCTTATATCTTACGTCTTTTTTGAAATGCACCAATTGGTTTTTGGTGATTTGTCAAAAAAAGTTTGACATCGAAGGATTTCGTATTATTTTTATGAAAAACATTGTAATATGTTGAAAGAAAACTTTATAGCATTTGTTGAGAAGAGTATTACTTCCAACTGGAAAATTGATGCATTAGCGGATTACAAAGGCTCTTCTTTTACTTATGAAGAGGTTGCCACGCAAATGATCAAAATTCACATCATTTTTGAAAAGGCCGGTTTGAAACAAGGAGATAAAGTAGCCCTTGTGGGTAAAAATTCTGCCGCCTGGGGAATAGCATTTCTTGCAACCATCAGCTATGGCGCCGTGATTGTTCCTATACTACCTGATTTTACTCCCGAAGACATTCACCATATTATTAATCATTCCGATTCGGTTATTCTTTTTACTGGAGAACAAATTTTTGATACGCTTGACAAGAAAAAACTTCCGGATATTAAGGCCACAATTAAAGTGAATGATTTTTCACTCCTTTATGAAAATGAAAGACTGGGACTTAAGAGTGTTTTTGATAATATGGATAGTATTTTTTCAGAACATTACCCAACAGGATTGAGTCCTGACAACTTTCATCTCCAGCATGTTCCCAACCATGAGTTGGCAGTAATTAGCTATACAAGCGGAACGACGGGCTTTTCCAAAGGAGTAATGATTCCTCACAATAGTCTGATTGCAAATATCAGATATGCTCATGAGAACATGCCACTGGAGGCCAGAGATGAGATAGTTTCATTTCTACCATTAGCCCATTCTTACGGTTGTGCGTTTGAGTTTTTATTTCCATTTACTAAAGGTTGTTATATCACGTTCCTTGGGAAGACTCCATCTCCTCAGATCATTATGCAGGCTTTCAAGGAGATTAAGCCCAGGTTAATTCTTTCCGTTCCACTTGTTATTGAAAAGATATTTAAGAAGCAGGTGTTGCCAACTATTAGAAAGCCGGTTATGAAGGTAATGCTTTCCATTCCCGGAATTAGAGGCCTTATTCATAAGAAAATAAGGCAAAAACTGGTTGATGTATTTGGAGGGAATTTCCACGAAGTTGTTATCGGGGGAGCTGCATTTAACAAAGAAGCCGAGACTTTTTTCAAGACGATTAACTTCCCATTTTCTATAGGATATGGGATGACAGAATGCGGACCGCTTATTGCTTATGCCGGGTGGGAAACGGCAAGACTTAGTTCTGCCGGAAAAGTGGTGGATACCCTTGAGGTTACAATAGATTCAGCTGATCCATATACACAGTCGGGCGAGATTCTGGTAAGAGGCGAGAATCTGATGCTTGGATATTATAAAAACGCAGAAGCAACGAGGGAAGTGCTTGATGACGAAGGCTGGTTGCACACCGGAGACCTTGGCTATATCGACAAGGACAACTTCATTTATATTAATGGCAGAAGCAAAAGTATGATTCTTGGTGCATCAGGACAGAACATTTATCCGGAGATTATTGAAGCGCGCATTAACAATATGACTTTTGTTCAGGAGTCGGTGGTTATTGATGAAAACCAAAAAATTGTAGCATTGATTTTTCCCGATAAGGAAATGATGGATAAGCGCGGTGTCGATGAAAAGAAACTTCAGGAGATTCTTGATGATCACAAAAAACACCTGAATCATTCATTGGCAGCTTTTATGAAAGTTACGGAATTCAGGATTCATCCCGAGGAATTTGAGAAAACCCCGAAAAAGAGTATAAAGAGGTTTTTATATACGAAATAGGGGCGATTGTTTAAATTACGTGTTCCATTGCCTTATTCAGGAAATCGTTGAGGGTTTTTAACTCTTTCCAGGCTTCAGCGATCTCATCGAGCAATTTTGGGGAGCCTAACAAACCTGTGCTTATTGGCTGATACACGGCATAGGCTTTATATTTCAGCAAGTCGATATGCGGATGATCTTTTGGATAACCCTGTGGTGCGGTTTTCAGAGTATCTCCCAGAAATCCCGAAAAATGCTTTTTAAAGGATGGTTTTTCAATGATGGCCCGAAAGTTTTCCGGCTCATAAATGATAGCTTCACGAATGGCTTTGAGTGCAGCTCCCTGAGGCTGGTATTTTCCTCCCGCGATAAAAGATTCTGAAGGTTCAAGGTGAAAGTAATACCCTGCCCACTCCGAATTTTTACCCCCTTTTGAAATGTAAGCACCGAAATTATTTTTGAATGGAGTTTTTTCCTTCGAAAACCGAACATCCCTGTAAATTCTGAACGTACAGTTTTTTGGTTCAAGGTACCCTATTTCAGGCTCAATGGATTTGGCAAGTTGGATCAGCTGACTAACAAAATCATCAAAACTATCCTTGGCCTTCAGATACATCGATTTGTTAGCATCAAACCACTCCCGGTTGTTATTTTTTTCAAGGGCGGTAAGGAAGGCAAGAATTTCAGGGTTTAGAGAGGTCATAAAAATAATATTTATCCGCAAATTAATTCGAAAAAGCTAAATATAAAAGTATTAACCACAGTAAAGCCGGAGTGTTCAAATTTTCTTAATTTTGGTTTATGAGAAATTCAGTTATCATTGTTGCCGGAGGGTCAGGAAGCAGGATGGGTTCTGCCCTTCCAAAACAGTTTATTGAAATTAACGGAAAAGCTATCATAATTCATACTCTGGAGAAATTTCTGGCATTTGAGGCTACTATAGAAATAGTGATAGTTATCAATGAATCTTATCATTCTTTCTGGGAAAAAGCCAGAACTACAGCAGGCTTTGATTACCCGGTTACCCTTACTCCTGGCGGGGAGACACGATTTCACTCGGTAAAAAACGGACTTAAATTCATAAAGGGTTCAAATCTTATTGGCGTTCATGATGCTGTACGACCACTTGTTTCTGTTGATTGTCTTCGAAGAGTTTATGAAGCAGCAAAGAGTTCCGGAAGTGCGATCCCTTGCATCCCGCTTAAAGAATCGATAAGAGAGATAAACGAAAAATCCAGCAGACCTCTTGATCGTTCAAGAATACAAATAGTTCAAACACCTCAGGTATTTACTGCGGAGATTCTAAATACAGCTTATTTAACTGACTTTTCAGAACTCTTTACCGATGATGCAAGTGTTGTTGAAAAGGTAGGATATCCAATTACAATAATCGCCGGAGATGAATATAATCTGAAAATTACCACTCCGGAAGATTTAGAGATTGCGAAAATTCTTCTTATTCATCAAAAACATCTTCTTCAGTAGCAAAACTGGCAATTACTCCCCCGAGATTAGTTTTACTGATCACACTAACTGGAATTCCGATATAACCCACATAAGATTTTGTATTTGACGACACATCAATGATTCTTGAGGCACATACTTTTGCTTTTGAGCCTGCGTTTGCTACCACGTAGCTGTCTTCGGCCGTAAGTTTGTATGCTGAGTAGGTTGCTCCTGTATTCACAGTAATTTTCTGAACTTTAACAGAACCGGTAAACACAAGAATACCTCCTTGTTTTACATCGGCTACCAAATTTTTAAGGTTCAGTTCGAGCTCCATTTTTGCACCTGAACGAGCCGTGAATTTTATATTTTCGCCGGTAATTATTTGGGGAGAAACCAACAAGGTATTAGATGCAACGGTAATTTCATCCAGATTTGAATAGTAAACCAATACCTTAAATATAGAACTTTTATTGGTATCCGTTTTCAGTCGGATGCTAAGAACACTATCGGTTACTTCGGTTATCAGGTTATCTGAAGGAACATTGCTAACAGTAAATTCTACTCTGGAAGTGTCGGATTTATACAACTCCACACGCATTTTCCCCATTACACTAACGGCATGAAACCCGTCCAGATTGCGGGTTACAAGCTCCTGCGCATTTGTAATCTGGGAAATGATCAATATTCCGATCAACAAAAATTTATGTTTGTATGATATCATTGCTATTAAATTTAGAAAGTACAAAAATCATTATTATTCGGATGAATTGCAATAATCGTGCAATTGTATTTATAACTTGGTATTTTTAGGATTAAAACTGTCGCTAACGCTCTATTTCTATAATAAACGGGGATTTTCAATTTGGTCTTAGCGGCAATACGTAGCGTTATCTGGGTTTAATATTATCCGTTTATCACGACAGGATTAAACTTTTATACAACGCCTATAATTCTCAAAAATTATTTTCTTAAGCGCAGAAATGCTTAATCCGTAAAATGTGGCAATGGTATCATAAATTTCCTGAATTGACATTGAATCCTCGTCAGTTTCTGCAAAAATCATTGAAACAGGAACTACTTTCATAATTTTTTCAGCTTTTTCCGGGTTTCGAAATAACCGCTGACTGAGAGATAAATAAATTCCATGTTTTAGACATTCAGCGGCTATTGTCGGGTTTGCATTAAAACCATGGATAATCCAGGGAGCGGCATTCGTATATTCCTTTCTAAGGCTTAATAACTCCGGAAACGCCTTTACAAAGTGAATTATAAGAGGCTTATTTTCTTTAATCCCAATTTCAATATGTTTTCTGAATACTGTTATCTGAGTTGAGATTGGTGTTTGAACAAGACTATCAAGCCCGGTTTCTCCAATTGCCAGACAATTCTCCAAAGATGCAGAATTCTGTAAAATTTCAGGGAGTAATGAAATTGAATTGTCGTTAATATGCCAGGGATGCAGTCCAATACTGACAGGTAGTTCAGAAGGAATCTTCTTATAATCAGTCGCAAAAACATTGTGTATTCTAAAAACGCCATTCTCTTCCTTTTCACTGTGAGAGTGAATGTCGATGAAATCGGATTCTTTGGGAGAATGGCTCATAATTTAAATTGACATTGCCTAAATCTTCAATTTATTTATTGCGTTATTGATTCTTAATAAAACCTCATCTTTCCCCAGTATTTCACAAATATCAAAAACCCCTGGACCTTTTGATGTTCCTACAAGACAAAGCCTGCAAGCTGTCATAATTTGGCCGGTATTAAAACCTTTTTCTTCAATAAAAGTTTTTACACTATGTTCAAGGGCTTGGGCTGTAAAATCGACGGTTGCTTTCAGGTAGGTTGTAAGTTGCTTCATCTGTTCTGCAACCTGCTCGTTCCATCTCTTTTTCACTACTTCGGGATCGTAGGATTCAGGTCTTACGAAGAAGAAGTCTGCATGGTCCCATAGTTCCTGAACAAAGTTAGCCCGCTCTTTTACAAGACTTGTAATCTTCTGTAAAATAGCTGCTTCGGGAAGAGAAATGCCTTTATTTTTTAGAATTTCCGCGAACATCTTTGCCAGTTCATCATCCTTTTTCATTTGAAGGTACTGATGATTGTACCATTTGGCCTTATCGGGATCGAATTTGGATCCGGATTTTCCTACTTTTTCGAGGGAGAAAATTGCCGCCAGCTCAGAAAGTGTAAAAATCTCCTGTTCCGTTCCGGGGTTCCAGCCAAGAAAAGATAAGAGGTTCACACAAGCCTCAGGAAAATAGCCTGCTTCGCGGTAACCGGAGGAAATCTCTCCGCTTTCAGGATCTTTCCAGTTTATTGGAAATACGGGGAAACCGCCTTTGTCACCATCCCGTTTGCTGAGTTTTCCTTTACCGTCGGGTTTGAGGATAAGCGGGAGATGCGCAAATTCCGGCATGCTACTCTCCCAGCCAAAAGCTCTGTAAAGCGCAACATGCAAGGGGAGTGAAGGTAGCCATTCCTCCCCACGGATCACATGTGAAATTTTCATTAAGTAATCATCTGTAACGTTTGCGAGATGATACGTTGGCATTCCATCCGACTTAAAAAGGACTTTGTCATCTAGGGTAGCTGCTTGTACTCTTACTTCACCACGAATAATATCGTGCATTACAATTTCTTCAGCGGGATTGAATTTAAAACGAATTACATAATGTTCTCCAGAGGTCAGTCTTTTGTTTAATTCCTCTGTTTTCATCGACAAAGAATTACACAATCCACCTCGAACTGCTGCGTTGTAAATAAATGTTTCTTTCCGACTTTCGTGATCTTTTCGAAGCTTGTCAAGCTCTTCGGGAGTATCGAAAGAGTAATATGCATTGCCAGAGGCTACCAGTTGGTCGGCATAGGACTTATATATAGATTTGCGGTCTGACTGTCGATATGGTCCATATTCTCCCCCGAAAGAAACTCCTTCATCGGGAACAATTCCTGCCCATTTTAGAGATTCGATGATGTACTCTTCAGCACCCGGTACAAAGCGTGTCTGGTCGGTATCTTCAATACGAAGTATGAAAACGCCTTTACTTTGTTTAGCTATTAAATAGTTAAATATGGCGGTACGCAACCCACCAATATGTAAAGGTCCAGTAGGACTAGGAGCAAAACGCACGCGTACGGGTCTTTGAGACATAGAAATAAATTTTTGACAAAGATATAAAAAAGTTAAAGCTTAATTCTTGAAAAGTATGCAAGTCCCTGTTAATCGTAAAGGCATGAAGGCATTATGTTTTCGAAAATAGAAGATTTAACAAACAATTAATTTTAATAGATAACCATATTGCTACTTCCGCTATAAAAATACTTGTAAAACAAAGGAAAAGTTAACATTCATTTAACGAAGGCAACGGATTTATGGAATACATTTGACCCCGGAAAAGATTTACACCCCGGAAACTATTTATACAAAAAAAGTTTCCAATTCAAAAAAAAGAAATATCTTTGTCCGCTCAATGGATAAAATAAACGACATATTATTAAAAGTTGCTATACTGTTCCGGAAGTACGGGTTAAAAAGCATAACGATGGATGATATTTCAAGGGAGGTTGGAATATCGAAAAAGACGTTATACCAGTTTGTTACCGACAAAAATGATTTAGTAAACAAAGTGGTAGAATCTGAATTGGAGCGAACCAGAGAATGTTTTGAGCAAGTGTGGGTGAAAGGAAATAATGCCATTGCTGAATTATTTGAGGTGAACCGGTTTATGGCTGAGATGATGAAAAGAAATAGCCCATCATTCGACTACGATTTAAAAAAACACCATCCTGAAGCTTTTCAAAAAGTTATTCTCACCCGTCGTAAAGGTATGTACGATTCTGTTCTGGCGAATTTAAAAAGAGGAAAAGCAGAGGGTTTTTACCGACAGGAATTAAACGAAGAGATTATTACTAAGCTTCAGATTTCACGGCTTGAAAACATTTATGGCGATGTTATGTTTTCAATAGAAGATTTCACCACAGAGACCATTTTCAAAGAACTTTTTATTTACCATATAAGGGGAATTGCTAATGAAAAGGGAATAAAGTACCTGGATGATAACATTCACAAACTGTATTATTCGGACAGTGAAATTTTTAAAGATGGAGAAAAGCCTGGCAAGCAAATTTGAAGAAACAACAAAAAATAAACTGAACATAGAATATTATTTAAATTATGACAAAAATTAGTAAAACACTATTAAGCCTGGGAACTTTGTTACTGGCATTTAACGTGTCGGCACAGGAAAAACAGGACACCCTTAAAATGTCGGTTCTTGATGCCCAAAATTATGCAGTAGAATACAACAGGACTGTAAAAGCATCTAAACTTGATATTGAAATTGCGAAAAAGGTAGTAGTAGAGACAACATCTATGGGATTACCGCAATTTGCAATTACTGCAAATTATCAGCATATATTTAAGGTTCCCGAGTTGAGCTTTCCGGTTTCCGGTTTTACAGAGAACGCTTTGCCTCTAGCAACACCGGTGGATGGATTTCAGCAATTCCCTAGTGTCGGAGGATTGAATCAATACCTTTACACAGGACCGGGGATTCCTTTAGGAACAAAAGACAACACAACATTCAACTTTACTTTAAGTCAGTTAATTTTTAGTGGAGAATATATTGTTGGTCTTCAGGCGGCGAAAATTTTCAAAGAGGTATCTGAAAAAGCGTATGAAAAGTCAGAACTCACAACCAAAGAATCGGTTGCCAGTTCATATTACCTGGTTCTTGTGGTTAACGAAAACCTGAGAGTACTTAAGCAAAGCGTTGAATTGATGGAAAAAACATTCAGCGAAATAGAACAGATGAATTTTCAGGGTTTTGTTGAAAGCACTGATGTAGACCAGATGAAAATTAACAAATCCAATCTTCTGAACCTTGTTCAATCGTTACAAGGGCAGGCTGATGTTTCCTTAAAATTATTAAAATTTCAGCTGGGTATGGATTTCAACCAAAGCCTCGTTTTAACGGATAATCTCAATGGCATTGTTTCAACTGGCAACATGCAATATTTGTTTTCAGATGATTTTAGTGTTGGCACAAGCATCGATTACCAGATAATGGAGATTCAGGTTGCATTGCAATTAGCGAACCTCAGAAGAGCGCAATCTGCTTATCTTCCAACGGTTGCAGGGTTTTATCAACATCAGGAAATGACAAATACTCCCGCATTCAACTTCCAGCCAAAAGATGTTATTGGCGTTACTATTAAACTGCCAATTTTAACCAGTGGACAAAGGCTTTCCAAGGTATCTCAGGGGAAACTCAATCTTGAAAAGGCCAATCTAAGTAAAGACATGGTGGAACAATCGGTAATTTTAGAATATGAGACTGCCAAAAACGGATATCAGACGGCGTATATGAATTACACCAACAATAAAGAAAGCATGGCTCTCAGCGAAAAGATTTATAATAAAAACATTATCAAGTATAAAGAAGGAGTTCTTTCAAGTATGGAGCTAACTCAGAGCCAGAGCCAGTTTCTTACTTCTGAATCGAATTATTTCAATTCAATTATTTCCCTCTTGCAGGCAAAAGCCAAAATGGACCGCATTCTGGCAACTAATAAATAAATATAATCAGTAAATAATATCCTTAATTTATAAGAAATGAACCTATTGAATTTTAAAACAGCCGGTCTTATATTTTTTCTGACTGTTGTGTCATGCAGCAGCGATAAAAAAACCGAATTAAGTGCATTAAAAGTTAAGCATGATAAATTAGCTGAACAGATTAAAACCTTAGAAACAGAAATCGCAGCCGAAGACACTACTTCCATTACCGATGCAAATACTTCTAAAGTTGTAGCAACTGCAATGAGTCCTCAGGTTTTCAACCATTTTATTGAGGTTCAGGGGAAACTTGATGGAGAAGAAAATCTGGGCGTTAGCGCAAAAGCGCCCGGAACTGTTGAAGCCGTTTATGTAAGAATGGGCGACAAAGTAAGCAAAGGCCAGGTATTAGCTAAATTGGATGATGCAATTCTTCAGCAGACCTTGAAACAAATGACAGATAATCTGGGATTTGTTACAGAAATGTATGACAAACAGAAAAACCTCTGGGATCAGAAAATTGGCTCAGAAGTTCAGTTTTTAGGAGCAAAGAACAACAAGGAATCCCTCGAAAACAGCATTAAAACAATTCAGGATCAGATCAATATGATGAAGATTGTTTCTCCTATTAATGGATCTGTTGAAGATGTTGCTATTAAAATTGGTCAGTCTGTTGGACCGGGCTTACCTATTATTCGCGTGGTAAATTTCAGCTCTATGAAAGTTCTGGCAGATATTGCCGAAGCTTATAGTGCAAGAATTCATGAAGGAGATGAAGTGGTAGTTCAATTTCCCGATTTGCAAAAAGAAATTGTCGCAAAAATTTCCTCTGCCAGTAAATATATCGGAGCACAAAACCGCACTTTTCAGATTGAAGTTAGAATGAAACCAGATTTCAACAATTTTAAAGCGAACATGATTGCCATTCTAAGGATTAATGATTATCGTGCTGAAAACGCAATGGTTTTGCCGATCAATCTAATTCAGAATGATAAAGAAGGAAGCTTTGTCTTTGTAGCAGAAGAAGGTAATTCTGAAGTTGTTGCAAAGAAATACCAGATTAAAACGGGCGAAAGCTACAATGGAATGATTGAAGTTACAGAAGGTCTTAAGGCCGGGGATCTTTTGATTACCGCTGGTCAATTAGACCTTGAGAACGGAGAAAAAATTAGATTATAAACAACTGCAAAGTTTCTATAAATGGAAAAGAATTTTAAAGAATTTGGACCAACCAGCTGGGCAATTGATAACAAAACAAGTATTTATGTACTTGCTGTTATTATTGCAATATTCGGGATTTACAGCTACCGGACCATTCCCAAAGAGCAGACACCCGATATTGTTATTCCCTACATTATTGTAAACACTGTATATCCTGGCACATCACCTACAGATATTGAAAACCTGATCACACGCCCGCTTGAAACCAACCTCAAATCTATCAGCGGAGTTAAGGTAATTAACAGCACTTCAGTTCAGGACTTTTCATCAATTGTTGTTGAATTCCGCACCGGAGTTGCTATACCTGATGCAAAACAAAAAGTTAAAGACGCAGTTGACAAATCCAAAAAAGATTTACCAACCGACCTGAAATCAGATCCGGATGTTAGGGACATCGATCTTTCTGAAGTGCCGATTATATATATTAATATTTCAGGGGATTATGGCCTTGATAAACTTAAGAAATACGCCGATTTGCTTGAAGACAAGATCGAAGGTCTTCCGGAAATTACCCGCGTTGATATTGTCGGAGCCCTAGACCGTGAGATTCAGGTAAATATTGATATGTTTAAGCTTCAGGCAACCGGCCTAACCATCATGGATATTAACCGGATGATTGCTGCAGAAAACCTTACTATTTCAGGCGGAAACATTGGCATGCAAGGGATGGATCGTGCCATCCGTGTTGTTGGTGAATTCGAAAGTCTGGAAACACTTAAAAACATAGTTGTTAGCAGTGCAACTGGTGCTCAGGTTTATCTGAAGGATGTTGCAGAGATAAAAGACACCTACGCAAAACAGGAAAGCTATTCAAGACTGAATGGTGAAAATGTTATTACGGTTAACGTTATCAAAAAAGGCGGACAGAATCTTTTGAACGCTTCGGATAAAATCAAAACAATTATAAAAGATCTGCAGAAGGATAAATTTCCCACAGATCTTAAGGTAACTCTCACCGGCGATCAGTCAAAATACACAAGAACAACACTCACTGACCTTAACAACACGATCATAATCGGGTTTATTCTGGTTACCCTGGTTCTGATGTTCTTCATGGGATTCACTAATGCGGTTTTCGTTGCATTATCGGTTCCCTTGTCAATGGCACTTTCGTATATTTTCTTACCGGCTATTGGCTTTACAATGAACATGCTGGTTATGTTCTCATTCATTTTTGCCTTGGGAATTGTGGTAGATGATGCCATTGTGGTAATTGAAAACACGCACAGGGTATTTAAAAAGACAGGAATGGATATTTCTACTTCAGCGAAATTTGCTGCGGGTGAAGTTTTTGTACCAATTTTATCGGGAACACTTACCACGCTTGCTCCTTTTTTCCCGCTAGCCTTCTGGCCCGGAGTTATAGGCAAATTCATGTTTTTTATTCCTGTAACAGTTATTATCACTCTTTTTATGTCACTTTTGGTTGCATATATTTTGAATCCTGTATTTGCGGTTTCCTTTATGAAGCCTGACGAGGAAGAAATACAAACAATCAGCAAAAAAAGGATTTTTACAACGGGCGGAATTATTATTGGACTTGGAGCAGTTATACACATGGCTTCTTATCCGGCATTTGCCAATCTGGTAATATTCCTCGGAGCATTCTATATTTTCCACAACTTTTACGGATATAAGATTCTGCTTCATTTCCAGCATGCCGTTATTCCTAAAACTCTGACGAAATACGAGCAATTATTAGTCTGGATTTTGAATGGTCGCAGACCCTTAGCCTTGTTGATCAGTCTGGTTTTTGCCTTATTTTTCACCTTCTTTTTGTTATCAACTACAAAACCTAAGGTTGTATTCTTCCCAGATAACGATCCAAATTCTATACATGCACTTGTAAAAATGCCTATTGGAACCACCGTTTCCGTTACAGATTCCGTTACAACATTGGTTGAAAAAAGAATTTTAAAAGTTCTTGAAACTCAGCCAAAAATCGTAGAATCTGTAATCACAAATGTTGCACTTGGAGCATCCGATTCGCAGTTTGAAGGAGGGATCAAAACTTCAAATAAAGGAAAGGTTACCGTAAATTTCGTTGAGTTTGTTAAGCGTAAAGGCGAGAAAACAGAACCTTTCATTAACCTGTTCAGAGAAGCACTGAAAGACATTCCCGGAGCAGCAGTTACTGTGGGCAAACAGGCCATGGGACCTCCAACTGGAAAGCCTTTTAACATTGAAGTTACCGGAGATAATCTTGAAGATTTGGTGCTTACAACAAATAGGTTTATGCGCTACATTGATTCACTCAATATCCCAGGTATTGAAGAGCTTAAAACCGACTTTGATGTAACAAAACCTGAAATTCTTGTTGAAATAGATCGTATTAGAGCCAACCGCGAGGGACTATCAACCGCTCAGATTGGTCAGGAATTGAGATTTGCAATTTTTGGACTTGAGGCTTCCAAGTACCGAGATGGGGAAGATCAATACCCTATTCAACTGAGGTTTCAGGAAGATCAGCGAACAAATATTGATCGCCTGTTAAACGCAAAAATTACGTATCGGGATATGAATTCTGGCCTAGTTAGACAAATCCCCCTAAGTGCAGTTTGTAAAGTGAGCTATCCGAATTCATACGGAGGGATAAACAGGAAAGACGCAAAAAGAATTATTAATATTTACTCCAATATTATTTCCGGGTTTAATGCAAATCAAATCATGACTAAGGTAAATGCGAACATTCCTCAGTTTACGAAGGTTGAAGGAGTTGACATCAAGATTACCGGAGAGCAGGAAAACCAGAAGGAGTCAAGCGATTTTCTTGGCAAAGCAATGTTGTTGGCGCTATTTCTAATCATGTTTATCCTGATTACGCAGTTTAATTCATTGTCAAAACCATTTATTATTATCACGGAGGTAATCTTCAGTATAATAGGAGTTTTGCTTGGGTTTATTATTGCTGGAATGCCTATTTCCATTACCATGACAGGTATGGGAGTTGTAGCGCTCGCTGGAATAGTTGTTCGAAACGGAATTTTACTGGTAGAATTTACCGATAAGCTTATAGAAAAGGGGATGAAAACAAAAGACGCCATCATAGAGGCTGGAAAAACCCGTATTACCCCCGTTATGCTTACCGCAACAGCTGCAATTCTGGGACTTTTACCATTGGCAATTGGGTTTAACATTGATTTTGTTGGCCTTTTCGGAAGCTTCCAACCTAATATTCACTTTGGAGGCGACAATGTAATGTTCTTCGGACCATTGTCATGGGCAATCATTTTCGGTTTAAGTTTTGCCACGTTTCTTACACTGATCTTTATCCCAGTAATGTATTACATTATGTATAAAGGACAGAAATATGTAAAACGCAAAACCATTGAAATGAAAGCCTCGAGAGCTGCCTTTAAAGACCTTGTTTAGTAGCATTAATTTATAGGAAGCGGGAAAAAAAGTAACAGGTTCAACACTTAAAATACTCTGTGATTCGTTGAGTTTTTGATACTCAATTGATCACAGAGTTTTTTTTGAGATATGCTGTATCTTTTTGTACTTTGTTCCTTTATAATATTTCAACTATTGGTTAAGCTATTAAGGCATCTGGTGATTTCTTTTTTGCTTCTGCAAACAGGACTCTTATTCAGTCAGGTACAGAGAGACAGCACCTACATTATTACCGGTATATTCATTACGGGAAACAAGTTAACAAAGGAAAATATCATCCTGAAAGAACTTTGTTTTAGTGCTGGAGACAGTATCCGAGTAAAAGATATAGCTGAAAAAACACAAAGAAGCCGTGAAAACCTTTTGAACACCTCCCTTTTTAATTTTGTATTTATTTACCAGAGTATTTCAGATGACGCAGAAATACAATTTATAATTTCAATCGTTGAACGCTGGTATATATGGCCTTCGCCAATATTCGAACACGCGGACCGAAATTTGGGGGCATTTATTCACGATCCTGACTGGAAGAAGATAAACTACGGAGGTCAAATTTTCTGGGATAATTTCAGGGGAAGGCGGGAGCAGATGAAACTCAAGCTCCGTTTTGGATATAAGCAACAACTCGAAATAGTTTATGTAAAACCCAATTTTGGTAAAAAGCAGCAGCATGGAATCAATCTGACTCTGAATCAAACTCGGCAGCACGAGGTAAATCTCTATTCAATTGATAATAAGCCGGTATATATAAGAAATGAAAACAGTTTCCTTGCGGAAGTTTTTAATCCCTATATAATTTATAGTTATAGGAAAAGTCTGTATTCGACACATTCTCTAATGCTTGCCTACATCAGTCTGACATACAGGGACTCTGCCAGCCATGAGTATTATACAGGTCTGGCAATTGGTCAGAATCCGGATTGGCTATTAGCGGAATATTTTTATGAATACGATTTCAGGGATTCGAAACACTATCCACTCAATGGAGATTATTTCAGAGTTAATCTGCGTTGGAGAGAGATGCTCAATTCGAACCTCAGTGAACTTTCCAAGCCATCAATTCTTATTAATTTCACGCATCACGGAAGGATAAGTAACAGGCTTTATTTTAATGATGCCCTTCGAACAAGTATCACTAAAAACGCCTATGAACCCAAAACATACCGCCAAGGGCTGGGATATGGCGCTTATCTGAGGGGATATGAACTCTTTGTAATCGACGGAAACAGCTACGGACTGATGATAAACAACCTTAAATATGCGGTAATGCCCGAGCGCAGTTTTAATCTGGCATATATCCCCTGGTCACAGTTTAATCCCATTCACATTGCCGTTTATGCGAATCTGTTTTTTGATATGGGATATGTTAACGGGAAATATTATGCGATTGATGGCAACAATTATGTTAACCGATTTCTTTACACAGGTGGATTTGGAATCGATTTTGTAAGCTATTATGATCAGGTTGTGCGGCTCGAATTATCCATGAACCGTGAAGGTCAGCCGGGATTTTTTATACATACTGAGATACCATTTAGCAGGTGGTAGGAGAATAAGGTTAAGGTTGATGTTAAGACTAAGGCTAAGTAGCCCTCAATCTCAACCTGAACCTCTACCTCAATCTCAACCTACAAGATTTAATATCTCAAAATAATTGCTTTCCGACGCTGATTTTTTTATCCCTCAAGACATTAAGAAGAAAACATGCAATTAATCGATGATTTTCTGCAATTTTTTTATCCGGATTTGTGCGTGGCGTGTGGTCAGATTCTGAATAAGCAGGAGAAGGTGTTATGTGCTCAATGTTTCTTTCATTTGCCAAGAACGGAGTTTCACAAAGACCATGAGAATCCTGTTTCTCAGCTTTTCTGGGGACGGGTGAGGATAGAGTCTGCCGCCGCCTTTTTTTATTTTAACAAAGGAAGTGCATACCAACACTTAATTCACAAGTTAAAGTATAATTCACGTGCAGATATAGGAATAGAACTAGGTAAAATGTTTGGTGCTGAACTTCGGAAAAGCATCTTTGCACAGGCAGACCTTATCGTCCCAGTTCCTTTACATCCAAAAAAAATGCGAATCAGGGGTTATAATCAGAGTGAAAAGATTGCTCAGGGTCTTTCTGCAACACTTAATTTGCCTGTGAATACTACTTCTCTTATCAAGGGAGAATCTACTCAAACTCAAACACGGAAATCACGTTTTGAAAGGTTTCAGAATGTGGAAGGGAAATTTCTGATAGGGAAAGATCATTGTCTTGAAGGAAAGCATATAATTCTGGCAGATGATGTTGTAACAACCGGATCAACACTGGAATCCTGCGCACTTACAATTCTTGAAGTCAAAGGAACAAAAGTCAGTATTCTAACTCTTGCTGTAGCTTAGCATTTATTTCCCCATTTAAAATGATTAACACGGAAACCTGCATGAACCAGAATTCGCTCTACTACGGTCATTAGTAGTTCATCTATATTGGAAGGCTTACTGTAAAAAGAGGGAGAGGCGGGCAAGATAAGTGCTCCGGCCAGCAACAGTTTTTCCATGTTTTTAATATGGATCAGATTATAAGGAGTTTCCCTTGGAACAAGTATCAGATTCCTTTTTTCTTTAAGCATTACATCAGCCGACCGGGTTATCAGATCGTCAGATATTCCGTTAGCAATTCTTCCCATGGTACCCATTGAGCATGGGCAAATAATCATTGTGTCGTAGCCTGCAGAACCTGAAGCCAGAGGCGAAAAAAAGTCGTCGGGGGAATATTTTGTAAAAACACCAGAGATGATTGGTTCCGAATTTAATTCTAATTCCCAGACTTTCAGCGAGGTCTTTGAAAAAACTAATCCAGCATGAGCAACCTGATCCTCCAGCTTGGCTATTTCATTCATGAGTAGCGCCGCATATGCAGATCCGCTAGCTCCCGTGACAGCAAGGATTATTTTTTTCTTTTCCATTTTAACGAAAGTGGTAATACATGGTAAAACACAAGACATTATTATATTGTCCGCGGTTGAGCATATAGGTTTGACCGGATGCATGATCTCTGGCTGGAAGCAGAGAATACGAATACCTGAATCCGGCTGCAAGATGGTCGGTTAGAAAATACCCAATTCCGGCAGCAGCTTCTATAGTAAACCGGTGAAATGCCAGAAGATGATCCACGGAGATAATTCCGGTCTCGTCTTCTTCCTTAGATGCGAGCAGGATTTCAGGTATTAGTCCGGCTTCAGCGTAGCCTTTATCGTTATAAAAATATTGAAGCAAGAATGGTATTTCAGCATAATGAAGGCTGGTTTTGAACATCTCGGGGTTAATGTCTGTTGGTTTCTGATATGCACCTTTCTGAATATAACGTATTTCTGTTTTAAGGTTAAGAGAACTATTCAGTTTACGGCTTGTGTAGGCTCCGGCTGTAATTCCCACTTTATTGTATCCGGAGAGACGATCACCATCCACCTGAGTTGCGCTAAATCCCCCGAAAAAACCACCTTCAAACTGCTGTGAAAACAGTGGAAAAGAAATGAATATCAGAATAAACAAAATGAGATTTTTGGGCATGGCTTAAAGATGGTCTTTCAGTAAAATTTTCTTAAGAGTTTGCATTCCGGAGCTGGCAGAATCCTGAATAAAGGTAAAATTTTTCCGGCTCGGAGCAACTACCTTATTCGGATCTATTAGAAATGTTGGGGTAAATGGAGGAACAGAATTTATAAGACCCGCAGCTGGATAAACGTTAAGTGATGTTCCGATAACAAGGAAAATGTCGGCGGTAGAACAGATTGCTGCAGCCTCAGTGATTGCCGGGACTTCCTCACCAAACCAAACAATAAACGGACGGAGTTGGAATCCGAGTTCGCAATTATCTCCACGATTTAGTTCTGTGCCGGCAATATCATAGACCAGGTCGGGGTTTCCTGTACTCTGGGCTTTTTTAAGTTCTCCATGGAGATGAAGAACATTTTTACTTCTGGCCTTTTCATGAAGGTCGTCTACATTTTGGGTAATTATGTGAACGTCGAAAAACTTTTCCAGTTCAACCAATGAAAGATGCCCATTATTAGGCGCAGACGTAAGCAGCTGGCGCCGACGTTCATTGTAAAAACGCAAAACAAGATCCATATTTTTTTTCCATCCTTCAGGGCTAGCAACTTCTGAAACGTCGTATTCTTCCCAAAGTCCGCCCATGTCGCGGAAAGTTTTAAGACCACTTTCAGCACTTATTCCCGCACCTGTTAAAACCACCAGTTTCTTCATAAGTAAAAGATAAGCTACATTTCTACAAACATATTGTTTAGCAATAAGTTTATCAACATACAAAAATATGGTTTTTTATTATTGAATGAAATACATAACTTGGTAAGCAAAGAACAAGAGTCATAATTACCACAATATCAAACAATTAAATTCGGAAAATGATTGATCAGGCGACGATAGAGAAGATTTTTGAGACGGCAGATATTGTTGAGGTAATTTCCGAGTTTGTTCAGCTTAAAAAGTCGGGCACAAACTTCAAAGGTTTGAGTCCGTTTAGCAATGAGAAGACCCCTTCTTTTATGGTGTCGCCAGCGAAAGGAATTTATAAAGATTTCAGTTCAGGAAAAGGAGGAAATGTTGTTGGATTTCTGATGGAGGTTGAAAAACTTTCCTATCCTGATGCGCTTCGTTATTTGGCAAGAAGGTATAACATCGCTCTTGTTGAAAAGGAGCGAACGGAAGAAGAAGTTCAGCAGGACAATGAACGAGAGAGCCTTTTGGTGGTAAGTGCATATGCTCAAAAGTACTTTAATCAAAACCTGCTCAATTCTGCTGAAGGCAAAGCTATCGGATACAAATATCTTATGGAAAGAGGTGTTAGGGAGGATATCATTGAGAGATTTCAGTTGGGGTATAGTTTTAGCGAAAGAGACGCTTTTACACTGGAGGCAAAGAAAAATGGGTATAAGCTCGAATACCTTGTAAAAACAGGTTTGAGTATTGAAAAAAACGGAGCAGAATTCGATCGTTTTGCAGGAAGAGTAATGTTTCCAATTCACGGGATATCTGGGAGCATTGTAGGCTTTGGAGGAAGGACACTCAGGACCGACAAGGATACAGCAAAGTATCTGAATAGCCCTGAGTCGGAAATTTACCATAAAAGTAAAATCCTATACGGATTGTTTTTTGCAAAGAAGGCGATTGTAAATGCTGAGAAATGCTATCTCGTTGAAGGATATACAGATGTTATTTCGATGCATCAGGCGGGGATTGAAAATGTAGTTGCATCATCGGGCACAGCGCTTACTGTTGAGCAAATAAGGCTTATCAAGCGATTTACCCCAAACATAACCATTATTTATGACGGCGATGAGGCTGGGATCAAAGCTTCTTTCAGGGGAATTGATCTGGTTCTGGAGGAAGGCCTGAATGTGCGAGTATTGCTTTTACCTGATAAAGAAGACCCCGACTCTTTTTCTAAAAAGCACAGTGCTACTGAATTGAAAGAGTTTATAAAGCAAAATGAAAAGGACTTTATCTCTTTCAAATCCCAGATATTATTAAAGGATACGGTAAATGATCCCATAAAAAAAGCAAGTCTGATCAACGACATCGTTCGCTCCATTTCTGTGATACCTCAGGCCATAAACCGTGCAGTATATATCAAGGAATGCAGCACTCTTCTTGAAGTGGATGAGAACATACTTATTTCGGAGTTAAACAAAATAAGGCAAAGAGTAGAGGAGGCAAAATGGACTTCAAGAACACCAGAAAGAGCGGCCCTAGATACACCAGCTCAACCATTGGTGCCATCCTTTGTTGACGAGATCTATTCTGAACATGAGGAAAGGGAAATCATTTATTTTCTTCTTAAGTTCGCCAATGAGAAACTTCGTCTTCCCGCTGAAGATAACGCAGAGATAAGCGTTGCAGAATATATTATTCGGGAGATACAAAACGACAACCTCGAATTCAGTAATCTGATTTATAAAAAGATATTTGAAGAGATTTTTCAGAAAATTGAGAACTCTGAAAAAATAGAGGAAAAAACATTTACTTTCAGTGAAGATCAAAAAATCAGTGAACTGGCTGTTGAAATCTTCACTTCCAGATATGACATCAGTAATGTATGGAAGCGAAAAGACACGTATATAGAACTTCCCGGACAAAATCTTGGTGTTGAGGTTCCGAAAACTGTGCTTGCCTATAAAAGCCGGATAATAATGACGGCTCTTGCAGATTTAAATGTAAGAATAATGAATACAAATCCTGAAACAGAAGGAGAAAAGATTTCGGAAATTCAAAAACAGGTAATGAACCTGAACAGAATAAAAACAGTAATTTCAAAGGAACTTGGTGAAAGGATTGTGCTGCCTTTAAACCAGACTTCACCCTCTAAAAAATAAATTTCTTATAGATTTTAGGTTTAACAACATAGCTGCCTTGACTCGGTTTATAAAAAAGCTTAAATTTAGCATAAATCCCTACGGCCATGAAAATCGACATTTCGAAATATCTCAAAGACAGATATCATGAAACACAATCATCACAGGCTTTTCCCGGACCGGTTATTACTATTGCAAGAGAGGTAGGTTGCCCATCTAAGACAATGGCTACCTTACTCATTGAAAAATTAAATGCTCCGGGAGTAAAAAATGTAAAGAAGATTCCGTGGAAATGGGTTAGTAAAGAAATCCTGGAGGCATCTGCAAAAGATCTTGGGGTAGACCTTGCAGAGATTCAATATGTCTTTGAGTATAAGACACATGGAATACTTGAGGATTTATTATTATCCCACTCAAAAAAATTCTATAAATCTGACCGAAAAATCAGGGGTACAGTAGCAAAAGTAATTCGAAATTTTGCTGAAGAGGGGAATTCAATTATTGTAGGTCGGGGTGGAGTTGCAATTACAAAAGATATTCCGAAATCTCTTCACATAAAACTTGAGGCTCCACTTGAGTGGAGAGTACTTCGGACTAGTGAAAAGCATAATATGACTATTGACCAGGCAAAAAAATACTGTCTTGAGATTGATAAGAAGAGAGAGGAGTTTCGCAATTATTTTCAGGGGAAAGGGAATGATTATACAAGATTTGATCTTACATTTAACTGTATGACCATTGACGCGCAGGAAATAGCTTCAATTATTTTTGAAACCTTAAAAATCCGAAAGCTTATTTAGCTGGCTTTATATCCCAAAGGAAATTTTGGAAAGAGAATACGGACTTCAAATAAATCAATTCCAATTTTTTTGATAGTGTCACTTTTTTTAGTTGCTTTGAATAGTATTTTTTATTTCTGAATTTTTCGAAATGAGGGTAAGTCAGCTTAAATATTTACTTTTTATATTTTTTCTTTTTCCCCTTCCTGGTTGCAAAACCATGAAAGAGCCGGAAGTAAAATCCCCCGAAATATTGCAAGTCGACCCGGCAACAGCTGCTGGTAAAGTAAGGTTGATTTTCTATAATATGTATTTGCCGACTGAAATGTCCAGATTGTTTGAAAAAGCAGGGGCTAATTATAATCCTAAAATTCTTAATTCGGTAGAGAACATCTCACGTTATGAAGAAAAGGTGAAAATCGCCCTGAATATAGGTGTATATGGAGTTGATCTTAGCTATTGCAGAATCTTCGGACAGAATGCAGCAACGGCTAAATATTTTTCCAACATTCAGCTTTTATATGAAAAGCTTGGAATTCCTGATGCTTATTACGAAGATCTCATCAAGGCACTCGAAAAATATTATAACGACAAAGATTCTCTGGCTAAACTTGCCAGTGAGGTTTTCGACAAAGCGGATCGCTATCTGCGAGAGAATGATGACGACGCATATGCGGCAATGATAGTTGCTGGCGGATGGGTGGAAGCTCTTTACCTTGCTTGTAAAATTGCAGAAAGTAATCCCGATAATGTTGAAATAACAGAAAGGATTGCAGGGCAAAAATATTCTCTGAACAGCTTGATTTCATTACTAAGTAATTATCAAGAGGACGTTGTAATTACAGAATATATTCTGATGCTAAAAGGGCTTAAGAGATCTTTTGATAAAATTGATATTTATTACAATCAAAATAACTTTGAACTTGATACTATAAACAAACTAATCTCCACAACTGATTACAAAATTATTATTTCACCAGAAGCACTTAAGGAGATAAATAGTATGGTGTGCGAAATCCGGTCGGAGATAGTTAATTAGAAATGCTTCAAACCAAGCCTCTGCACCTCATTTCAAAATAATTTGAAACTTAATTAGCTTAATATCCCAATGAAACAAATCTTATTAATTGCTTCCGTTTTATTTTTAATTGCATCCTGCTCGACTCAAAAAGGGGCACCCTTGTTTAATGATAAAGATCTTAGTGGCTGGTACAGTTTCCTGGCCATACCTGATTCCTCTGTTCAATCAGAACTTCCCAGAGATTCTTCAGGGCATTATTTTCAGGCCCTTGGCTTGAATAATGATGTTTTAAAAGTGTTCTCAGTTGTTGAGGAAGATGGAAAGCCAGCCATAAGAATTTCGGGAGAAGTTTTTGGTATTTTGATTACAGAAAAGGAATATCAAAATTATCATTTGAGTCTCGAGTTCAAATGGGGAGAAAGGAAATTTGCCCCAAGGGCTGACAAAAAGAGGGATAGCGGAGTTTTGTATCATTCTGTAGGTTCGGAAGGAGCCTGGGGCGGAGTTTGGATGAAGTCGAAAGAATGTCAGGTTCAGGAAGGCGATGTGGGTGACTTTATTGTTGTTGACACCGGAGTTGCGGTAATTCCCTGTGTTTTCGATAGTTTGCAGAGTTTATATTATTATGATGAAAATGGTCGTCCTTTGGCCTTTACAGTTAAGTACAGCTATTGTCATAAATCTGCCGATTTTGAAAAGCCGCATGGCGAATGGAACCGGCTGGAGATATATACTTTCGGTGAAAATTCTGTTCATTTAGTTAACGGAAATGTTGTTTTACGAGCCTATCACTCGAACGTATCCAATAATGGAACCCTCATTTCTTCAGACCGGGGAAAAATTCAAATACAATCCGAAGGAGCTGAAGTATTCTACAGAAACATAAGTCTGGACTCTATTTCTGCACTACCTGAAGGAATTGGAAAAGATCTAAAGAAAAAATAGTTTGATTGGAAAACATTCCCATCATCCTTTTGAAGATATAATTTTTGATCCTGTCCCTAAACAATGGTTAGTGGTTTTTATTTTAACTGCCTACAGTAAGCACTAGCACATAAGATTTGAGACGTTGAAAAAGCCCTATGAAATTTGACAAGAAGATTTTGAAGAGCCTGATTCCAGGGCTTTTGCCATTGTTTGTGTATGTGTTGGCCGATGAGTTGTGGGGAAGTCTTATAGGATTGTATGTTGCATTAGGATTCGGGGTTCTAGAACTATTGATTGGCTATATCCGATTCAGAAAGATTGAAAGGTTTGTTATGCTGGATATTGGTTTGTTATTGTTGCTGGGATCTGTTTCAGTATTGCTGAACAACGACATTTTCTTTAAGCTTAAACCTGCATTTATTGAGCTTATTTTTGCTGCGATTATCGGTTTCTCAGTATATTCTTCCAGAAATATTATTTTCGAAATGTCGAAAAGGTATTTGAGCGCTGTTCCAGCAAATCCCGCAGCAGAATTCCAGCTCAATAAAACCCTCAAAATTGTTCTTTATCTCACACTTTTTCATATTCTTCTAATTGTTTACTCTGCTTTTTACATGTCGAAGGAAGCCTGGGCGTTTATTTCAGGGGTATTGTATTACCTGATAATCCTTGGATACTTTGGATTTGAGCTGATGAGAAAAAAGCTAAGGCATTCCAATAACGAAACAAATGAGACGCTTCCTGTTGTAGATGAAGAAGGGAATATCATTGGTAAAGCCAGACGGGGTGATTGCCACTTTAATCCTGCCGGAAAAATATTACACCCTGTTGTGCATCTTCATGTATTAAATGAGAAAGGAGAAATCTTCCTTCAGCACAGGTCGATGACGAAGAAGGTACAACCCGGCAAATGGGATACTTCGGTGGGAGGACATATTTCTTACGGAGAAGATATTGAAACGAGCCTTCAACGGGAAGCTAAAGAGGAGATAGGGTTAATTGATTTTAAACCAAGACTGGTACAAAAGTATATCTGGGAAACGGAGGTTGAAAAAGAGTTGGTTTTTATGTTTGTATGCGATTTAGAAGGGAGTTTAAAGACAAATCCAGATGAAATTTCAGAAGGTCGGTTTTGGGGGATAAATGAAATCAAACAAAAACTGGGAAAGGGAGTTTTTACTCAGAATTTCGAAAAGGAGTTTTCATTTTTATTGGAAAAAAAGAACTGGAGAATCTAAAACCCAAAACAAACTGATCTTAATTCTGTATGTATTTATTGTACTAACAAAGCGGATTCTGTTCCAAAACTTTCTTTGTTGCTTTATATCCAATTTCATAGATTTCATAAGCCTTTTCAGGATCCAGAATACCATAATTCTTTAGTTCTACCGGCTCGATAAACAGATTAAACTTTTTGGTTTTAAGCTTAAGTTCTTTTTCCAGGCCAAGGTAAAATACACGTTCTGCAATTGCGAACATGTTTGTAAATGAGTCCTGATATGCAATAGGATTCACATACGAGCCAATAATTCTTTTGCAGTTATTTAAAAGAGGTGTTACTGGTAGATTGTCAATAACTCCTCCATCTACATAATATACTTTATTAATTACATGAGGTTTAAATAAAACTGGTATGCTTGCTGATGCAATAACTGCATCAACTATACTTCCGTTGTTGAAATATTCAATTTTGCCTTCATTAAGGTTGGTTGCGGCGACAAAAAGCGGAATTTTAAGCTCACTGAAAGATTTGGCTCGAAGACTCTTTTCAAGAATTTTCTGCATGCCCGACATTTCCATAAAACCATCTTTTGGGATAGAAAAACCGAAGAGGTCAAGACGTTTATTTTTACTAAGAATCTCCAGAATTTCCAGGGGTTTGAAACCATCAGCATATAAAGCGCCAGCTATGGCGCCTGCACTTGTACCGGAAATGCAATCGGGGTAAATATCAGCTTCATTTAGAGCCTGGATGACGCCAAGGTGACTGAATCCACGGGCACCTCCGCCGCTAAGAACGATACCTGTTTGGTACATGTGTTTTATGATGATTATCCAAATGTAGTTAAATTAAGGGAGGAAGGAATAGACTTAGGGGAAATATGATATTGAAGATAAATTAGCGATTATGGTAAAGATTAAAAGAAATTTGTCAAAAATGCGAATAAAAAGGCAGAGATTTTGAAATATAGCGCATTAATAAGTATGAATAAGTGTTTTTTTCTTACGGGGTTTAAACCCCGTTGAGATTTTTTGGAAAGGGTCGCAAAAAAGTTAAAAAAAAAGGCAGAGATTTTGAAATATAGCGCATTAATAAGTATGAATAAGTGTTTTTTTCTTACGGGGTTTAAACCCCGTTGAGATTTTTTGGAAGAGGTAGTGAAAAAGTCAAAATCTGACAACCTTCAACCTATAGACTGAAAAGTTACAAAATTTCAATTATCGTCTCCGGTTTCTGCAAATGATAAACCCTTAAACCCGCCCGCCTTGCTCCCTCAACATGCTGAAGAGTGTCGTCGATAAACAGGGTCTCAGAAGCTTTAAGTCCGTTTTGGCTAATCACATAATCGAAAATCTCCTTGTTTGGCTTACGCATTCCTATTCGATGGGAGTAATACTCTTTCTCAAAAAACGATTTCATCTCATCATAGCCAAACTCTTCGCGCATTCGCTGAAAGTGGTAATTGATATGAATTTCATTGGTATTACTCAATAGAAATGTACGGTATTTGCTCTTAAGGTTTAACAGCAGGTTGGCTCTTTCCTGAGGAAAATCGAGAAGCATGGCATTCCACGCGTCTATTATTTGCTGGTCGGTTGTGCCTGGTCGAAGCAGACTGCGTAATTCACTAACAAAGCGTTCGCTACTAATTTCTCCGATATCATACTTATCCATTAAAGGTAACTGCTTAAATTGAGTGTACACTTTCTCTGGGTCGGAAAGCCCCAGTTTTTCGAATTCGTTGATAGTCAGATTATAATCGATATTTATTATCACTCCCCCGAGATCGAAGATGATATTTTTGATTCCTTTTAGTAATTCCATTTGTGACTAGTGTTGACAGATTACAAAGATGCTAAAATTACTGAATGGAAAGAAACAGTAATACCAATTACCCAGTTGAGAAGGAGCAAAATCTCAGTCAACAAAAAGTTTTTAATATACTGCAGACATTTTATCTCTTAACAATCTTCTGAACCATCCTTGATCCGCCATCCTCAACCACTACAAAATATATTCCGGAACTCAAGCCCGAAAAATCCACTTTAACAGAGCTTGCATTTGGTTGGAGGGTTTTGATTATTCTCCCTCCAATGTCCATTACTTTTACCAGGGAAATCTCCGACTTCCGCTCCACATAAAGTAAATCTTCGACAGGATTAGGATACATGATTATACCGTTTTCTATAATAGCGTTTTCTTTTAGGCCGTTTGGTATAGCCGGGCTTATCAGCTTTTTAGTGGTATAGATTCTATATTCTCCCGGTAGCAAAGCAATTGGATCGGTTACATTTGTAACAACTAGTTCCTCTCCCGAAAAATATTCATACCAACTTCCTGTTTGGCTAAAGCTTGGATTAGCTGACTGGCTTATCAAACCAAAGTTTCCGATTATTCGCACATCCATATCAGGGTCGTTGATCTCGAGTCGTTTTACCACCCCTGCAAAGCTGATTGCATAATCACTGCTGGCGAAAGCGGGTTCTTCTGTTTTTAAATGGATAAGACTCGAAAACACCGGATTCAAACGTGGGTTTTCGGTAATATAATTCCATAAAATAGGCTTATTGCCAATACGACCATTAAAATCAATAGAGATATCGTACCCAAGTTCTTCAAACTGCCAAAGCATTTTAGGACCTGGTACCGTTATGAAAAACGCAGCGGCTAACTCTATCCTGCTTAACGCCGTTGGTTTTTCTTTAATGTTGTAAGTGCCCGACAGATTTCCATAGGTCAGATTCTTAAACATCAGCCTTTCCTCGTCGTGGCTTTCCATATATCCTACCAAACCCGGTTTCTGCCAGCCTCTGTTTTTATAGGATACTCGGGAGAAATCGGATTTCCCGGCTTCATTATACCCCATCGTTGCTTCATTGTAGTTCGAATTCATATTTCCCCAGATCATCATCCCATAATTTGCAAGGATCGTTTCTTCGGAATTATCGGCAAAATGCTCCAGAATAACATACGCATTTGGGTTTACCTCCCAGATTTTATCGGCCATTCGTTTGAGAATAACAATTCGGCTTGCATCGTAAGCTCCTCCATCTCCGGAAGTATTGGTAAATCCCTTGGTAAAATCAAAACGATAGCCATCTACCTTGTATTCTGTCATCCAATATGAAGTTACACGATCAACAAATGCCTATGTTTCCAGACTTTGGTGGTTAAAGTCGTTGCCCCATGAATAGGCTGTATTGGGCGATGTTTCATTATACCATGGGTTATCTGCAGCGGGACGGCTAAGTGCTGAATTCCAGTAAAGTTGCGCCAATGGGCTTTGTCCGTACGAATGATTTAGTACCATGTCCATAATAACAGCGATTCCCCGGCTATGACAGGAATCAACAAATGCTTTCATATCATTTTTTGGACCGTAGTATTTATCGGGAGCAAAATAATAGGAAGGGTTATATCCCCAGCTTTCGTTCCCTTCGAATTCGCTGACAGGCATTAATTCGAGAGCGGTAACGCCCAGTTTGCTAAAATAATTCAGAGTGTCGGTAAGCGTTTTCCAGTCGTGTTTTGCCAGAAAATCGCGAATCAGAATTTCATAAATCACTGCATTTTCTTTTACCGGGGGAGTATAATCCGCGTGTTTCCAAACATACGGCGTTTGAGCCGTTTGAAAAACGCTTGTAATGCCTGTTGTAAAATTCTTTGGGTAAGGTTTAAGGTCAGGATAGGTTGAACTGCTTATCCAGCTGTCATTCCAGGGATCAAGAATTTTATCGGTATAAGGGTCTCCAATCTTTAGGGTTCCGTCAACCAGGTATTGATAGGCATATTCTTTCCCAGGAGTCAGTCCGTCAATTTGCAACCAGTAGCGCAGACCATCCGGAGTTCGCTTCATAAACCCAGCGCTCTCGGCCTTCCAACCGGTAAACTCACCAACAACAAACACATAGTTTTTTAAGGGTGCGTATAAACATAAAATGACTGAGTTGTCAGAAACATAATTAATTCCGTCTTTTATCCCTACCAGCAAACTTTCAATAGTTACATCAGGTCGTACAAAATAAAAGAATGTGTCGGCAGCAATGTCAGTTTGAGCAAATGCTTTTGCAATAACAACAAACTCGCCATATGAATCGGCGGTTAAGGTATGTGTAAGTGTTTGTGAAGAAGTTGTTTTAGTAAGTAACGTACCGTTTTGATAAAGAAGGATACTATCCGATAAACTTGCATTTACGACTATTGGAATTGATTCATTCAGAGAAGCAATGGCACTAGATTCGGAGGGAGAAGTGATGTTTACATTCAGACCTTCTGTGAAAACATTAATAAAAATGTCAGGAGACGTTTGCGGACTACCTGAAGCAGCGCGAATTACCAGGGATATTTGTTTTACGGAAGCTGTAGGAGCCAGCAAATAAAATGCGTGAACATCAGGTGTGATAGTAAGTTTATACGTAAAGGAGTCAAGGTATTCCAATTGAGGCTGGGTAGTATTATTACCCCAGGATCCGATTACTCCTTGCCAAAGTGTTCCATCGGTAAGAGTTACTCCCGTGTGAGCATAAAGCGGAGCGATATAATTTTTAATGGCCCCCGTGGCCAAATCGGAATGAAAATATATGGTAATTGGTTTGCTGATAACCGGAATAGCAGGATCTGTAACAATCATCTGAGCCTGAGCAGTGATGAAAAACAGAAGGGTAAACACCCCAATAATAATTTTTTTCATAATAAAAAATTGAAACTGTTATCTAAGTTCAAGAATTATTGCGCTTTTTGCCGGAACGATAATTTCTTTTGAAATATCGATAATCTCCTGGCTCATAATGTTTTTGGCAGATTTGTAGCCCTTGATAATTTCGGCATACCTGTCAGGTTTTACAATAATTGTACCATTATTCTTATTCAGAACAACCATCACGACTTTATCGTCATTATACCGAAAATAGACATAATATCCATTCTCAGGAGCAAAGTGAATAAGCTTCCCGGTATGAATCACTTCATTTTCCTTTCGCCAGTTTAGTAAAGTTCTAAAGAAATTTTGCATCTGGATTTGTTCGTTTTTCAATCCAGCACCGGTAAAAGCATTGACTGTATCATTTGCCCAACCGCCGGGGAAATCCCTTCTGATGTCCCCATGTTCATTGGTTTTTGGATGTGTCATAAGAATTTCCGAACCATAAAAAATCTGCGGAATGCCCCTAGTTGTTAAAAGGTAAGTTATTCCAAGTTTATATAGTGCGGTATCTTTATCCAAATGCATAAAAAATCGCGCCATATCGTGATTATCAGCGATCAAGACAAGATTGGAGGGATCGGGATAAAGAAAATCAAGTGCAAGTGTTTCGTAAAGCTTAACCAAGCCGGTGTTCCAGCCTTCTGGCTCAATAAGAGCATTTACAAGCGCAGACTGAATAGGGAAGTCCATTAAAGAGGGAAGGTTGGAAGCATATCCATCTTTATTCTTTTGTCCTCTCTGCCAATAAGATACAATTGCAGGATTATAACTCCACTCCTCTCCCACCATGTTAAAATCAGGGTATTCCGCTAAAACTCTGTTTGTCCATTCTGCCATTACATATTTATCAGGATAGGGATAAGTATCCATTCGAATCCCTGAAAGCCCTGCTGTTTCAATCCACCAGATACTGTTCTGAATAAGGTAGCTGGCCATAAACGGGTTTTTCTGGTTTAGATCGGGCATTTCATCAACAAACCAGCCATCAGACATCATTGTTTTGTCATATTCACTGGCATAGGGATCTTCAATGGTTGTGCGTCGGTGATTTGTAATTTTTATATCGGGATAATTGTTAATCCAGTCGTGAAATGGCAGGTCGTTCATCCACCAATGTGAAGAGCCACAATGATTGAAGACCATATCCATAATCAGTTTAATGCCGTTTTGTTTCAGCTTTTTACTAAGTTCAATATACTCTTCATTTGACCCCATACGCGGATCAATTTTGTAAAAATCTGTAATTGCATAGCCATGGTACGAAGATCTTCTCATATCATTTTCCAGCATTGGAGTAGGCCAAAGGGCTGTAAATCCCATTCCCCTGATATAATCCACATGATCCGAAATCCCTTTGATATCACCACCGTGCCGGCCGTAGATTTTGCGTCGATTAGGAGCTTCTTTCATCCCGGGAACTGAGTCGTTTGAAGTATCCCCGTTAGAGAACCTGTCAGGTACCAAAAGATAAATTACATCAGAATTATCAAAACCCTTGCGTTGTGCGGATGCTTTTTCTCTTTCTTTTAGCTCATATTTGACAGATTGTTTTTGCCCACCCTTTACAAACTCGAGTATTATTTCTCCCACTTTAACCTCTTCAGAAATATTAAGATCAATGAACAGATATGAGGGATTTTCTGGAGGGGTGATCCTCTTAATTTTAACACCTTTCTGTTTGATAGTAACTTCAGAACCAGAAATGTTTTTCCCATGAACCATAAGCTGGACGCTCTGATCCTTCATTCCAACCCACCAGTTTGGTGGTTCAATTCTTTCTATCTGAGCATTTGTTTGAAAATTCATACCTGTAATAAAAAGAATCAAGAAAATAAAAAATTGCTTCATTTCAGCATTATTAATAAAACTCTTTCATAATCAGCTCATATCAAAAAGGAGTGAAAACTTCCTTGTTTTAAGTTTTCACCAGATTAATCAGCAAGAATCTTTCTAAAAATATTCCACTTGTTTTAACAAAGGCCATCTCAGAGGAGAGACAGCCTTCGCTAAATTACTGCTTTTGAAAAATCTTCAGTTCCTAAATTGTATGTTCACCTTTAAGAACAATTAAATTAGAAGATTTTTTTGAGTTAATAGGTTGTTGTACTATCTGTTACAGTTTCCGAAATGTACTGTAATGGATTGGTACTTGAACCAAGTGCTCCGGTTCCTGCATCAACGGTAATTTGTGCTCTTACCCTGAAATCAACCGCAGACCTCACTCCGGCGGCTATTTTCTTTCCTTTAAAAAGCTTGTTTACCTTCTCAACTGTGGTTTTAATATCGGCATAAGAATCTCCAAAATAAATTCTCATGGTTTCTTTGGTGGTAAACCCTTTTCCTGAAACACAGGCCTCAAGAATATATTTTGTTGAAGCCTGAAATCCAACATCAACAGGAGAACAACCAAATACTAGTGTGTCAGTAGCATGAGCTAAACTAAACGTCAGATTAGGTACCGTAACAACAACAGGATACACCGGATTATCAGTTAGCTTTACAATTGTCTCATCTTTTTCGCAGCTGACCGAAAGGCCGATCATTACTGCAAAAGTGAGAAATATAAATATTTTATTTTTCATATCGAATTATTTTTAAGATTATTCGTAACCAGGGTTTTGCTTAATATTAGGATTTGCAGAAACCTCATCACCGGGAATAGGAAAGATATTCCTGTAACTTTCTGTGCTTGCTCCAAGGTAAGTTCCTCCCTTCCAAACCCAGTTGTAGCTTCCGTCAGTAAACTGTCCGAAACGAATTAAATCGGTTCTTCTCTGAGCTTCATAATAAAACTCTCGTCCGCGTTCATCCAGAATAAACTGATCGGTAATATCTTCAACTGTAATGTTTCCGGTGGTATTTCCATAAGCACGTTCTCTGATAATATTAAAATCGGGAAGAGCGCTTGCGTCATCACCCATTCTGTGTAGTGCTTCAGCTCTCATAAGATAAGCGTCAGAAAAACGGAAAATGGGGAAGTCGGTGCAAGAAAAGAATGCATTATAAGTAAGAGGTAATGTTCCATCTGTATTTCTTGCAGTAAACTTAAATACTCCAATACCATAATCTCCGCTTGAAGATGCACTTGGGATATCCATGGTAAGTTTTTGTTTAATCATCACCCTTTTGTCCTTGCATAGCGAAAACACTGAATCCGCTTTGGGAACTCCACTTGGGTAGGTTGCCAAAGTATCAATTAAAACATTCATAAATTGTATTCTTGCCCTGTTTCCGTTCCAGTTTAAGTTTCCAGTTAAACCATGGAATCGGGTTGCGTGGATATAGGTTGCATCGCTGCATGATTCAATGATAAAAGTAGTTCCGCCATATCCATAAGTATTTGTTCCATCTTCAGCAAATGCAAAAATCATTTCAGGATTATTGGGGCCATCATTGTCTGCACTAAAATTCTGACGATAGTTTGTAGCCAGAGAATAAGCTCCGCTTTCAATCACCTTATCGCAATATACTTTACAGCTATCCCATTTTTCTGATCCTGTTGGATTTTCAATAGTTGCAGTGTACACTTTAGCATTCAGGTACAATCTTGCCATAAGCATCCAGCATGAGCCTTTATCTGCCTGAGGATAAGAGAATCCTGGCTCTCCCAGTTTATACTGAATATCCTGAAGTTCCGATTCAATATAGTCAAACAGTTTGTCGCGTTTGATTTGTTTGGGGAAGAATTTTCCAACACCATCTGCATCCGTGGTAAACGGAGGGTTTCCAAAAAGGTCCATGTACCAGAAGTAGGCTAATGCCCGAAGGTAACGGGCTTCAGCGTTATACTTTTGTACAGCGGGATCAGAACTGCCGTTTGTATTTGCAATGAAATCATTTGCATAAGTTATACTTAATCCCAGTCTCTGATAAAGTGCTGTAATAAAGGGATTATCAGGACTCCAGGTTTGAGTATTAAAATCGGCAATACCCACATCGGCCCAACCGCAAATTGCTTCATCAGTAGTTATTTCCTGATGGTTCCAGAGTGCTCGCATGGTTATAAAAAAGCCTTCATCGGAAGATGTAATATCTGGTCCTCCGTTTGCTCCCTGACCAGCAACAATAAAGCTGGCATAAATTTTTGCGAGTGCTTGTTTCATGTAAATAGGATCGTCAACCAGATTCCCTGTCAAAATAGTGTTTTTATTGAGTGGCTTTATATCCAGATCCTTCAGGCACGATGACATCATCAGTGCCGAAAGAATAACTCCTATTGCTATTATATTTTTCTTCATATCTGTTTATCTTAGAATATTAAAAGGTCAGATTAATCCCAAGCATATAAGTACGTGGGCGGGGATAAAAATTGTTGTCAATACCACCGTTCACCTCAGGATCAATTCCCTCATATTTTGAAATGGTAAGCAGGTTCTGTACAGTAAGGCTAACTCTTGCGCTTAGCTTATTTACTATATTCTCGAACATATACCCTGCGCTGATATTATCAACTTTAAAGAACGATGCGTTATTAATAAAATAGTCTGAAGTAAATTGACGTTTTACAAATTTCGACTGGTCGAGATATGTAGGTTCATTGTGCCAGTATCCAATCTGATACATCTGATCATAGGATGCTCCAGCTGCAATCTGGTTAAATACATAGTTTCCGATATTTGCACGTGTGGAGAATGACATATCGAAGTTTTTATAGTTTAACCTTCCTGACAAGCCAAGTAAGAGATCCGGCGCAGGATTTTTATAAACATATTTGTCTGCGTTATCTCCGTTTACTGCTCCGCCCATACCAGAAAGATCTACATATAATCCTTCGATAGGATTGCCATTTGTATCATATACCTGTTTGTTCAGAAAATATGATAGTGCAGGAGATCCAACTCTTGAGACCTGTTTTAAACCGGTAAAAGCATCCCCATAAAGAATTCCTATGTAATTAGGATCGTCAGAAATAAGTAGTTTGGTAATCTCATTCTGGTTATAGGTTACGTTGAATCCAAGATTTACAAACAAATCCTTTTGAGAAACAGGTATAAGATTTAGAGATAATTCAACCCCTTTATTTTGGAGACTTCCGACATTGGTAAATAATCTGTTAGAAAAATTACTCCCGCTAGGGACAGTAACGTTGTTAAGCAAGTCTTTTGTTACACGCTTGTAAATATCCAAAGTACCTGTGATGCGATCTTTAGCGAATCCGAAATCAAGCCCGATATTCTGCGTTGTAGTTTGTTCCCATTTAATATGAGGATCATAAGGATTTGGACGTAATGTAGGTAAAAGAACTCCATCAATAGGGTAATAAAAGCCTGGTGATGACAAAACATATAATGCCTGAGCCGGATAATCACTACCAATATCTTGTTGCCCCGTTACCCCCCAACCTAATCTAAGTTTCAAGTCAGTGAGAACTTCAACATCTTTCAAAAATGCTTCCCTGTTTATTTTCCATGCAAATGCTGCGGAAGGGAAAAGTCCCCAACGATTACCCTCAGCAAAGCGGGATGATCCGTCATCACGAAGGGTCATGGTTAAAAGATATTTATCGGCCAATGTATAATTCAAACGACCAAAAAATGAAATTAATAGGTTCTCAGTAATAAAATCAGAACTGTCCGTTTTAATGTAAGCAGAATCAGACTCTTGTTTACCTGTGTTAGAAAATCCCTCGCGATTAAAATGCTGGTATGAGTAACCGGCAGTTGCATCGATTCTACTATTGATTGAACTGAGGTCTTTGGCATAATTCAAATAAAAATCGAGAAGTTTATTTGTATTTGTCCCACTATAATCGCTTAATCTACCTTTAGAGCTGCTTAGATTTGTAGGTGATGTTAAGGAGCGATTATTGTGTCCAACGCCTTGGGTATAATCTGCGGCAAGGTTTAAGTTTGCATGTAATTCAGGAAGAAATCTAAGTTTATAATCAAATTGAATATTCCCGATTCCGCGTTTAACATTTGAAATGTTGTCGGCTCTCAATAACTGTTCAACCGGGTTGTTGGTTCCAAGGTTTGCACCATAATTGCCCCATTGAAAATATCCTCCGGCTGCAGTTGTATCATAAATAGGCTTTGTAGGATCCATGGCTATTGCTGAACCCAAAGCTCCGGCATCACCAAAATTATTATCGGTATTCATACCTTTTGCGTTGATGCTTACTTTCAGGTCGTTTTTCAGGAATGTTGGTTCAAGACTGATTGCCGCAGTGGTTCTCTTCATATCGGTATTCTTCATGATACCATTTGAATTGGTATATCCTAAGGAAACTCTGTAAGGCAGGTTTTTAGCGGCTCCTGAAATACTCAGGTTATGATCCACTGAAACAGAAGTGCGGAAGATTTCATCCTGCCAGTTTGTGTTTGCTGCGCTATCAAGGCTAGCGATTCCCATATTACCCAGTTTCGCTTTACCGGGTTTAAAAAGCTTATAAGTTATGGCGTTTGAAGTATCACTTGCCATTTGTCTGAGTTCTTCTCCGGTGTATACATCAACAAATTTTATTGCTTTTCCAATTGAAGTGTTTACATCGTAGGATATTTTCATTCCACTACCAACCTTACCTTTTTTAGTAGTAATGATAATTACACCGTTTGAAGCTCTGGAACCATAGATAGCAGTCGCAGAAGCGTCTTTCAGAACGGTCATTGTTTCGATATCGTTGGGGTTAATAAACGACAGGATATTCGCGCTTCCTCCAACATTGTTATTATCAATGGGAACACCGTCGATAATCATCAATGGATCGTTCGATGCATTTAAAGAAGATCCGCCACGGATTCTAATGGTTGCGCCACTACCCGGAGCTCCTCCAGAAGTTGTAATAACGACTCCGGCACTTTTCCCTACAAGCAAATCCTGAGCTGATGTAATTGCACCTTTATTAAAATCTTTTGAGCTTACTGATGATATACTGCCGGTTGCGTCGGACTTTTTAACGGTTCCGTATCCGATAACAACCAGCTCATCAAGTTCTGTTGATTCTTCGCTCAACTGGGCGTTTATTTCCAAGTTTACTCCAACTGGCATCTCAACTTTCGCGAAGCCAATAAAAGAAAAAACCAATGTCTGGTCGGAAGATGCATTAATAGAATATGAGCCATTGATGTCTGAAATTGTTCCAATTGTGGTTCCTTTTACAATAATAGTTACTCCCGGAAGGGGATTGCCAGATGCTTCATCAGTAACAGTACCGGTTATGGTATTTACTTGTCCAAACAGTTGAAAGGGTAAGAACATTAGAAACAAAAGGAACGTTTTCCACAATGGGCAAATACGCTGCTTCATTTTTTTAGATTTTGTTAGTTAATAATTGAGTAGACAGATCTCTGAAACTTTTCCCGAAATTTCAAAAAACGGCTTTTAAACCAGAATGCAAATTAGTCTAAACTATTGTTGAAGTAAACAAAAAGGTTCGTCTAATATGTTAAAATCCACGCAATCGACTCCGCAAACGTTTGCATTGGGGGTATGGTGAGCATGGTTGGTAACGAGATAGTGGCTGAGCCTGTCAAAGCCAGGGGTAACGAGGTAACGAAGGTAACGAGGTGTCTCGTCCTGAAATAGTTTTACATAAAAAGTAAACAAAAAAAACAGTACTATGAATTGGTCATTTAACTAATTCTTGAGGTTTCTCTTTTGCATGAAGACAGACTCTCAGAGAAGTTAATAGGTGTTGAATTAATAATGTGGAATGTGAATTTATTCGGTGGATAGGGTTCGAATTAAAGAGGCGGTCATAATGCGAATCCGTTTTATAAGTTGCCTTATTTCAGAAATATCTTGTGTAAATTCCAACTCAAAAGATATTATATATTGTGTTTCAAGTTCGGTTAAGGAACCAATTGCAATTCTTAGAAAATTAGCAAAATCCTTTTTGGATCTTCTGCCTCAACCTTCGGCAATATTTGAAGGTACTGAAACGGCCGCCCTTCTCTTCTGTGAGCTAAGACCAAATTTTTCTTCATCTGGAAAAGACATGGTAATTCTATATGTTTCCTTTACAAGAAAAATAGAAAGCTTCCAAATTTCCAGATCCTCATGACATTTTGTAAAACTCATAATATTAGTTCTTAATTATACTCTTTATGTCGTTAAACCAAAAATATCAAAGTGAAAATCCGAAAAAATACAAATTAATCAGTTTACAACCTTCCTTTAGTCCGTAGCTTTCTAGCCCGGCCAACCTCGTTACCTTCGTTACCTCGTTACCAAAAATTTCAAATAGAATCTAATACATTTTAATTACCTTTATATTGATTAAACGCCAATGAAATCCCATCCAATAACTATAAAAGATATAGCCCGTGAACTGGGAATCTCCCCGTCTACCGTGTCCCGTGCGCTGAAAGATCATCCGGATATCAGCCCTCAAACGAAAATACAGGTTCGGGAGTTGGTTGAAAAGATGAAGTACAAACCAAATGCCGTTGCACTTAGTCTGAGGAGCCGCAAAACTAATGTTATCGGCGTTATCGTCCCGGAAATGGTACATCACTTCTTTTCTTCAGTTATTTCGGGAATTGAGGAGGAGTCAATTTCGGCCGGGTATAATGTTATGATGTTCCAGTCTAATGAAAGCTACGACCGCGAAGTGCAGAATGTTCAGGCTTTGCTGGCCAGCCGGGTTGATGGTGTACTTGCTTCTATTTCAAAAACCACAAAAAAATTCTCCCACTTTAAAGAGCTCATGGAAAATGAAATTCCTCTTGTCCTTTTCGACCGGGTGAGTGATGAGATTGAGACAGACAAAGTAGTCGTGGATGATTTCACGGGAGCTTTCGAGGCTACCGAATACCTGATAAAAACTGGCTGCCGGCGGATTGCTCATTTTGCGGCACCTCAACATTTGAAAATTGGTTACTTACGACAAAGAGGGTATATTTCTGCGCTCGAAAAAAATTGCATTCCTGTTGATGATGACCTGATTATTAAATGTGATACTCACAACGAGGCTCTCGACATCACCTATAAAATAATGGCCCTTACAAATCCCCCGGATGCCATATTTGCTGTAAACGACCTCACTGCCACTGGCGTTCTGAAAGTGCTGAAACGACTGCAACTTCGCGTCCCTGAAGATATTTCGGTAGTTGGGTTTACCGACGGGCTTGTTTCAACAGTTACCGATCCGCCCATGACCACAGTAAGTCAGCATGGATTCGAAATGGGGCAAATCGCTGCAAAAATTCTTCTCCAGAGAATTGAAAACGGAATGGAAAACTTCAAACCACAGACGGAGGTTCTCAAAACGGATCTTGTGATCAGGGAGTCGACGAAGAAATTGTAAGACAGGCATTTTCAGCTTTGCCTCACTCCCAGCCCCTCGGCCAAAGGCTTTACTGAAGTTCGTTTTGGAAGGGATCTTCTTTTTCATACTTGTAATAATTGTTTGAAAGAAATCTCAGATTCAGGCTTTAATTGCCTAGCGAAAAAATATTTTATCAGCTCCGCAACCGTTTGAAACAAGCTCTACAGAGCATTTCCGGAAACTCTGGAAATTCTTTTTTGCCTAAACACTTGCAATGTTCATTCCTTTTTTAATATTTTTGACTCAGGAACACGATCTGCTTTCCCGAAGAAAAATACAAAAAGATCTCTGATACCGTAAGTTCCTGCGGATGTATTTGTATTGTATAAACCCTCCCCTTTTTTTGGGAATAAAAATCATTTAAATGAATAAGCCAAAACTTTCTTTTTGGCAAATCTGGAATATGAGTTTCGGGTTTCTCGGAATTCAATTTGGATTTGGACTACAGAATGGCAACGTAAGTCGCATTTTTCAGACTCTCGGCGCTGAAATTGAACAAATACCTATTCTTTGGATTGCTGCCCCAGTTACCGGACTTATCATGCAGCCAATCATTGGTTATCTCAGCGATAATACATGGAATAAATTCGGCCGAAGAAGGCCCTACTTTCTTGTTGGAGCAATACTAGCCTCAATTTCCCTTTTATTTATGCCTAACTCGCCCACGCTGTGGATTGCAGCCGGAACTCTTTGGATTATGGACGCTTCAATAAATATCACCATGGAGCCTTTTCGCGCTTTCGTGGGAGATATGCTTCCGGAAAACCAACGTACACTGGGTTTCACCATGCAGAGTTTCTTCATAGGAATAGGAGCCTTTGTTGCCTCCTGGATGCCTTATGTAATGGCCAACTGGCTTGGTTTTTCAAACGTTCCTGCTCAGGCCGGTGAACTTCCTCAAACAGTCATTTATTCCTTCTATTTCGGGGGAGCAATATTTCTGCTGGCTGTAGCGTGGACAGTATTCAAAACCAAAGAATACTCTCCTGAACAATTGGCTTCCTTTGAAGACCAGAAAACAATTGCCTTTGAAGAAAGCCTTGCTGATCATGAACCAAACAGTAAATACCTTCGCCGGGGTATCATCTGGACCATCATTGGCCTACTGCTTATTATCCCTGTATACTGGCTCAAACTTGAAAAGGAACTTTACATACTCGCTTTAGGTTTTGGAGTATTCGGAATCCTGCAGCTTATCTGTGCCGGACTCATTGCAAAAGAAAAAATTAAAAACGGACTGGTTAGTATCATCACCGACCTGTATCGTATGCCAAAAACCATGAAACAACTGGCACTTGTTCAGTTCTTCTCCTGGTTTGCTTTGTTTTCAATGTGGATATACACCACTTCAGCCGTAACGGGGCATATCCTCGGAACCACCGATACCACCTCCAAAATTTATAACGATGGTGCCGACCTTGTAAGCGGAATGTTCGGATGGTATAATCTTTTTGCGGCAGGTTTCGGACTTTTATTGCTACCTTATCTGGCGCGAATCACCAATCGTAAAATTACTCACTCTATTTCTTTGGTTGTAGGGGGATTAGGACTTATCTCCATCTACTTCCTCAAAAATCCTCAGATGATGATTTTCTCAATGATCTGCATTGGCCTGGCCTGGTCAAGCATCCTCGCCATGCCTTACGCAATTCTCACAGGCTCGCTGCCACAGAAGAAAATGGGTGTTTACATGGGAATTTTTAATTTTTTCATTGTTATTCCCCAGATACTCGCAGCAACTATCCTTGGATTCATGGTTAAAACCTTGTTTGGCGGCGATAGTATTTATGCACTTATCGCAGGTGGTTTATCCATGATAATTGCGGCTATTCTGGTTGTTTTTGTGACCGATGGAAAAATCCTTAAAAAATAAATTTATCAGGATGAACAATTATTATAAAAAAGACGAGTGGAAAATAATTGAAGAGGGTTTCAATCCTGAGATGCATGGGGCTTCGGAGAGTGTTTTCAGTCTTGGAAATGGTCGCATGGGTCATCGTGCGAATTTCGAAGAGAAATATTCCGGAAAATCCCTTCAGGGAACTTATATTGCTGGAGTTTATTATCCCGATAAAACCCGCGTAGGCTGGTGGAAAAATGGATATCCTGAATATTTCGCCAAGGTTCTTAATGCTCCTAACTGGGGAGGAATTTTTGTAGAAGTTGATGGTCTTGATCTCGATCTGGCAACGATAAAAATCAGAAATTTCCGCCGTGAGCTGGATATGAAAGAGGCTTGCCTCAAACGATCCTTCATTGCTACATTCCCTAATGGACACGAAATTGAGGTTCACACAAGTCGGTTTCTGAGCATCGTAAACGACGAGTTGGGAATAATTCGTTATGCCGTTAAAGCACTTAATTTTACTGGTAAAATCAGCTTTACTCCGTTTATTGACGGGGATGTCAGAAATGAAGACTCGAATTACGACGAGCAGTTCTGGGATATTTTAAGTTGCAAAGCTGAAAAGGGAAATGCATACCTGCTTGCTAAAACCCGTAAATCGGACTTTATCGCATGCATGACCATGTTTTATGAACTTACGAAAAACAATGCTCCCCTGAGTGCAGAGCCTGATTCCGCTACAAAGGAAAAATTCGTATCAAACCGCGTAAGCATTGATGTTCAGAAAAATGATCTGGTGGAAATATTCAAATATACTTCTGTTCTAAGCTCCCTTAACCACTCCCCCGAAAAAATTATTCAAAACGGTCGAAAAACGGCTGAAGATGCATTAAACAAAAAATTCGATGCGCTTTTCACCGAACATAAGGCTGAATGGGACGAAAAATGGCTTCATAGCGATATTATTATCACGGGAGATGAGGCTGCGCAGCAGGGAATACGTTTTAATATCTTCCATCTAAATCAGACGTATACCGGTCGTGATGTGCGTTTAAACATAGGTCCGAAAGGATTTACAGGGGAAAAATATGGCGGCAGCACTTATTGGGATACAGAAGCATTTCTGATTCCTTTTTACCTGAGCACTGCTCCTCAGGAAGTTGTGCGTAACCTGCTTGTATACCGCTTCAAACACCTTGGCAAAGCCATAGAAAATGCAGCAAAACTGGGCTTTAATTCAGGCGCAGCTTTGTATCCCATGGTAACCATAAATGGAGAAGAATGCCACAATGAATGGGAAATTACTTTTGAGGAAATCCATAGGAACGGCGCAATAGCTTTTGCTATTTATAACTACATCCGGTACACAGGAGATGAAGATTACCTGGCAGAATGCGGACTAGAAGTATTGGTTGGCATTTCAAGATTCTGGAAACAGAGAGTTAGCTGGTCGGATGTTAAAGGTCAGTATGTTATGCTTGGAGTTACCGGCCCCAATGAATACGAAAACAACGTTAACAACAACTGGTACACCAGCAAAATGGCAACCTGGACGCTTGAATATACCGTCCGGGCTATCGAGTATGTTATGGAATTCCACCCTGCACGATACTCTGAAATAGTGGCCTCAACGCACTTCGGTCACGATAAGGAAATTACAGCCTGGAAAGATGTTATCCAGAATATGTACTTTCCATATTCCGAAAATCTTAAAGTGTTTTTGCAGCAAGACGGATATCTCGATAAAGAGCAAAAAATGGCATCGGAATTAAATCCCGCTGAAAGACCTATAAATCAGCATTGGTCATGGGATCGGATCCTTCGCTCCTGTTTTCTTAAACAGGCTGATGTGCTTCAGGGGATTTATACATTCGAAGATCAGTATGAGCCCGAGGTGATAAAAAGAAATTACGATTTTTATGAGCCCCGCACATTGCATGAGTCGTCGCTTTCACCCTGTGTGCATTCAATTCTCGCAAATCGTATAGGGTACATCGAAAAAGCTTATGAGATGTATCTCCGCACCTCCCGGCTCGATCTGGATGATTACAATAATGAGGTTCGCGAGGGTTTGCATATCACCAGCATGGGCGGCACCTGGATGTCGATGGTTTATGGTTTCGGGGGATTAAGAGTTACCGAAGAATATTTGCAATTCGATCCAGTATTACCTGATCAGTGGGAATCGCTATCATTTAAAATTATGTACCGGGAAAATATGCTGCGAATAAATATCACTAAAACCACCATTGAAATCCACAACGAAAACGGACCAGATATTACGGTTATGATCAAAGGGAAGAAATGTATGATTAAAAAACAAACAAGTCTTTCTGTTTAATTGATATTCAATCGTTTACTAACAATTCATTGTCCTGTGGCCCTTTCCAAAAGTCAAGTGTAATAATGAGTAGTTAAATTGTTGCATAAAGGTTCACGGTATTTTTTTATTCTTTTCAAGGGATATAAAAAAGAAAATTCACTGAGTTTTGAAATTAGAACTCTATTGTGTAATATTGCAGTCCCAATTACAAAGGGAATTGAAATTTACGTTCTTACTTCTTTTGGATAACCAGATTAACCCAAGATATTAGGGCCCATAGCTCAGCTGGTTAGAGCATCTGACTCATAATCAGAGGGTCGCTGGATCGTGCCCAGCTGGGCCCACTAATAATCAGGCGCTTACAAAGACATCTTTGTGGGCGCCTTTTTATTTGCATACAACTTTCATAATTTTACAACAATTTTTTCCCCTCTTATTTATTTTTGCAGATTGTTATCCGCCACTGACCTCATTTCAAAACCCTATAATAGCTGTATATCAGTTAGATAGGGTTTTTTGATTCATGAAATGTCACACATTTTGCTAAACTGGCAAACTTTGATGTGCTTTTAGTTGGATCCTGGTGCCTTAAAGCTGAAATGCTTGATTAATTTTTTATTGTATGAAAGGGCTTACCGATGATCTGCTTCTCGGCACACTATGAAACGTTGGGGAAATCGGAGTTGCGCCTGTATCACCCGACACAGATTCAGTGGAACCGCACCGTAATATTTATTCCCATTAATAAATATCATTAAAATATTCAAACAGGTATTCTTACTAAAATTCAATATTACTCTTTTCCAGCATTTCTAAATATTCTTCTTTAAATGACCTATTTCATATTGGGCTTGATTGACCAGTTTATCAATTTCCTGCTGTGTGATGGCAGAACTGATGGTCTTTTCTAATTTGTAGTGACCATTTAATATTTGTATAACCTGTGATGACAAGTTTCCAGACCAATTTTTTAGTTTTCGAATAAACATGATTGAAATTTTGCAACACCCAAATTAACAGTACTTTTCTGTATTTATAAGGGTTTCAGAGGGTGTTGCAAAAAAGTGCGGAAAACAGGAATGATAACTGTAATAGTTATTATCAGACTAAACAACACATGTTTGCAATTATTAAGTTACATGCCTGTTAATCATAGCTATACTTCATGAACATTAAATAGTAATTAAGCTTTTCTGTCTGCGATTATTATTACCTTTTAATAATTATTTTTGATACAGAAGTGTCATTTTTAGTTGTCACTTTTACCAAATATAATCCAGATAATAAATTTGGAAGACCGATTTTACCATAGTTATTAAATATGGTTTTCACAAACAATGTTTTTCCACTCAAATCCTGAAACTCCAGCGTAAATATATCTTCTACAGTATTTACCTGAATATAAGTAGATGCTGGATTGGGGAATACTGTTATTTTATCATTTTTTTTCGTTTCTCCTATTGCAGTAATATTCTTGTTTATAAAACTTTGAATACCTGGAACAAGTAAATCTATCGAATACAAATTTTTGCTAGCGGTTATGTATAACGTTTTCATATTACTTCCTCCAAAAGTACAATTCGAAGGCCGCTCGGGTACTTTTATTGTAGTAAGGTATCCGCCACGTTTATCGAATACCTGTATGCCTGCTGCTGAGGTAACATACAAATTTCCAAGGGTATCAATCGTCATACCGTCCGCAACCGATGAATTTGAACCATCAGAAACCACAAGTTCGGCAAAACGGCGTTTGTTGGCAATTCCCCCATTATCTAACACATCACATACATAAACGTATTTGTCTTCAGAATCGTCGACGTAAAGCGATTTTCCATCGGGCGAAAGGATAATTCCATTGGGTTTTTTCATGTCCGCTATTATCTGAGACAGAACACCCGAAGGGGTAACATAATAAACAGCCTCTTTAATTGCAGGCGTGGCACCAAACATTGGGTCGGTAAAATATACCCCTCCGTTTTTTGCAACCACAAGGTCGTTAGGGCTATTAAAGGCGTGACCATTATACTTATCAGCTAAAACCTCAGTTTCGACACCTTTCATATCTAAAACAACTACCCCTTTTGTTTGACAAGTTACAATATGAACAGAATCGTACACAAACAACCCATTTGCGCCATAAGAATTTGCTTTAAAAACATTGAACACCCCAGCTGGAGTGTAACTGTTAATAGTTTGAGGCGAAGAACCTAAATCGGTAAAATATAAAATACTGTCGCGAAACCAAACCGGTCCTTCAAGAAACTGAAAGTTTTTATTTGTGCTTAGCTTTATAGCTGAATTCCCACTTGGGACAACCCGATCGCCCAAATCTTTAAGTGATGTATTGGTATTTATGAATTTTGCAACTTTGCTTGGGTCGGCATGTACATTATCGGAGCTGGGATAACTAAGCAACCACCAATGTTCTTCAAAAGTACTGCTCTCCAAGTAGTTTTGAAGAACTTCGTACCCAATAGGTTCAATTTCGGTAAAACTGTTCCCGTTGGTGTAAGCTACAATTGTAGCTGCACCTGGTTCTTTATAACTACCATTTTTTAAATATTTAAACCGCTTTACAAACAATTGGTCTGAATAAGTATAAGCTATCCAGCCATCCGTAGCATCAACCCCAAACTTGTTACTTTGCACTCCTGAAGTTGGTTTCAGAGTAAGGATACTGTCATGACTGCTTACATAAGGCAAACTTGGGTTGACAGTATTGAATTTCCAGCTACCACTCGACCGAAAATCGCCCCAGCCCTTTGCATATTTGCTATTTTTATTCAATGGCAAGATAAGCGTACCACCAAAATTGACCAGCGTACGACCCCAAAAATAATAGTGGCTTTGCTTGTGCGAAATATTTGTAACTGTTTGCCTAACAACTAAGTGGCTTGATGCAGAATCTAGGGTAAATTCGCGAATTACATAAACTCCCATTGATTTGTCAACCTTACTTGTTAGGGTAACTGAATATTTTCCGGTCACTTCAACAGTGTATGCCCCCATGTATAAAGTATCGTTTGTCCAATTCTCGTTTGTTTCGCTTTCGGGGCCTAAATCGAACCTGCCACCATCCGGGTCGAACCAGTTCGACAGCCAGTTGCTGAGTTTTTTACCATCGAGTGAACTGTTTTTGTAAATGATACTTTTATTATTTAATGAATACGAAAGCACCCTGCCACCGGCTTCAGGAACAATAATAACACTTACGGAATCATTCTGTATCTGGTAACAATTTGTCCAATTACGATAATTTATTATATCCACTTTTGCAGATAAATTAATTGAAATAGTAAGTGCGGATAAAACCACAACTAAAATCAATATTCGCTTTTTCATTTTTTTCATTTTTTCAATTTAAATACACGTTTTTTCTAACACCATCCAGTGAAATTCGTAATGGTAAAATAAACCCATTTTCATTGAGTTTTCTATACATGTGGGTTTCATCAAATTACATTTGCTCCATGCAAGTTTCACGATAATCCCTGTTGGTGTCACCATTAGACCTGCGATGGTAAACACTGTGACTCTAAGGACAAACTGGACAATTGGTTGCGCTCCATTGTGAAATTTGTCAATAATAGGTTTCCCAAGATAATCTTTATACGGATTCGAATTGGTGACTAATTGATAATTAATTTTTGTGCTTCTGTTTTGTCATTTGCATTAAATTGAATCAAATAAATACCATTTGCGATACCTCTTGTATTTAGTTTGACTGTGTTCTCGATTTGAGAAAAATCACGGGTCTCACTAAATAGGATTTTTCCGTTGATATCTGAAATCAATATTTCAACTTTTTCAAGACTAGTCGTATTGTATCTGATGGCGAACTCATCGGTTGCCGGGTTTGGAAATATCGAAAACTCATTGATTGATTCAGAATTTTCAACCGATATATTATTTATTGAGGTAGGATTAGCATAGGGAATCCAGGCGGTGTCAAGTTTTGCGATTGTACCATCACCTTTCCCACCTTTGTAATAATATCCGCCCCAATTGTACCCTTTTAATTCCCTTGTTATACCGTTCTGTGTTTCACTGACAGATACACTATAGCCAGTTCCGGAAAAAGCGACCCATGAATTTACAAATACCTGCAATGTTGATTCATTATTAATAAACTGTGGGTTTTTGGGTGAGCCTCCACCTGAATGATAATCATGAAAACCCAACATTTCGGTGTTTCCTCCGTTACTGGTATTAATCCAAGTAAAATCATTGGCTTCAACCTTCATTCCCAATATCCAAAGGTTTGCACCCTTATTTAAAATTGAATAATTCTCGTTGTTAAGTTGACGCGCCCAAATATTTGCCCCTTTGGTATTGGGGGATAAATGACCGACCCAATCGTGAATAAAAATATCGCCCATTCCATCACCGTATATTTGTGCTTCAGAAACACTTTTTACAACCAATGTTCTTGAATTTGATGCTTGTTGAATAAAAGAACTGCCAGCACCCCAAAAGCGTTCAATGCACACCGTATCAGGCGAATCAGCATTATCAACTAATGAAAAACCTCCAAGGCTCCCTTCTTTTATTCTTGCTTCACAGCCAATAATTCGTTTAACTTTTCCAATAATTTCTTATGTTGATCATATCAGATAGTCATTTTTATTCGTTTTGAAGACTAATTTTTGCTCCGGCCAGACCGATCATTTTCATATCAATCTGTTTGAACCCCAGTTTAAATGCCGGCGAATTATCTTTTAAGTTACTCAAGTTTCGCACTTGATTAAAATGTTGATAAATAGTGAGATAAGTTAAAAAAATGCAGCATGATAATTAGGTTAATATACTGATATTTAGTATATTAACATAGTTTTTCAAAACATACTATCATGCTGCACAGTAAAGGTACAAATAAGATTTGGGAATTAAAAAACGGTTTTACCCCCAGGTGGCTTGAACCGGATTTTATTCTAAGTTCATTGAAATGTTTTTCATTTTCGGCAATGTGTAAATGCCTAAACTTTTTAAAGCAAAGGGGCTATAGCGTTGAGTCGGTCATGTCATGCCTGATCTGCCTTCCGTTCCTTGGCGTAAAAACGGTGCACTCCTTTACCGGGAGCGTGCTGTCAAAGCACATCGAGGCACGAAAGGACGTGTTCTACAGGTTAAAGAACAGCCCCACGGTTTGTTGGAGGTCGGTATTGTGGATGTTCAGTTTGAAGTTCATAAAGTTGGCCAGATCACATGGCGAGAGGAACCGGGACGCACCAAGGTGTTTGGTGTTCGACTACAGCAGCCTCTCGAAAACTGGCAGGCGTATGGAGAAAGTGTCCCGGATGTGGGATCATGCCCTAAACCGTGCCATCCTCGGGTATAAGCAGGTTGTCCACCTGATTGGCATGTACAAAATCCCGAAGACTAAGTTCAGTTACCTAGGACAGATGCTTACACACAGCCAAATCCGCAATGCCCTTGGCAAGGCCAAAAGATGCAGGAAACTAAGGTTTCAATACAAGCAGGCTGAGGTGGATTACAATGGTGTGCCAATAAAGATGTTTTTTAGCCGACAGGGCAACAACGGCAAATGGAAGGTGTTTATCACTACTGATACCAGCCTGTCGTTTATTAAAATGATTGAAATATATCAGATACGGTGGTCCGTGGAAGTATTTTTCAGGGAGACAAAGCAGCTACTGGGATTGGGCAAATGCCAGTCAAATGATTTTGATGCACAGGTCGCCGATACGACGGTCACCATGGTGCAGTACATTTTGCTTACGCTGAAATACAGGTTTGAAAATTACGAGACCATGGAAGCCCTGTTTGCCCAAGTCAAAGAAGGGATCTTACAATATCTCCTGGACGAAAGGCTATGGGGACTGTTCGTGGAACTGGTGCCGATAATAGAGGTATTGTTTGACGGGGTGGACGAAATGGAAATATTAGAGCGGGTTTTAAATGATGAGAAAGCATACCAGATGATAAGCCGATTGTTGAAAAATGAGCCAGAAGGAAGAAATGCGGCTTAACTGAAAATGGAAAATGTATAATACTGATGAACAAACATATAGAAATCAAACGGGGCTCTTAGCCCCTGAAAATAAAAGAGTTAAAATAAGTGCGAAACTTTTCTAATTAATTAGTCGATCCTTTAGAAGTCTCTTTTTTTTAAAATAAAAGACCATAAATACATGTATCTTAAATATATGTAAAATGTTATTACATGGCATCTTATGATGTTCAGAAGCTTTTATTAGTGTGCAATGAGCTAAAGAATCTCCTGCGTTTTTATAAGCATTGGATTTCACTTCTAAAACTTTTTGACCCCTTAATTGTTTGTCTCTAAAGAAATCGACAATCTAAAAAAATGCAAATTATGAAGGCTGCTGTCTTAATTTTTTGGTTACTATTAATTCAAACTTTTACTATCATGGCTTCAGTAAAAACCGAAGAGCAAAAATACAAAGTCGTTCAATCTCAAAAAGATTTTGAGATCAGGTTTTACCCATCTGCTACTCTTGCAACGGTATATTCTTCAGCCAAGTCATATAAAGAGTTATCTGGCAATGGATTCAGAACACTGGCTGGATATATTTTCGGGGGAAATGAATCAGATACCAGAATTTCAATGACATCTCCAGTACATATGGATATTAACAATTCTAAATCTTCTATGAGCTTTGTAATGCCATCTTTATATAATATGGAAAATCTGCCAAAACCGAATGATTCATCTGTTAAATTAGAAAAGACTGATGAAGAGTATGTTGCAGCTATAAGATTCAGCGGTTATGCTTCTGATGCTGATATAAAATCATATTCTGAAAACCTGAGAAATCTGCTAAACGAAAAGGGAATCGCATATTATGGAAATTTCAGGTTCTTGGGATATAATCCTCCTTATCAGTTTTTTGGCAGAAGAAATGAAATAATTGTTTCTGTAAAATGGGAAAGTAACTAACGGTGAATATAAAAAATTTGTAAAAATGATCAATTAAAAAAGTAATTATATGAAATATTCAATTATCGGAACAGGATCTGTTGGTCAGACCATAGCTGCGAAACTTTCGGCACTGAATCATGAAGTAATGATGGGAACCCGCAATGTTTCAGAAAAACTATCAAGTACAAACAAGGATGGATATGGAAATCCTCCTTTTAGTGAGTGGCACAAAGCGAATTCCAAAATAAAATTAGGAACTTTTTCTGAAGCAGCTACTTTTGGAGAGGTCATTATAAACGCAACACATGGAGGCAGTTCTATTGCTGCCCTGAATCTGGCCGGAGCAAAAAATCTTTCAGGAAAGATTATTATTGATATTGCCAATCCCCTGGATTTCAGTAAAGGTATGCCACCGAGTTTATTGCCGGAACTCAGCAATACAAACTCATTAGGTGAAGAGATTCAGAAATCATTTCCTTATGCTCTGGTTGTTAAAACACTAAATACAATGTGGTGTGGTTTGATGGTAAATCCCGAAATGATTGGCGGTGGTGATCACATCAATTATATTTCTGGTAACGATGCTGAAGCCAAAACCAAGGTTAAAAAACTTCTTTATCAGTTCGGATGGAAAGAAGATAACCTTATAGACCTTGGGGATATCAGCGGATCCAGGGCGTCTGAATCGGTTCTTCTTATTTGGTTAAGGGTGATGGGAGTATTTCAGAGCGGCGCTTTTAATTTCAGGATTATAAAATAATATTATAATTCCCCAAGTTTTCAATATTGATTCACCCATTAGCTTCAGAATGGCAAATTAATTTTCTTTAGAACTTTATCTGCAGCCAGTTTACCGGTAAGAATCGCCATTGGCACTCCAGCAGGGCTGTATGCCCATTGACCCGCTTGAAAAATTGATGGAACAGGTGATTTGACAGAGTGGGCAGCAAACTGTATTTTGTTAATAACGGATACCGGAAATTCTCAGTGGATACGGGAGAATTTGCAGCTAACTCGACATTGAATGCATAGATATAAATAAATTGTCCGTTTTGTATAATTTATGATTATTTACTTGTCTGGAAATGCAATTATTTTGTGCTGAAATAATGGGGTATAACCCATTTTTAGTTCTTATAAAGCTGAGCATTCCGGCGTTTTCTAACAACCCTAATATATTATGCTACCATAGTTCAGCAACTGGGACATGGCAATTACTTCCTTATTCAACATTATTAGGCAATCATTAAATGTTTACTAGAATGCAAACTTTAAAACAGTACCGCCCATATCTCTGGTTAGCCAACCTTTGGAATTGTAGAAGTTTGTTTCAGATCCTACATTCTTCAACTTAAAGTTTCTTTAGAATTCCTTTAGAATTAAAGCGTAATTTGCATAATGAAAATACTGATTATTGAGGATGAAATTGAATTACTCATCGCCATAAGTAATTACCTTATAAAGGAGAGCTATATCTGTGAGCTAGCTGAAAATTTCCGAAATGCCAATGAAAAGTTATCCATATTTGAATATGATCTAATTCTATTGGATATTGGCCTCCCCGATGGAAATGGTCTAGAAATTCTGAAAAAAATTAAAAGCCAACAAGTGAAATCAGGTGTAATAATAATTTCGGCAAAAAACTCTTTGGACGACAAAATAATGGGTCTCGATCTTGGAGCAGATGATTATCTTACAAAACCTTTTCAGTTATCCGAATTAAATTCCAGAATTAAAGCGGTTCTGAGACGACGCCAATTTAATGGGAATAGTATTATAACTATCAATGAAATCGCAATAAATACCGACAGTAAATCAATTTCGGTTTGCGGAAAAGAAATCACTTTCACAAAAAAGGAATACGACCTGATATTGTATTTTATCATAAACCGTAACCGAGTCTTAACAAAAATGGCTATTGCTGAGCATCTTTGGGACGATAATATCGATATGGCCAGCAATTTCGATTTCATTTACACACATTTAAATAATATCCGCAAAAAGATAGAGAAAGCAGGTGGAAAGGATTATATTCAAACTATCTATGGAATGGGTTATAAATTTAAAGAATGACGAAGTTTTTAACCAAGATTAACCGGAATTACCTTATTCTTTGGGTTGCAATTCTCCTGGGAGTGTCGGTTGCAGGCTATTTCATTTTAAATGCCATTTTATTGGATGAAGCCAAGGAGGACCTTGTAAGTCAGGAGCATATTATCGAAAAACAGATTCTTCTAACTGGTCAAATTCCCTATTTATATCCAATAGTAGAGATAAAAAAGATTCCTAATCAAATTCTTAAATCACCTGAATTTAAAGAGGTTTCCATAACTGACGATCTTGAAGGCGAGCAGGAACCATATCTCGAATATTCCAGCCAGATTATGATCAGGGATTATTGCTATTCCATTATTCTGAGGCAGTCAACTCTCGAAAGAAACGACCTTATTCTTCTGCTTGCATCATTTCTGTTTGCCTTATTGCTCTCAGCCTTTGGAATAGCTTTTATTGTTAGCAATAAAATGAATAAAACAATTTGGGCAGATTTTGAGCTTAATTTAAAAGCATTGGAAAACTTCACTTTTGTTGATTCCGAAAAAATAAACCTTTTGAAATCGGATGTGGAGGAATTCGATCGGTTAAATAAAGCCGTTAGTGTTCTCTCCGAAAAGTTAAAAAATGATTACATTTCTTTAAAGGAATTTACAGAAAATGCATCTCACGAAATTCAGACTCCACTTTCAATTGTCTTACTTAATCTTGAAGAGGTTATTCAGCAGGACTTGAATGAAGAGACTTTTAAAAAAGTTGTTTCTTCGATTAATGCTTTAAAGCGTCTCTCGACTTTGAATCAGAGCCTGATATTGCTGACAAAAATTGAAAACAGACAATTTATCGCCAATAAAGCTCTGAATATTAATGATTTATTTGTATTAAAAGTTCGCGAGTTTGAGACATTTTTTGAATCAAAAAAGCTATTGGTTGAGCTTAAGCTGGATGAAGTATTTGAGCTAAAAATAAATGAACAACTCGCAGAAATATTAATTGGTAACTTATTGTCGAATGCTGTGAATCACAATATTTCAGGTGGAATCATCAAAATAATTATTCGTGAAAAAGAGCTTACAATCTGTAATACCGGTGAAGCAAATTCACTGACTAAAGAAACTATTTTTCAACGGTTTTCAAAAGGCAACTCCAACTCTTTTGGCCTAGGTTTAGCTATTATTAAAAAGATCTGTGACACGCACAATCTGGAAATAAATTATTTGAAAAAAGATCTTCATAGTTTTACGATCCACCAATAATTTTAACTTGTTTGAAATGAAGAAGTATTTCCCATTTCTGTTTCTTTTTCTACCGGGAGTTTTGATAGCTCAGGTTCGAAATCTTAACTATTACATTGAACAGGCGGTTATCAATAGTCCCTTGATAAATAAAAATAAAAACGAAAGTATCTTAGCTGAACTGGATTTAAAACAGGTAAAAGCTATTCTTTCAAAACCTGAAATCAATCTGGAGGGAAATGTAATGTTTGCTCCTATTATTTCGAGGGATAATAATTCCAGCCATTTCGAATGGGTGTCAAATGGGGCAGCTACTTATACCGGTTACGATCTGGCTTCAACTGATGGCGGTCAGTATCAAGCCTTTGTTTCAGTTAAAAAACCAGTGTTTAATGCATCAGTTTTTCAAACATATTCTGAAAGGGTCTCCATTTCACGTCAACAAAATGAGAACCAAATTGCATTGACCACGCATGAAATTGAGCAGCTTGTCAGTTATCAATACATTCTTTGTTTAAGAATTTACCTTCAAGCAAAAAATAGTTCGGAGTTAGTAAAAGAAGTAGATTCTCAGTTGCAGATACTACGGAAATTAGTTGAAAATGGCCTCTACAAGCAGACTGACTTAATGCTTTTGCAGATTGAGCTTCAGAATTACAGGATTGAGACTTCAGGCTTTCTGGCTGATTACAAAAGCTCCATTTTCGATTTGAATCTAATCTGTGGAATTAACGATACTTCTTATTTTGAAATCCCTGATATTAATTTGCATCTGAAAGATGAACTGCCTGCTGTTTCTCAGTTTCTTACATCTTATAAACTCGACAGTTTAAACATCATTTCCGAACAGGGAATAAATGAAATAAAATACAAACCTCAGGTTAATTTGTTTGCTAATGCAGGCTTAAATGCGGTTTATATCCCCAGTTTAAACCGTCTTGGTTTTAGCACAGGTATTAACTTTAGCTGGACTGTGTTCGATGGTAATCAGAAGGAAATCCAAAAAGAAAAGGCAAAAGTCAACATCCTTACCCTTGAATTTGACAAGGAAAATTTCCAGACTCAAAATGAAATTAATAAAAATAAAATTCTGAATAAGTTGAGTTCTCTGGAACTTAGCTTAACTCTTATCGAAGCGCAGTTAAATCAATACTATAAACTAATTGAAGCTTTCACAATGGAGCTTTCACAGGGAGAAATTTCTGTGATGGATTTGAAAAGTTTAATTAAAGATATTGCATCAAAAAAGCAGGCTCTTTCGCAGTTAAAGATGGAAGAGCAAAGCCTTATCAATTCATATAATTATTGGAATTACTAAACTTTCGGCAATGAAATATTATTTTGGAATTATCCTTTTGTATCTTATAGCTTCCATAATTAATTCTTGTAAAAACGGGAATCAGGGAACGGAGCAGGTCGCCCAAATCTCGACAATTAACGTCGCAACAGTCAGCATATTGCAGGGAGATATTCAGCAAAATATTCGCTTAAATGGCAAAATTATTTACCTGAAGAAAACGGCTGTCGTTTCTCCCATTTCCGGATACATTTTGAAAATATCAGCGAATTATGGCGATCTGGTTCAGAAAAATTCCATTTTGTTTGAGATACAAACAAAGGAAAATAAAGCCCTTGAAAATATGAATGTTTCACTTGCTAAAACAGGAATTATTGAGGTTCTTGCTCCTTCGAATGGAATAATATCAGAAATGAATATGAATCAAACGGGAATGTACATTGCCGAAGGAGCTGTTCTTTGCACTATTACTGAAAGCAATAATTTTCTAGCTCAGGTAAATGTCCCATTCGAATTTAATCAACTTATTGAAATGGCTAAGACCTGCAAAGTTTTTTTACCTGATGAGTCAATAATAAATGGCGAAGTTGTCAGAATATTACCTACAATTAATGAATCTTCCCAAACTCAGAATGTTCTAATAAAACTGAACACTGACAGACGCTTGCCCGAAAATCTTAATTTGCAGGTTCAATTTGTTGGCTCCACACACAAAGAATCATTTTTAGTTCCAAGGGAAGCCTTACTTACAAACGAAACTCAAAGCGAATTCTGGCTTATGAAAATGGTGCATGACAGTCTGGCCGTAAGGGTAGTAGTAAAAAAAGGCCTTGAAAATGATAGTCTCATTGAAGTCACTTCATCAGAATTATCTTCCAAGGATATAGTAATTACAGAAGGCGCGTATGGTTTGGGTGACAGCATTGTGGTTAACATAGTAAAATAAAATGGAAAATATTTTTGTCCGGTTTAAAAGTCCGATAGCTCTTATCTTATTACTGATATTAATGGGAGGTGCCTTCTCTTATAAGAATATGAAGACCTCCCTTTTCCCAAATATAACTTTTCCAAAAATTAAAATTATTGCTGAAAACGGGGAGCAACCTGTAGACAAAATGATGGTTGAGGTCACAAAACCTCTTGAAAATGCAATTAAAAAGGTTGAAAACCTCAATCTTATTCGAAGTACCACCAGTATGGGGAGTTGCGAAATATCAGCATATATGGAATGGGGTTCTGATATTGACCTTGACAAGCAAAGGGTTGAGTCTAGGATAAATCAAATAAAAAACAGCTTACCACCTGAGGTTGAAATTACCATTGAGAAAATGAATCCCTCCATTTTACCTGTAATGGGATATTCGCTCCAATCAACTACTAAAAGTCAGGTAGAGCTAAAAATGATCGCTGAGTATGTTGTAAAGCCCTATTTGTCAAGAATTTCAGGTGTTGCGTCTGTAGAGGTAATCGGTGGAAAACAAAAAGAATACCGGATAATACTCGACGAGCAAAAATTAAACCTGTTAAAAATAAGTCCTCAGGAAATTGAAAATTCTCTGAAGCAAACGGATTTTATCAAGTCAAACGGTTACACAATCGATTATAAAAGGCTGTATTTAACGGTTACAGATGCAACAATTAAGAATAAACAGGAACTAGAAGATCTGGTTCTTTTCAGCAATTCTTTTCGCAATATAAAGATTTCAGATATTGCAAGTGTTGAAATCTCGGAACGTAGCGAATATGTGAAAATTAACGCCGATGGACAGGACGTTCCTTTGGTTGCGGTACTTAAACAACCGACAAGCAATCTTATAGATGTTTCAAATCAGGTTTCTGAAAAAGTAAGCGAACTTCAAAAAATTCTTCCAAAAGGAGTTGTTTTGAAAACATATTATAATCAGGCTGAGTTTGTAAACGGAAGTATCAAAAGCATCATTGATGTATTATGGGTTGGTCTTATTCTGGCTATTGTTGTAGTGATTATTTTCCTCCGGTCAATCAAGGCTAGCGCTGTTATTTTAATTACAATCCCCCTAATCCTGTCACTCACCTTTATTTGCCTAAATATCATTGGCTTTGATTTTAACATAATGACAATTGGCGCCATTGCAGCTTCAATAGGATTGATCATTGATGATGCAATTATTGTTGTTGAGCAAATTCATCGGACACATGAGGAATTTCCCGATAGAAAACTTAAAGAATTAATTGGAAAGGCAATAGGTTTTTTACTCCCTTCTATGATAAGTTCCTCGCTGAGTACCATAGTAATTTTAATTCCTTTCGAGCTTATGTCTGGTGTTGCAGGGGCCTATTTTAAGATCCTTACTGAAACGATGATCATTACACTTTTTTGTTCTTTTATAGTTACCTGGCTCGGATTGCCAGTTATTTATCTTCTTTTTTCGAGGGATATAAATCATTCAGAAAAGCTCAGAATCAATCCTGTTAAAAATCACCGATGGATAGAGTTTTTCCTAAGCAGATCATATTTGGCGATATGTTTTGTAATTCTGTTGATACTGAGTATTATTTATATTATGCCCAAACTTGAGACTGGATTTTTACCAGAAATGGATGAAGGATCAATTGTACTGGATTACGATTCTCCCCCGGGAACATCATTGGAGGAAACTAACAGGATGCTCACAGAATTTGACAAAATTATTGAGAGTATCCCTGAAGTGAAAACTTATTCACGCAGAACAGGAACACAAATGGGGTTTTTTATCACTGAACCAAGCAGAGGAGATTATCTGATTGAGTTGAACACAAACCGGAAAAGGACCACAAATGAAGTTTCAGATGATATTCGCATCAAAGTTGAAAATGCATCACCTGCTTTAATCGTTGATTTTGGTCAAGTTATAACCGATATGCTGGGCGATTTAATGAGCAGTGTTCAACCAATTGAAATTAAAATTTTTGGCGATGACCATGAAAAATTAAAAATTTTGTCAAAACAGATCGCGGATAGCTTGTATACAGTAGAAGGAACAGCAGATGTTTTTGATGGGATCGTTGTTGCGGGTCCAATGCTTAAAATTTTTCCCAAAGATAATATCTTAAAACAATTTGGCCTTAATTCTTCTGACCTACAAATGCAGATTGAAACGAACCTGGCGGGTCGTATTGTTGGAACAATTCCAGAAAAAGAACAATTAACGGATATCCGGATGATCTTTCCTCAAAATAACCAAACACCGGTTGATAAGATCAAGCAAGTTAAAATATGCACGTCCTCAGGTGAATATTTATCACTTTATCACTTTGCCACTTTCAATATACTGAGCGGTGTATCCGAAATTGAGCGGGAAAACCTTCAGACAATGGGTGTTGTTACGGCAAGGCTTAATGACAGGGATTTGGGTGGGGTTATGAAAGACATTCGGCGAAAACTCGATAAAATGAACATTCCACCGTCCTACCAGATAATTTATGGAGGGTCTTATGCTGAACAGCAAAAATCTTTTGCAGAACTTTTTCAAATCCTCCTTGCTGGAAGCTTGTTAGTATTCACGATTGTTTTGTTTATGTTCAAAAGCCTGAAACTTTCATTAGCCGTAATTTTCATCAGTGTTTTAGGGATTGCGGGGAGTCTTATCGCACTGTTTATTACAGGCACCCCTTTAAATGTTGGAAGCTATACGGGATTAATAATGATTATTGGAATTATTGGAGAAAACTCCATTTTTACTATTCAACAATTTTTATCTGAAAAGAAAACCGCAAGTGTAACTGAAGCTTTAAAATATGCAATTTCATCCCGTCTTCGACCAAAACTAATGACCGCACTTGGAGCAATTGCCGCCCTCTCTCCATTGGCACTTGGCATAGGATCTGGTGCCCAAATGCATCAACCACTTGCAATTGCCGTAATTGGAGGCTTAATACTTGCTTTGCCTTTACTCTTGATTGTATTACCTGGGTTTCTGAAAATTATATTAAACAAGCAAGCCGAATAAATGATACGCTAAAAAACGAACTTCAAAATCTCTTTAGAATCGTTTTATAGATTTATGGAGAATAATAAAAATCTATCCAAATGAAAAATTTACTATTAGTTTCTGCTTTTGCTACATTGGTTAGTATCAATGTTTGTGGTCAAGCCGACAAAGATCTCCCTGCAGTAGTTAAATCTGCTTTTACACAAAAATTTCCAAGTTCAACCTCCGTTAAATGGGGCAAAGAAGGCGATAATGAGTGGGAGGCCGAATTCAAAATGGGAGGCAAAGAATATTCTGCAAACTTTGACAATAAAGGCCAATGGCTGGAAACAGAATATGAAATCAGTGAAAGTGAAATTCCCACTGCCGTGAAAGCAAGTCTGGACAAACAATTTGCAAGTTTTAAAATTTCAGAATCAGAAATTTCGGAAACAGTTAAAGGCAAGTTTTATGAGTTTGAAATCAAAAATGGAGCGGAAAAAAAAGAGGTGTCAATTGACATGAGTGGTACAATAATAAAGACAGAAGCAGAAAAAGAGGGTGACGAGGAAGATAAAGATTAAAAAGCGTCACGATTTGTTTATCCACTTCGAATTTAGGACTAAAGTTTTTATTTAAGGATTATGCAAAGGCTAAACTAATTAAAAGAGTTTAGCCTTTTGTAGTAAAAAATTCTTCGTTGGCAACACTTATTGAAGGATCCATATTTACTCTACTGCTTAAGCAAGTACTTCAAGCAATTTATCCATTTTAAGCATTCGGACTTCCTGCAGGTATGTCATATTTTCATGAATTAATTTATGATTATATAAGTATTTTTTCATCTTTCTTTTATTTGAAGGTGAAAGAGAGGCGGCATTAAAACCCTCTTGCCATTGAAATGGCTCTTTCGTAAAATTTTGGGTGTTAATCCAAAAAGAAACTTCACCTTTTATATTGTGAATTACCTGCGATAAACTTTGGGATGAATGTAATCTAATGATAACATGGAGATGATCAATACCTCCGCATACAGCATATATTTCAATGCTTCTTTTTTTGGCGTTTTGGATTACATGTTCGATTACTTCTGTTTGGATTTTCTTATTAAGCTGAGGCTTTTGATTTAGGGTTGACCAGATGGCGTGGATTAGGAGAGTTGATTCGGACATATCGTTTGTTTTTATTAATACTGCCAGGGTTTAAACCCTGGTAAAAGGAAGTAGTCAATTATATTTATTAATGTGATGAGTTTAAAATTCTCTGCCTTTTTTTTTGACTTTTTTGCGACCCTTTTCAAAAAATCTCAACGGGGTTTAAACCCCGTAAGAACAATACACTTATTCATACTTATTAATGCGCTATATTTCAAAATCTCTGCCTTTTTTTTTAACTTTTTTGCGACCCTTTCCAAAAAAT
>Ga0105047_10000667_pt1 | contig 59062 bp, 53 predicted proteins | sample MAT04_FD_78384 | JGI IMG/M metagenome (GOLD analysis project Ga0105047, IMG submission 78384) | Freshwater microbial communities from Lake Fryxell liftoff mats and glacier meltwater in Antarctica - MAT-04 (megahit assembly) | ecosystem: Environmental > Aquatic > Freshwater > Ice > Liftoff... | reverse complement strand
TGGCCATCGACCTGCACCGCGCCGGTGGCATTCCGGCGGTGATGAAGGTGCTGCTCGACGCCGGGCTGCTGCACGGCGACTGCATGACGATCACCGGCAAGACGGTGGCGCAGAACCTGGCGGACATGCCGCCCTTGCGCGAGTACGGTGCCGACCAGGACGTCATCCGCCCTTTGGCCAACCCGATGTACGCCGAAGGCCACCTCGCCATCCTGAAGGGCAACCTCAGCCCCGAGGGCTGCGTGGCCAAGATCACCGGGCTGAAAAACCCCGTGATGACCGGCCCGGCGCGTGTTTTCGACGACGAGCAGAGCGCGCTGGCCGCGATCATGGCCAAGCGCATCGTCCCCGGCGACGTGATGGTGCTGCGCTACCTGGGCCCCAAGGGCGGGCCGGGCATGCCCGAGATGCTGGCACCCACCGGCGCGCTGATCGGCCAGGGCCTGGGCGAAAGCGTGGGCCTGATCACCGACGGCCGCTTCTCCGGCGGTACCTGGGGCATGGTGGTGGGCCACGTCGCGCCCGAGGCCTATGCCGGCGGCCTGATCGCGCTGGTGCAGGAAGGCGACAGCATCACGATCGACTCGCACCAGCTGCTGCTGCAGCTGAATGTCGACGACGCCGAAATCGTGCGCCGCCGCGCCGGCTGGGCGCCGCCCGCCCCGCGCTACACCCGCGGCGTGCTGGCCAAGTTCGCGAAAAACGCATCGAGCGCCAGCACGGGCGCGGTGCTGGATCTCGATTGAACTAGAGCCGCGGGTCGCGCCGCGTCGGGTCAGCCGACGGCCCGGGGGGTGCCGCCGGGCCCGAGGTGTTGCGCGCGGCGTCCTCCTTCGAACGCGTCGCATGGCGCTCGCGGCGTGTCGACAGGCCGAGCGCGTCCATCGCCTTCTCGCGCCGGTCGGCCTTCTTCTTCTCCATCTTTTCCATCACGCGGCGCTGCGTCCAGCCGCTGTTGTCGGCGAAGTTCCACCACAGCACGGCGCCGGCGAACGGCGCGGCGATGACATACCAGGGCCAGCTGCCGAAGGGCCCGAAATCGGCCAGATGGGCGATCAGCAGCAGGGTTCCGATGACGACCAGGGGCATGGCGGAGTCTCCTGCCGGCACTGTAGCGCAGGCGGTGGCCGGGCGCGTCGGATTCTGGGGCCAGCTCACATCGCTGCGCGATATGAGCAGGCCCCGAATCCACCGATCAGGGCGCTGCGCGCCCTCCGCCTGCGGCGGCTGGATCAATTGGCTTGCGTCAATTGATCCAGGATGGCCGGGTTCTCCAAGGTGCTGGTGTCCTGCGTGATGGCCTCACCCTTGGCAATGCTGCGCAGCAGCCGGCGCATGATCTTGCCGCTGCGTGTCTTGGGCAGGTTGTCGCCGAAGCGGATGTCCTTGGGCTTGGCGATGGGACCGATCTCCTTGGCAACCCAGTTGCGCAGCTCGGTGGCGATCTTCTTGGCCTCGTCGCCGGTGGGACGCGAACGCTTCAGCACCACGAAGGCGCAGATGGCCTCGCCGGTGGTGTCGTCGGGGCGGCCCACCACGGCGGCTTCGGCCACCAGCTCGGTGCAGCTGACCAGCGCGCTTTCGATTTCCATCGTGCCCATGCGGTGACCGCTGACGTTCAGCACGTCGTCGATGCGGCCGGTGATGGTGAAGTAGCCCGTATCCTTGTCGCGGATCGCGCCGTCGCCGGCCAGGTAGTAGCCCTTCAGCTCGGGTGGGTAATAGCTCTTGACGAAGCGGTCGGGGTCGCCCCAGATCGTGCGGATCATGCTTGGCCAGGGCTTCTTGATGACCAGGATGCCGCCGCTGCCGTTGGGCACGTCGGCGCCGGTCTCGTCGACGATGGCCGCGCTGATGCCCGGGAAGGGCAGCGTGCACGAACCCGGCACCATGGGCGTGGCGCCCGGCAGCGGCGTGATGACGTGGCCACCGGTCTCGGTCTGCCAGAAGGTGTCGACGATGGGGCAGCGCTCGCCGCCCACGTGCTTGAAATACCACTCCCAGGCCGCCGGGTTGATGGGCTCGCCCACCGTGCCCAGGATGCGCAGGCTCGACAGGTCGCTGCGCGCCGGGTGCACCGCTGCGTTGCCCTCGGCCGCCTTGATCAGCGAACGGATGGCCGTGGGTGCGGTGTAGAAGATGGTGACCTTGTGCTTCTCGATCGTCTTCCAGAAACGCGCCGCGTCCGGGTAGGTGGGCACACCCTCGAACACGATTTCGGTGCCGCCCAGGGCCAGCGGGCCATAGGTGATGTAGCTGTGGCCGGTGACCCAGCCGATGTCGGCCGTGCACCAGAAGACGTCGTCGTCCTGGAGGTCGAAGGTCCAGGCCGTGGTCAGCGCGGCGTGCAGCAGGTAGCCGCCGGTGCTGTGCTGCACACCCTTGGGCTTGCCGGTGGAGCCGCTGGTGTAGAGCAGGAACAGCGGGTGCTCGGCGCCCACCCACTCGGGCTCGCAGGTGGTGCTCTGGCCGGCCAGTTCCTCGTGCAGCCAGCGGTCGCGTGCCGGGTTCCAGGCGATGTTGCCGCCAGTGCGCTTGTAGACGATGACGTTGGCGATGGTCTCGCAGCCACCGAGCGCGATGGCCTCGTCGACGATGCTCTTCAGCGGCAGCTGCTTGCCGCCGCGCAGCTGCTCGTCGGCGGTGATGATCATCACCGCGCCGGCGTCCTGCACACGGTCGCGCACGCTCTGCGCGGAAAAGCCGCCGAACACCACCGAGTGGATGGCGCCGATGCGCGCGCAGGCCTGCATCGCGGCCACGCCCTCGACGCTCATGCTCATGTAGATGATGACGCGGTCGCCCTTTTTCACACCGCGCGCGCGCAGCGCGTTGGCGAACTGGCTCACCTTGTCGAGCAGCGTGCGGTAGCTGACCTTGGTGACGGCACCGTCGTCGGCCTCGAAGATGATGGCCGTCTTGTCGCCCAGGCCACGCTCGATGTTGCGGTCCAGGCAGTTGTAGCTGACGTTCAGCGTCCCGTCCTCGAACCACTTGAAGAACGGCGCCTTGCTGCTGTCCAGCACCTGGGTGAACGGCGTCTTCCAGCTCACGAACTCGCGCGCCAGGCGGGCCCAGTAGCCCTCGTAGTCGCGTTCCGACTCGTCCACCAGGGCCTGGTAGGCCGCCATGCCCGAGACCCGGGCCGCAGCCACCAGCGACGCGGGCGGCTGGTGGGTCTTGAGTTCGGTGGGCTGATCGTTGGACATGTTTGTCTCCTGCTGATGATGAGGTTCTTCTACGAGGGAGAAGCTAAAGGCTCGCTCTGACGGACCCCTTACGTGCCGCCGCCGCAGCCTCGCGATGGTGGCGCCCCTACAATTTCCGACCACGGGATTACCCCGAAGCAACCAGGCTGTCCCCGCATGTCCACCCCCACTCCGGTCGGCGACCCCCAACTGCCGATCCTGCCGCGTTTCATCTTCGCCACGCGCTGGCTGCAGCTGCCGCTGTACCTAGGCCTGATCGTCGCGCAATGCGTCTACGTCTTCCACTTCTGGGTCGAGCTCACGCACCTCATCGAGGCCGTCTTCGGCAACAAGGAGTCGCTGAACATGCTGGTCAACAGCATCGGCTACAAGGCCGACCCCGGCTGGGTGCCCAAGCTGAACGAAACGGTGATCATGCTCGTCGTGCTGGGCCTCATCGACGTGGTGATGATCAGCAACCTTCTGATCATGGTCATCGTCGGCGGCTACGAGACCTTCGTCTCGCGCATGAACCTCGAAAGCCACCCTGACCAGCCCGAGTGGCTGAGCCACGTCAACGCCAGCGTGCTCAAGGTCAAGCTGGCCACGGCCATCATCGGCATCAGCAGCATCCACCTGCTGAAGACCTTCATCAACGCCGAGAACTACAGCGAGAAAGTGCTGATCTGGCAGACGCTGATCCACATCGCCTTCCTGTTCTCGGCGCTGGCCATCGCCTACGCCGACCGGCTGATGTCGCACAGCGTCAAGCCCGACCACTGAAGCGACGCGTGCCCGCATGCTGAATCTGCTGTTGTTCGCGGCCGGCCTGGCCGGGCTGGTGGTCGGCGCCAACCTGCTGGTGCGCGGGGCCTCGAAGCTGGCGCTGTCCTTCGGCATCTCCCCGCTGGTGGTGGGGCTGACCATCGTCGCCTTCGGCACCAGCGCGCCCGAGGTGGCGGTTTCGGTTGGCGCGGTGCTCGACGGCAAGACCGACATCGCCGTGGGCAACGTGGTCGGCAGCAACATCTTCAACGTGCTCTTCATCCTGGGGCTGAGCGCGCTGGTCACGCCGCTGGCGGTGCACGGCCAGGTGGTGCGGCAGGAGGTGCCCATCATGCTCGGCGTGTCGCTGCTGCTGCTGGTGCTGGGGCTGGACGGCCGCATCGGCGCAGGGGAAGGCGGCCTGCTGTTTGCGCTCCTGCTGGGCTATGTCGCCTTCGTGATCGTGCAGTCACGCCGCCAGACGCAGGCCGCGGAAGCAGAGTTCGCCGACGCGCTGCCACCCGCTGCCACCGGCGCCTGGGACTCGCGCCTGCCGGCGCAACTGGCGCTCATCGCCGTCGGCCTGACCGCGCTGGTGCTGGGTTCGGACGCGCTGGTGTCGGCCTCGGTGGCCTTCGCACGCATCATGGGCGTCAGCGACGTGATCATCGGCCTGACCATCGTCGCCGCCGGCACCTCGATGCCCGAGGTGGCGACCTCGGTCGCCGCGGCCCTGAAAGGCGAACGCGACATCGCGGTGGGCAACGTCGTCGGCAGCAACGTCTTCAACATCCTGGGTTGCCTGGGGTTGTCCGCCCTGGTGTCCGGCAGCACCGGTCTGGTGATCGCGCCGTCGGTGCTGGCCTTTGACCTCTGGGTCATGCTGGCGGTGGCGCTGGCCTGCCTGCCGGTGTTCGTCACCGGGCGCGTGATCGCGCGCTGGGAAGGCGCGCTCTTCCTGGGCTACTACCTGGCGTACGTGGCCTTCCTGGTCCTGGCCGTGCAAAAACACGCCGCGCTGCCGGCTTTCAGCAGCGTCATGCTGAGCTTCGTGCTGCCGCTGACGGTGGTCACGCTCGTCGTGCTGCTGCTGCGGCCGCAGCGGCACTGAGCCTGCACGCGATTTCACGCGTGAGGGCTGAGCCGCACACCCAGGCTCAGGGCTGGGGCTGGTCGGGCGGCAGCGGCGCGCGGCTGGGCACACGCAGGTGCAAGGCGGCCATCGCCATCAGGCTGGCCGACACCGGCGCGGTGACGAACATGAACAGCGTGATCAGCAACTCATGCACGCCCGGCCGCCCCTGCAACCAGGCCAGGCCCATGCTGGCCAGCAGCACACCACCGGCGCCCAACGTGGCGGCCTTGGTGGGAGCGTGCAGGCGCATGTAGAAATCGTCGAAGCGCACCAGGCCGATGGAACCCACCAGCGTGAAGATGCCGCCCACCACCAGCAGCGCGGCGAGCGGTATCTGCGCCCACAGGGGCAGCGTGTTCAGCATGGTCTGCTCCTCATTCGATGACGTCGCCGCGGGCGACGTAGCGTGCCAGCGCCACCGTCGACACAAAACCCAGCATGGCAATCAGCAGCGCGGCCTCGAACAGCAACTCGGTGCTGCCGCGCAGGCCCAGCAGCACCGTCAGCACGACGGTGTTGATGTACAGCGTGTCCAGCGCCAGCAGGCGGTCGCTGACGCTGGGGCCACGCAGCAGCCGCCAGCCGCACAGCGCCATCGCCACCGCCACCGCGGCGAAGGCGAAGTCCAGCGCCCAGGCCAGGATCATTCGAAGATCTCCTTCAAGGCAAGTTCGTAGCGCCGGTGGATCTGTGTCTGCACCGCCGCCGGGTCAGCGCCGTCGAGCACGTGCACCAGCAGCACGCAGCGCAGTTCGTCGACGACGCAGGACACCGTGCCCGGCGTCGAGGTGACGATGCCGGCCAGCAGCATCACCGCGCCGGGGTGCTGCAGCGTGTAGGGCACTTCCAGCCACGCCGGCTGCGGCCGCGACCGCGGCGACAGCACGATGCGCGCCACGGTGAGGTTGGACACCACGATGTCCCACAGCACGAGCAGGCCCAGGCGCAGCGCGCGGCCCCAGCGCCGCGGTGCCGGGTCCTGGCCCAGGAAGCCGAACACCAGGCGCGGCAGCACCAGGCCCAGCACGGCGGCGGTGATCAGGTCGGGCAGGGCCAGGCTCTGGCGCAGCAGCAGCCAGCACGTCGCCACCAGCAGCGACTTCACCGGATGGGCGAACCAGCGCGGCGTCATGGCAGCGCCGGCCGCGTGGGCGGCAGCGAATCGGGTGCACTCGCCGCCAGCGGCGGCGAAACAGGCCCACTCGCCGCCGGCGCACGGAAGGGCCGCGTGCTCTGGGCGCGTTCACCGCCCAGCACGGCGCGCGCGTAGGCCGCGCGGTCCTGCAATTGCACCGCCGCAGCGGCGGTGTAACGCTGCGCCGGCGCGGCGAAAACGCTCAGCGCCACGCCCGCGCCCAGCAGCAACGCGGTGGGCGCCCAGGCACACCAGGACGCTGGCGCCCCGCCCGCCGGCAGGTCAGCCCGTGCGGCCCAGAACACGATGCTGCCGGCGCGCGCCAGCACGACAAGCGTCAGCAGCCCCACCCCCAGCACCACGGTCCACACGGCGACCGCCGCGCCGTGCTGCGAGGCCGCCTGCAGCAGCATCAGCTTGCCGATGAACCCGGGCAGCGGCGGCAGCCCGGTGACCGAGGCAGCGCCCAGCACCAGCAAGCCGCCCAGCAGCGCCGGCTGCGCCACGCGCGGGCCGGGCACCAGCGTGTCGCCGGCCTCACCGCGCTGCGCCGCCACCAGCCCGGCCAGCAGGAAGAGCGCGGCCACCACGAGCGTGGAATGCAGCAGGTAGTACAGCCCCGCAGACCACGCCGCGGCGCCGAACAGCCCCAGCGCCACCAGGATCGACCCGACGGACGCCACCGTCAGCCAGGCCACCAGCCGCGGCAACGTGGCCGCGGCCAGCGCGCCCACCACCCCCACCACGCAGGTGGCCAGCGCCAGCGGCAGCAGCAGCGGCTGCACCAGCAGTGCGGAGGCCCCGGCGTCGGCGCCGAAGACCACGCCGTGCACACGCAGGATGGCGTAGACGCCGACCTTGGTCATGATCGCGAACAGCGCTGCCACCGGCGCGCTGGCCGCGGCGTAGGTGGCCGGCAGCCACATCGACAGTGGCACCAGCGCCGCCTTGAAGCCGAACACCACCAGCAGCAGCAGCGCCCCGGCCTGCAGCAGCGCCGCTTCGGGCGCCGGCACCAGCGGCACGCGCAGCGCCAGGTCGGCCAGGTTCAGCGTGCCGGTGGTGGCGTAGACCAGCGCCACGCCGACCAGGAAGAGCGCCGAGGCCAGCAGGTTCAACGCCACGTAATGCAAGCCGACGCGCAGGCGTTCACGGCCCAGGCCGTGCACCATCAGCACGTAGCTGGCGATCAGCAGCACCTCGAAGAAGACAAAGAGGTTGAACAGGTCGCCGGTGACGAAGGCGCCGTTCAGGCCCATCAGCTGGAACTGGAACAGGGCGTGGAAATGGCGGCCACGCGCGTCCCAGCCGGCGCAGGCCTGCCACAGCACGGGCAGCGCGAGGGCCGAGGTCAGCGCCAGCATCAGCGCCGCGAGGCGGTCGACGACGAGCACGATGCCGAACGGCGCCGGCCAGCCGCCGAGCTGGTAGACACCGAGCGTGCCGCCGGCGGCCTGCTCCACCAGGCGGACGGCCAATACCGCGCCCAGCGCCACCGAGGCCAGCGCCACGGCGCGCGCCCAGCGCAGGCGCGCCGGGCTGTCGCCGATGAAGAGCAGCAGCACGGCGGTCAGCGCCGGCAGCAGCACCGGCAGCACGGGCAGGTGCTCGGCCAGCGTCATCGCAGCGGGCCCGCTTCGCCGGGGGTTGCCGCGCCGTCGGCCGGCGCACCGTCGACATGGTCGCTGCCCTGTTCGTGGCGGCCACGCAGCGCCAGCTCGATGACGAAGCCCGTGGTGGCGAAGCCGATGACGATGGCGGTAAGCACCAACGCCTGCGGCAGCGGGTCGGCCAGCGCCGGGCTGCTGCCGACGATGGGGGCGGCGCCCAGCCACAGCCGCCCGGTGATGAAAATGAAGACGTTGACCGCGTAGCCCAGCAGCGTCAGGCCCAGCACCACCGGGAAACTCCGCGCGCGCAGCAGCAGGTAGACGCCGGCCGCGGTGACGAAGCCGATGCCGCTGGCGAAGAGGAATTCCATCGACAGCATCACGCCACCCCCTGCCCGGCGGGCGTCGCTACGCGCCCGCTCGCGCCTTCGCTGGCCGCGCCCAGCGCCGACAGCGTAAGCATCGTCGAGGCCACCACCGTCACGTAGACACCCAGATCGAAGAGCGCCGCCGTGGCCAGCGGCAGTTCACCCAGCAGCGCCACCACCGGGTGCCCCGAGGCGCTGCTGAGGAAGGGGTGGCCGAAGGCGAAGCTGCCCAGCCCGGTGAGCGTGGCGATGGCCAGCCCGACGCCGATGAGCACCGTGTAGCGCCTGCCGCCGGTGGTGCCCAGCAGCGCGTCGGCGCGCTGCTGGCCCAGCGCCATGTACTGCAGCACCAGCGCCACCGCCGTCACCAGCCCGGCCACGAAGCCGCCGCCCGGCAGGCCGTGGCCACGCCAGAAGAAGTAGACGGCCACCACCAGCGACAGCGGCAGCAGCAGCCGCGCCGCGGTGCGCAACATCAGCGGCGGCTGCGCCTGGCCGTAGTGGCGGCCGGCTTCATCGGCCGCCGGACGCCGCACGTGCAGGCCCTGCAGCAATGCCAGCACACCCAGACCGGCGATGGCCAGCACGGTGATCTCGCCCCAGGTGTCGTAGCCGCGGAAGTCGACCAGGATCACGTTGACGACGTTCGCGCCGCCCCCTTCGGGCACCGACTTCAGGATGAAGAACCACGAGATGGCGTCGTGGTCGCGTGTCAGCACCAGCCAGGCCAGCCACGCCATGCCGGCGCCGGCAACCAGCGCCAGCAGCGCGTCGCGGCTGCGGCGTGCGGTGGACGATTCACGCGGCGTCAGCGCCGGCAGCAGCGCCAAGCCCATCAGCAGCAGCACGGTGGAGACGATCTCGACGGCGATCTGCGTCAGCGCCAGGTCGGGCGCCGAAAAGCCGAGAAAGGCCACCGCGGTGACCAGCCCCACCACGCCGACGAGGATCACGGCCTGGAAACGCCGGTGGTGGGTGGCCACCAGCGCGACGCAGGTGGCCGCCAGCAGCGCCCACAACACCAGCGCCAGCGGCGTGGCCGGCAGCAGCGTGCGCGCGCCGGTGCCGAGGGCCGGGCCGGCCCCCAGCGGCCAGGCGGCCAGCACCACCGCGGCGGCCACCACCCACGCCGCCTGGCTCTGCAGCGAGCCGCGCTCCAGCCACGAGGTACAGCGCCGGGCCAGCACGAACATGCCGTCGAACAGCTTCGTGAAGAGCAGCCGGCCGGTCCAGCCGCGCGGGTGGTGCAGATGCAGCTCGTAGCCGCGCTGCAAGGCGAAATACAGCGCCACGCCACCAGCCATTGCGACACCGCTCATCAACAAGGGCAGGTTCAGGCCGTGCCAGAGCGCCAGGTGGTATTGCGGCGGCGGCGCGCCCAGCATCGCCGTGGCCGCCACTTGCACCAGCGGGCCCACGGTGACCGAGGGCAGCACGCCCACGACCACGCAGACGATGACCAGCAGCGCTACCGGCGCCTTCATGAACAGCGGCGGCTCGTGCGGGTGCGGCTTGGGCAGGTCCTTGAGCTCGCCGTTGAAGAAGACGTCGTGGATGAAACGCAGCGAGTAGGCCACCGCGAAAACAGCCGCCAGCGTGGCCAGCACCGCCACCGCGCCACTGCCCATCACGCCGACACGCGCGTTCAACGCCTCGCCGAACATCATCTCCTTGGACAGGAAACCGTTGGCCAGCGGCACGCCGGCCATCGCGGCGGCGGCGACCATCGCCAGCGTCGCCGTCCAGGGCAGCGCCTTCATCAGGCCGGCGAGCTTGCGCATGTCGCGCGTGCCGGTCTCGTGGTCGATGATGCCGGCGGTCATGAACAGCGCGGCCTTGAAGGTGGCGTGGTTGAGGACGTGGAACACCGCCGCCACCGCCGAAAGCGGTGAGTCCAGGCCGATCAGGAACACGATCAGCCCCAGGTGGCTGATGGTGCTATAGGCCAGCAGGCCCTTCAGGTCGTGCTTGAACATCGCCACGTAGGCGGCAAAGATCATCGTCGTCAGCCCGACCCCGGCCACCAGCCATTCGAACAGCGCTCCGCCGCCAAGCACCGGGTACAGCCGCATCAGCAGGAAGATGCCGGCCTTGACCATGGTGGCCGAATGCAGGTAGGCCGACACGGGCGTCGGCGCCGCCATGGCCTCGGGCAGCCAGAAGTGGAAAGGCAGTTGCGCACTCTTGGTGAAGCAGCCCAGCAGGATCAGCAGCAGCGCCGGCGTGAAACGGGCGTCGGCTTGGATCTGCGCGCCGCGGCCGAGCATGGCCGACAGATCGTAGGTGCCCGCGATCTGCCCCAGCAGCACCACGCCGGCCAGCAGCGCCAGCCCGCCGCCGCCGGTGACAGCCAGCGCCATGCGCGCGCCGGCACGCGCCTCGGCGCGGTGGTTCCAGAAGCCCACGAGCAGGAAGGACGAGATGCTGGTGAGCTCCCAGAACACCACCAGCAGCAGCAGGTTGTCCGACAGCACGATGCCCAGCATGGCCGCCATGAAAAACATCAGCAGGCCGAAGAACTTGCCCACGCGTTCCTCGGGGCCGAGGTAGTAGGCCGCGTACAGGATGACCAGCAGGCCGACGCCGGTGATCATCAGCCCGAACATCAGCGCCAGGCCGTCGAGGCGGAAGTTGGCGTCGAGCCCCAGCGCCGGCACCCAGGGCGTGTGCTGCAGCAGCGTCTGCCCCGCAAACACCGCCGGCGCCTGGCTCAGCAGCAGCGCCAGCACCGCCGCCGTCACCGCTGCGGCCGCCCAGGCGGCGCCCTGGCGGCGCGCCGGCGTCAGGCGCGCGCCGACGAGGGCACACAGCGGGCCGCCCAGCAGCAGGGGCAGCAGGACGGCCAGGGCAAGAAGCTGCATCGGAGAGGTCGCGGGCACCGGGATGGACTGGGAACGCTGCGCCGGGCCGTGCAGCGGAAGCGGAAACGGAAGCGGCGCATTCTAGGAAGCACTTGAGCCAAGTCGGGTTTTGAGCGCCAAGCCACCTCTAAACTCGGGGCCTGCGTCAGCGCGCCCCGCCCGTTGCACCGGGGCGGGCCTGCAGTGTCTGCGCCTCGCAGGCCGCAGGGTCGGTCTCGTCGGCCCGTCATTCACCGCTTTTTTGCGCGGCCCGCGCCGCGAGGCCCTCCAACATGACCACCATCCGCCAGAACGACCTCGTCGAGACCGTCGCCGCCGCGCTGCAGTACATCAGCTACTACCACCCGGCCGATTTCATCAGCCACCTGGCGCGGGCCTATGAGCGCGAGGCCTCGCCGGCGGCCAAGGACGCCATCGCGCAGATCCTGACCAACAGCCGCATGTGCGCCGAGGGCCACCGGCCCATCTGCCAGGACACCGGCGTCGTCAACGTGTTCCTGAAGATCGGCATGGACGTGCGCTTCGAGGGCTTCACCGGCAGCGTCGAAGACGCCGTCAACGCCGGCGTGCGCCGCGCCTACCTCGACGGCGACAACAAGCTGCGCGCCAGCATGCTGGACGACCCCATCTTCGAGCGCAAGAACACCAAGGACAACACACCGGCCGTGATTCACATGACGGTGGTGCCGGGCAACAAGCTCGACGTGACCGTGGCCGCCAAGGGCGGCGGCAGCGAGAACAAGAGCAAGTTCATCATGATGAACCCGAGCGACAGCCTGGTCGACTGGGTGATGAAGACGGTGCCCACGATGGGCGCCGGCTGGTGCCCGCCGGGCATGCTGGGCATCGGCGTCGGCGGCACGGCCGAGAAGGCCATGATGCTGGCCAAGGAAGTGCTGATGGAGCCGATCGACATGTTCGACCTGCTCAACCGCGGCCCGGCGAACAAGCTGGAAGAACTGCGCATCGAGCTCTACGAGAAGGTCAACGCGCTGGGCATCGGCGCGCAGGGCCTGGGCGGGCTGACCACCGTGCTCGACGTCAAGATCGCCACCTACCCCACGCACGCCGCCGGCAAGCCGGTGGCGATGATCCCGAACTGCGCCGCCACGCGCCACGCCCACGTGGTGATGGACGGTTCCGGCCCCGCCTACCTGACGCCGCCCAGCCTCGACACCTGGCCGCAGGTGAACTGGGCACCCGACTACCAGAAGAGCAAACGAGTCGACCTCAACACGCTCACGCCGGCCGAGGTGCAAAGCTGGAAGCCCGGCCAGACACTGCTGCTCAACGGCAAGATGCTCACCGGCCGCGACGCCGCGCACAAGCGCATCCAGGAGATGCTGGCGCGTGGCGAGAAGCTGCCGGTGGACTTCACCAACCGCGTCATCTACTACGTCGGCCCGGTCGATCCGGTGCGCGACGAGGTCATGGGCCCGGCCGGCCCGACCACCGCCACGCGCATGGACAAGTTCACCGAGATGATGCTGGCCCAGACGGGGCTGATCGCGATGATCGGCAAGGCCGAGCGTGGCCCCGCGGCCGTGGCGGCCATCAAGAAACACGGCAGCGCCTACCTGATGGCCGTCGGCGGCGCCGCCTACCTGGTGGCCAAGGCCATCAAGGCCGCGCCGGTGGTGGGCTTCGCCGACCTCGGCATGGAAGCGATCTACGAGTTCGACGTCGTCGACATGCCGGTCACCGTGGCAGTGGACGCGCAGGGCAGCAACGTGCACGAAACCGCGCCGAAGGAGTGGCAGGCGCGCATCGGCAAGATCCCGGTGACCGTGGCCTGACGCCAGCGTCGCGCGACGTCCCGGGCCGTCGCGTCGGTCGCCGGACAGCGCGTTCCGCGCCGCGTTTTCCACGGTCTGTCGCAGCACGCTGGCGGCCCCGGCGAGGCCTGAGCACAGTCGCGTCCGTTCCAAGATTGGAGGCGACACGACCATGAAGACCTGGATAAGCCGCGGCCTGCTCGGCCTTGCCGCACTGCTGGCCGCCGCGGCCACCGCCCTGGCCGCCGGCCACGTCTTGGCCCAGCGCAAGATGCAGCGCGTCGTCGACGTGCGTGTCAGCGCCCTGCCCATCCCCGACGGCGCCGCTGCCATTGAACGTGGGCGTTATCTCTACGCCTCGCGCGGCTGCACCGACTGCCACGGCGCCGATGGCGGCGGCCGCAGCTTCATCGACGACGGCGCCTTCCGCGTCGCCGGCCCGCACATCAGCCCCGGCCGCGGCAGTGTCACGGCGGCCTACCGCAGCGAAGACTGGGTGCGCACCCTCCGCCACGGCGTCAAGCCGAGCGGGCGGCCGGCGCTGATCATGCCCAGCGAGGACTACAACCGCCTCAGCGACGCCGACCTCGGTGCGCTGGTGGCCTACCTGAAGCAGATGCCGGCCGTCGAGGGCCGCGCCGCGGTGCTCGAGCTGCCGCTGCCGGTGCGTGTGCTCTACGCCTTCGGCCAGGTGCAGGACGCCGCCGAGAAGATCGACCACAACCTGCCCGCCGAGCCGCCGGTAGCCGAGGGCGCCACGCCCGAACACGGCCGCTACGTGGTGCAGATGTGCAAGGGCTGCCACGGCGCCTTGCTGGCCGGCGGCCGCATCGCCGGCGGCCCGCCCGACTGGCCGCCGGCGGCCCGGCTCACGCCAGGCAGCAACAGCGCCATGCCACGCTACCCCGACGCCGAGAGCTTCACCCGCATGATGAAGACCGGGCAGCGGCCCGACGGCAGCAGGATCGCGGTGATGCCCTTCGAGGCACTGGCGCAGATGAACGACACCGACCTGCGCGGCCTGCATGCCTACCTGCAGTCCTTGCGGCCGGTGGCGTCGGCCAGCCGGTGAGCGGACGCGCCGCCGGGTGAAAATGGCGGCGTGTCGCAACATTTTGAAGTCCACCCGCAGAACCCGCAGCCCCGGCTGCTGAAACAGGCCGCGCAGATCCTGCAGGCCGGCGGCATTGCCGCCGTGCCCACCGACAGCAGCTACGCGCTGGTGTGCCGTCTGGACGACAAGGCGGCAGCGGAGAACCTGCGCCGCATCCGCCAGGTCGACGACAAGCACCACCTCACGCTGCTGTGCCGCGACCTCAGCGAATTGGCCAGCTATGCACGCGTCGACAACCGCCAGTACCGGCTGCTGAAGCTGGGTACCCCCGGGCCCTACACCTTCATCCTCGAGGCCACGAAGGAAGTGCCGCGTCGCCTGAGCCACCCCAGCCGCCGCACCATCGGCCTGCGTGTGCCCGACCACAAGGTGCTGCAGGCACTGCTGGCGCAGTTCGGCGAGCCGCTGCTGGCCACCACCTTCATCCCGCCGGGCGAGAGCCACCCGATGAACGACGCCGGCGAGATCCGTGCGCGTTTCGAGAAGGTGTTGCAGGCCATCGTCGACGCCGGTGCCTGCCCGATGGAGCCGACGACCGTGATCGACCTCAGCGGCGACGAGCCGGTGCTCGTGCGCCAGGGGCGCGGCGAACTGGCGCGGCTGGGGCTCTGAGCCGCGCGCCAGAGGGGCCGAATCTGCGGCGGCAGGGCCGGGCACACGGGCTGCAGGGTGGCGCCGGGGCGCGGCCTGTCGAGCAGAGTGCCCTGGGGCGCTTCGGCAACACCGCTGCGTGCGCGTGCGCACCGTGTTGCGCCGCCCCAAGGCGTACGCTCAAGCGCTATTGGAGCGCCCATGAACACCCCCCCGAACCCTGCCAGCTTTCGCCCCGGCTCACGCCGCGCCTCGTCATGATCCGCCTGCGCCTGACGCTGCAGCTCGACTACCAGGTGCTCGGCCCTGGCAGCGACTTCATCTTCAACATCCACGCCGCGCAGACCGAGCGCCAGCATGTGCTGCAGGAAGAACTGCTGCTGAGCCAGAACGTGCCTACGCGCGTCGACACCGACCCGGTGACGCTGAACCGCTTCCTGCGCGTCAGCGCCGGGTCCGGCCCGCTGCGCCTGAACTACAGCGCCACGATCGACCTGCGCCACCACGTCGCCGAACCGGCCAGCATCCCCGAGGTGCCGGTGGCGCAGCTGCCCACGCATGTGCTGAGCAGCATCTACCCCAGCCGCTACTGCCCGTCCGACAGGCTGCTGCGCCTGGCGATGCGCGAGTTCGGCCACCAGGCGCCGGGTTATGCGCGTGTGCAGGGCATCCGCGACTGGGTGCTGCAGCGCACCACCTTCACGCCCAACACCTCGAACGCCAACACCTCGGCGCTGGACACGCTGATCGACACCGTGGGCGTGTGCCGCGACTTTGCGCACCTGATGATCGCGCTGTGCCGCGCCGTCAACATCCCGGCGCGCTTCACCACCGGCATCGACTACGGCGCCGACCCGGTGTTGGGCCCCACCGACTTCCACGCCTATGTCGAGGTCTACCTGGGCGGGCGCTGGTACATCTTCGACCCCTCGGGCACCGCCATCCCGATGGGCTTCGTGCGTTTCGGCACCGGACGCGATGCCGCCGACGTGGCCTTCGCCACCATCTTCGGCAGCGTCATCGCCCAGGCGCCGCGCATCACCATCGAGGTGCTGCCCAACGACGACGGCAGCCTGGTGATGCCCTGGCACTGCCGCGAGGCCCTCTCGACCGACGCCTAGGAAGCGCGCTCCAGCGCCGCGCGCAGCCGCTCGGGGCTGAAGCCGAGTTGCGGCACGCCGCGCACCAGCATGACCGGCGTACCCGGGGCGCGGCGGGCCTCGAAGTCGGCGCGGCAGGCGGTGTCGCGTTCGATACTGCATTCGCTGTAGGCCACGCCATGCGTGGTAAACCAGCGTCGCGCAACGACGCAGATGCTGCAGTCGTCGGACGACAGCATGTGGATGTCGCCCGGCCGGGCCAGCGCCGCGACAATGGCGCCGACCTCGGCGCGCTGGTGCGCCACCCACCACTGCTGTGCGCCGGCCACGGCCGCCACCAGCAGCGCGAGCGAAAGCAGCGCTCGCGGCGATGTGTTCAAGCCCGCCGTCCCACGCCGGCGCTCAGAGCGCCGCCGTGACCACCAACTCGACGCGCCATTCCGGCCGCGCCAGCGTGGCCTGCACGGTGGCACGCGGCGGCGCGTCGCCGGCGGGCAGCCAGGCCTCCCAGACGGCGTTCATGGCGGGGAAGTCGGCCAGATCTCTGAGGAAGATCTCCACGCGCAGCAGCTTGCGCTTGTTCGTACCGGCGCGCGCCAGCAGCGCGTCGATGGCGGCCAGCACCTGCTGTGTCTGGCCACTGATGTCCTGGCTGCCATCGGCCGCCACCTGGCCGGCCAGGTAGGCCACGCCGTTGTGCACGGCCATCTCGCTGAGGCGGGCGCCGACGTCGAATCGTTGAACCATCTCAGTGGTGTCCCTTGCGTTGTTTGTTGTGGCCGTGGTGGGCATGGTTCGGCCGCGGCTTGTCGACATGCTGCAGCGGACCGGCAGGCAGCGCCGCGGCCTTCTGCCCGAACTTGTTCTCGGTGCCGGCCAGCAGCTTGCGGATGTTGCCCTCGTGGCGCCAGACCAGCAGCAGGCTCATCGCAGCCAGCGCGACGAAGGAAGGCTCCAGCCCCCAGATCAGCGCCTGGTAGAAAGGCGCGAACACCGCCGCGACCACCGACGCCAGCGAGACGTAGCGCGAGAAGGCCACGATGATGGCGAAGCTGAGCAGTGTGGCCAGCCCGAGCAGCGGGTTCAGCGCCATCAGCACGCCGGCCGCGGTGGCCACGCCCTTGCCCCCTTGGAAACGGAAGAACAGTGGCCAGACATGGCCGACGAAGGCCGCCAGCCCGACAAACGCCGCGGTGGTTTCGCCCAGGCCGTAGCGCGGCCCGACGACCAGCACCGCCAATACCGGCAGGTAGCCCTTCAGTGCGTCCAGCGCCAGCGTGAGCAGAGCCGCCGCCTTGTTGCCCGAGCGCAGCACGTTGGTGGCGCCGGGGTTGCCGCTGCCGTAGCCGCGCGGGTCGGCTAGCCCCATGCTACGGCTGACGAGGACGGCGAAGGAAATCGAGCCGACGAGGTAACCCGCAAGCAGGGCGGCGGCAATCAGGAGGGCGTTCATGTGACCGCAGTTTATGACGTAGCCAGCGCGCAATGCACCGCGCGTGCGCCCAGCAGTTCCACCAGCACCTGCGGCGCGATGCCCACCAGGTAACCGCGCCGCCCGCCATTGATGCAGATGCGCGGCAGCGCCAGCACGCTGGCTTCGACGTACACCGGCATGGCCTTCTTCGTGCCGAAGGGCGAGGTGCCGCCCACCAGATAGCCACTGTGGCGCTGCGCCACTTCGGGCCTGCAGGGCTCGACGCTCTTGGCGCCGATCTCGCGCGCCAGGTTCTTCGTGCTGACCGAGCGGTCGCCGTGCATCAGCACGATCAGCGGCTGCGCCTTGTCGTCCTGCATGACCAGGGTCTTGATCACCTCGTGTTCAGGCACGCCCAGTTGCTTCGCGCTTTCGGCCGTGCCGCCGTGGTCGACGTAGTCGTAGGGGTGCTCGGTGTAGGCGATGCCGGCCGCCTTCAGGAACTGTGTGGCCGGTGTCTCGCTGACGTGTTTGTCCTTCTTCGCCATGTCAAGGGCTCCGGTTCCTGGGGCGCGCGCGATGGGGCGCGGGCGGGGGGCGGCGTGGGGCTGCTTGCGGCCCGTTGCGGACGTTGGCGACGTCTTGCGCTGTCTCGGCCTTTCGAGATGCGATGCGTGGCGTAGGCCGGGGTTTCGGCCCCGCCTACGTTACACAACCCACCTCGAAAGGTCGGGACACGCGTGAAAGTCCGCAACGGGCCGACAGCCGCATCTGGCCTCACGTCCAAGCCCTCATGCCCGCGCGTAGCCGAAGGCGGCGAAGAAGTGGCACACGCTGCCCGCCAGCACGAAAAGGTGCCACACGGCGTGGGAATAGCGCAGCCGGTTGTCGAGCATGAACACCGCCGCGCCCAGCGTGTAGCACAAGCCGCCGGCCACCAGCCAGGCCAGTCCGACCACCGGCATGCGCTGCACCAGCGGGACCACGGCCACCACGGCCACCCAGCCCATGGCGACGTACAAGCCCGTTGACAGCCAGGGGTGGCGCAGCCGGTTCATCAGCTTGATGGTCACGCCCACGGCCGCTGCGCCCCAGACCACGCCGAACAGCGTCCAGCCCCAGGCGCCGTGCAGCACGCCCAGGGTGAAGGGCGTGTAGCTGCCGGCGATGAGCACGTAGATGGCGGCGTGGTCCATGCGGTTGAACCAGCGCTTGGCAGCCCCGGCAGGCAGCGCGTGGTACAGCGCCGAGGTGCCGTAAAGCAGCACGAGCGTCGCGCCGAAGATGCTGGCGGCCACGACGTCGGCCGTGTTGCCCAGCCGGTTCGCCTGCCATACCAGCAGCGGCAGCGCGGCCACCGAAAGCAGACAGCCCAGGCCGTGGGTGATGGCGTTGGCGACTTCCTCGCCCACGGTCTGCGGTCGCTCCGCAGGCCGCGCCGTGCTCGCGCTCACGGCCTCAGTCCCCTTCGACCCACTCGATCTGCGCCCCCAGCGCCCGGATGTTCTCGGCGAAGTGCGGGTGCGCGCGCCGCACCGGCGTGGCGTTGCGGATCACGCTCTTGCCCGGGATGCTGGCCGCCAGCATCAGCAGCGCGATGGCGACACGGATGATGTACGGGCTCTCGACCTCGGCCGGCTGCAGCGGCTTGCCGCCGAAGGTGATGATGCGGTGCGGGTCGCTCTGGAAGGCGTGGCCGCCGAACTTGCTGAGTTCGCTGGTCCAGCCCATCGCGCCTTCGTAGACCTTGTTCCAGAACATCACGCTGCCCTCGGCGCGCACACCCAGGGCCACGAAGATGGGCAGCAGGTCGACCGGCACATAGGGCCAGGGCGCGGCTTCCACCTTCTGCAGGATGTTCTTCGTGAAGGGCTCCTTCACGCGCAGCGGCCCTTCGACCACGGTGTGGCTCCAGCCGCCTTCGTGCACCACCTGCACGCCGAACTTGGCGAAGGTGCGGTCGATGAGCGGGAACTGCTCGGGGGCCGAGTTCTTCACCGTCACGCAGCCGCCGGTGATGGCGCCCAGTGCCATGAAGGTGACGGCCTCGTGGAAGTCTTCGGCGAAGGTGAACTCGGCGCCGCCCAGCGTAGCCACACCGTGCACCGTGAGCCGGCTGGTGCCGAGGCCCTCGATCTGCGCGCCCAGCAGCGACATGAAGGTGCAGAACTCCTGCACGTGCGGCTCGCTGGCGGCGTTCATCAGCGTGCTGGTGCCGTGGGCCAGTGCGGCGCAGAGCACGAAGTTCTCGGTCGTGGTGACGCTGGCGTAGTCCAGCCAGTGGTGGTTGGCCTTCAGCCCGCCGTCGGTCTGGATCAGCAGGTGCTCGCGGCTGCGTTCCACCGTGCAGCCGAAGCGTTCCATCACCTCGACGTGGGGGTCGATCTCGCGCACGCCCAGGGTGCAGCCCTGCACGTCGTTTTCGATGCGTGCAGCGCCGAAGCGGGCCAGCAGCGGCGGCACCAGCATCACGCTGGAACGCATCTCCTCGGGCAGGTGGTGGCGCTGCGGGTCGAATTGCGTGTCGGCGTGGTGCACGTCGAGCACGCCGGTGGTGTAGTCGACGCTCACCGCGCTGCCCAGCATGCGGAAGATGTCGAGGATCTTGCGCACGTCGGTGATCTCGGGGATGCCGAGCAGGCGCACCGGTTCACGCGTCAGCAGGGTGGCACACAGGATGGGCAGCACGGCGTTTTTGTTCGCCGAGGGCACGATGCGCCCGGTGAGCGGCGTGCCGCCGTGGACGATGAGGTTGGCCATGGGGAAGCTTGTTCAGGAAAGCAGTGCCGCCATTGTCGCCGCTGCGGCCCGCCGCGCCGGGTTTACCCGACCCGGGTCATTGCGCCGGGTCGCGGTGCGTCCAGCGGATGGCGTCGATGGCGGCCAGCAGTTCGGGCGCCAGAACGGTACCCCAGGCGGCCAGGTTTTCGTCCAGCTGCGCCAGACTGGTGACACCGATGATCGTGCTGGCGACGCGCCAGTTGCCGTAGCAGAAGGCCAGCGCCATCTGCGTCGGCGTCAGGCCGTGGGCACGGGCCAGCGCGTTGTAGTCGCGCGCCGCGGCCAGCGTCTCGGGGCGCGCCCAGCGCTGCTTGCGCATGGTCTCGAAGCGCGCGAGGCGGCCCAGTTCGGGCTGCCCGGCGTCGAAGCCGGTCTCGTCGTACTTGCCGGTCAGCGTGCCGAAGCCCAGCGGTGAATAGGCCAGCAGCGCGGTGCCGGTGCGGTGCATCGTTTCGTCGAGCGCGTTGTCGACGGCGCGGTTCACCAGCGCATACGGGTTCTGCACGCTCACCACGCGCGGCAGGCCGTGCTGCTCGGCCACGCGCAGGAACTCCATCAGGCCCCAGGGCGACTCGTTGGAAAGACCGACGTGGCGCACCTTACCGGCCTTCACCAGTTCGCCCAGGGCCTGCAGCTGCTCCAGGATCGGCGTCTGCGGCTGGTCCTTGGCGGGGTCGAAGTACAGGCCGCCGAAGATGGCGGCGTTGCGGTTCGGCCAGTGGATCTGGTATAGGTCGATGACCTCGGTCTGCAGGCGCTGCAGGCTGGCATCGCAGGCGGCACGGATGTGCTCGGGCTTCAGGTCGGTGGCGCCGCCACGTATCCAGTCCATGTTGCGCGAGGGCCCGGCCACCTTGGTGGCCAACACCACCTTTCGACGCACTTCAGGCCGTTTGGCAAACCACTGGCCGATGACCGTCTCGGTGGCGCCGCAGGTCTCGCGCCGCGCCGGCACGGCGTACATCTCGGCGGTATCGATGAAATTGATGCCACGCGCCAGCGCGTGGTCGAGCAGCGTGTGCGCGGCGTCGACGCCGACCTGCTCGCCGAAGGTCATGGTGCCGAGGCAGATCGGGCTGACCTGCAGGCCGGATGTGCCCAGGGTGACGGTGTGCATGTGCAATCGAGGACGGTGACGAAGCCGCGCAGTGTGCCGCAGCCCGGGCAGGCACGCAGCGGGCAGCGCTTCAGCCCGCCTTCGCGGCGCGCGCCTCTTCCTGCAATCGCAGCACGCGACGCTGCACCTTGCCGGTGGTCGTCATCGGCAGCGCGTCGATGAACTCGATCTCCTTCGGGTATTCGTAGGGCGCCAGCTGCCCGCGCACGTGCTGCTGCAGTTCGGCCACCAGCGCCGCATCGCCGTGGTGGCCGCTGGCCAGCACGACATAGGCCTTGACGACCGCGCCGCGCTCGGCGTCGGGCTTGGGAACCACGGCGGCATTGGCCACCGCCGGGTGCCTGACGAGGCAGTTCTCGATCTCGCTCGGCCCGATGCGGTAGCCGGCCACCTTGAAGACGTCGTCGCTGCGGCCTTGGTACCAAAGGTAGCCGTCGGCGTCCATCACCGCGTTGTCGCCGGTGCGGCACCAGCTGTCGTCGGTGCTGCCGGTGTACTTGGCGGCGCTGGCGGCGTCGTTCTTCCAGTAGCCGAGAAAGAACACGGGGTCGGGATCACCGTGCACGTCGCGCCGGTGCACGGCCACGTCGCCCGGCGTGCCGCGCGCGCACTCGCCGCCCGCGTCGTCGAGCACCGCGATGCGGTGGCCCGGGTAGGCGCGGCCCATGCTGCCGGGGCGCGCCGGCCAGCCGGCATGGCTGCGCCCCTGCACGTCGACCCAGCGCCCGCAGTTGCCGACGATGTAGTTGATCTCGGTCTGGCCGAACATCTCGTTCACCGTCACGCCCAAGGCGCTGCGGCACCAGTGGAAGACGGCGTCGCCCACCGCCTCGCCGGCGCTCATCACCGCGCGCAATCGCAGGCGGTAGTGCCGGCGCGGCTCGGGCACGGCCTTCATCATCGCTTTGAGCGCGGTCGGGAAGAGGAAGCTGTGCGTGACGCGGTGGCGCTGCATGAGCTCGAAGGCGCGTTCGGGCGTGAAGCGGCCCTGGAAGGCGACGATGGGGCGGCCGAAGTACAGCGTGGGCAGCAGCGCGTCCATCAGGCCACCGGTCCAGGCCCAGTCCGCCGGACTCCAGAACACTTCGTCGTCGGCGGTGGCGAACCAGTTCTGGCTGCACACGAAGCCCGTGAGGTTGCCGATCAGCGCCCGGTGCGGGATCAGCGCGCCCTTGGGCGGGCCGGTGGTGCCGCTGGTGTAGACCAGTACGGCCGCGTCGTCGGCCGCGGTGTCCGCCGCGACGAAGGGCGCAGCGGACCCGCGGCCGAGTTGATCGGCCCAGTCGCACTCGTCGGCGCGACCGCCCTGCCCCGCCGCGCCGCTCACCGCGAGCACCGTGCGCAGCGCGGGGCACCCGGCGCGCGCCGCGCGCAGGTTGGCGATCGAGGTTTCGTCGGCGATGGCCAGCACGGCGCCGCTGTCCTGCAGCCGCCAGCCCAGCGCCTCGGGGCCGAACAGCATCGACAGCGGCATCGCCACCGCTCCCAGCTGGTGGATCGCGATGTGCGCCACCGCGGTCTCTGGGCGCTGCGGCATCACCACCGCCACGCGGTCACCGCGCTGCACGCCCAGGCGCAGCAGCGCGTGGCTCAGGCGGTCGGCGTCGGCCTGCAGCCGGGCGTAGCTGAGGCGGCCGCGACGGCCGTCCTCGTGTTCCCAGAAGATGGCGGTGCGCCGCGCCGCCGGGCCGCGCGCCCAGCGTGTGCAGCAGGCCTGCGCGATATTGAAGCGCGCCGGCACTTTCCAGCGGAAGGCCGCGTGCAGGGCGGCATGGGCATCGGCCAGGGTCTCGGCAGTCATGACCGGAACTTTAAGCCGCGGCGCCGGCGCCGGGTGGCCGGGCCCGCGCCGTCAAGTTCGCCACCGGACAGCCGAAGACCCTGGCATCGCGGTCGTGTACCGCCTGCAGCCATGCGTACCACACCATGCAATTCGCAGAACTCTCCACCGTCAAGCACCGCGTGCAACCCGGCGCAGCGCTGCCCTTCAATGTGCGCGATGCCGACGGCACGCTGCTGCTGGCGCAGGGCCAGCTCGTGGCCACCCAGGCGCAGCTTGAAGCGCTGTTCACCCGCGGTGCGCTGGTCGACATCAGCGAGCTGCTGGCCATGCACGAGCTGGTGCGCGCCGCGCCACGCGCGCAACTGCCGCGGCTGTGGGCGGGCTGCCTGAACACGCTGTCGAGGACGCTGCACACCGACCCCGGCCCCGAATTTGCCGGCGCGCTCGACGACGCCGCGGCGCCGGTGCAGGCGCTGATCCAGCGCGACCCCGACCTTGCCATCTTCCAGGTGCTGCGCCACAGCGCCAGCGCCGACGCCGCCTATGGCGCGCAGCGCTCGCTGCAGACCGCGATCACGAGCCACCTTGTCGCGCAGCGCCTGGGTTGGGACGCCGAGCAGTGCACGTTGCAGTTCAAGGTGGCGCTGACGATGAACATCTCGATGCTGGAACTGCAAGGCAAGCTGTCGCGCCAGTCGATGGCGCCGACGCCGGCGCAGCGCAACGAGCTGCAGACCCACCCGATGCGCAGCGTGCGCATGCTGGAATTGGCCGGCGTCGGCGACGCCGACTGGCTGCAGGCCGTGCTGCAGCACCACGAGCAGGAAGACGGCAACGGCTACCCCAGCGGGCGCACCGACATCACCGACCTGGCCTCGCTGGCGCGCCGCGCCGACGCCTACACGTCGAAGCTGGCCGCGCGTTCCACGCGCGATGCGCTGGCGGCCGACCTCGCCGGCCGTCAGATGTTCATGCAGGACCCGACGCATCCCATCACCACAGCGCTGGTGCGCGAATTTGGCATCTACCCGCCGGGCTGCTACGTGCGCCTGGTATCGGGCGAACTGGCCATCGTGGTGGCGCGTGGCGAGAACATCACGATGCCGGTGGTGGCCGTGCTGACGAACGCCAGCGGCATGCCGCTGGCCGAACCCGTGCGCTGCAACGTCGACGGCAAGGCACGCGCCGTGGCCGGCGTGGTGGGTGAACGCCAGACCGGGCTGCAGTTGCCGATGGATCGCCTGGCCGGGCTGGTGACTAGCAGCTGAAAACCCGCCCGCCAAGCGCGCCGGTCGGGGCCGGTCAAGCCCTGGCGTAGGCCTGCAGCGCCGCACCGGTGAGGCGGCAGATGCGCCAGTCGGGCATCACCGTGGCGCCCATCTTCTCGTAGAAGCGGATGGCGTTGGCGTTCCAGTCCAGCACGCTCCACTCGAAGCGGCCGCAGCCGCGCTCGACCGCCAGCGCGCCCAGGTGCGCCAGCAGCGCCTTGCCCAGCCCGCTGCCGCGGTGCGCGGGCTGCACGTAGAGGTCTTCCAGGTAGAGCCCGGGCTGGCCGAGGAAGGTGCTGAAGTTGGTGAAGAAGAGCGCAAAGGCGACCACCCGACCGTTCGCTTCGCCGACCACCGCCTCGGCGGCCGGGCGCGGGCCGAAGAGGTGCGGCTGCAGCGACTCGGGTGTGACGACGACGAGGTGTTCGAGCTGCTCGAACACTGCCAGCTCGCGGATGAGGGCGACGATGACGGGAAGGTCGGCGGGCGCGGCGGGGCGCAGGGTGTGGGCGGGGGATTGCATGGGCGCATTCTCTCGCGCGGCGTGGCGCGCCGGACAGCGCAACCGCCCGCCCTGGCCTAGAGTGGCGCCATGACTCCGACACCCTACCCCGTGCGCCATGCGGCGCAATCGACCTTCGTGCCGCTGCGCCACCTGCACTACCACGTCCACACCTGGGGCGACGCCAAGGAGGTCACGCCCGAGCGCCCGCCACTCGTGCTGCTGCACGGCTGGATGGACGTCGGCGCGTCCTTCCAGTTCCTGGTCGACGCGCTGGCCGAGGCCTCGGGTTTCGAACGCCACGTCGTCGCGCCCGACTGGCGCGGCTTCGGCCTCACCGAAGCACCGGGTGCCGACACCTACTGGTTCCACGACTACCTCGGCGACCTCGACGCACTGCTCGACGCGCTGCTGCCCGCCGCGCGTTTCCCGGCCATCGACCTGCTCGGCCACAGCATGGGCGGCAACGTCGTGATGAGCTACGCCGGCCTGCGGCCGCAGCGCATCCGCAGGCTCATCAACCTCGAGGGCTTCGGCCTGCCCGCCACCAAGCCGCACCACGCACCGAAGCGGCTGGTGCAGTGGCTCGACGACCTGAAGACACCGCAGGCGCTGCGCGACTACGCCAGCGTCGACGCGGTGGCCCAGCGCCTGCTGAAAAACAACCCGCTGCTGACACCCGACAAGGCCGCCTGGCTGGCGCCGCACTGGGCGCGGCAGCAGGCCGACGGCCGCTGGCAGATCCTGGGCGACCCGGCGCACAAGCGTGTCAACCCGGTGCTCTACCGCGTCGACGAGGTGCTGGAGACCTGGAAGGCCATCACGGCGCCGCTGCTGTGGGCAGAAGGCGACCTCACCGACACCACGAAGTGGTGGGGGCACCGCTACTCGAAGGACGAATTCCACGCCCGCCTGGCGACCGTGCCGCAGGTGCAAAAGGTGGTGCTCAGCCCCTGCGGCCACATGCTGCACCACGACCAGCCGCAGGCCCTGGCCCGGCATCTGCGGGACTTCCTCGCATGAGAGAATCGCGGGCTTGCACCGAGGTACAACGCCCACCATGGACATCGAACACATCAACGCCATCGGCACGCTGCTCGCCGACCTGAGCGCCCGCACCGAGCAGCTCCGGGGGTATCTTTGACTACGACCGCAAAAGCCTGCGGTTGAACGAAGTCAACGCCGCGCTGGAGAACCCCGCGGTGTGGAGCGAACCCAAGCGCGCCCAGGAACTGGGCCGCGAAAAGAAAACGCTGGAGACCGTGGTCGAGACCATCGACCACCTGCACAGCAACCTCGCCGACAACACCGAGCTCTTCGAGATGAGCAAGGAAGAAGGCGACGAGGACGGGCTGAAGGCCATCGACGCCGAGGCGCAGGCGCTGCGTGCCCACGTCGAGCAGCTCGAGTTCCGCCGCATGTTCAGCAACCCGGCCGACCCGCTGAACTGCTTCGTTGACATCCAGGCGGGTGCCGGCGGCACCGAGGCCTGTGACTGGGCCGGCATGCTGCTGCGCCAGTACCTGAAGTACTGCGAGCGCAAGGGCTGGAAGGCGACGGTCGAGGACGAGACGCCGGGCGACGTGGCCGGCATCAAGAGCGCCACCTTCAAGGTCGAGGGCGAGTACGCCTTCGGCCACCTGCGCACAGAGACCGGCGTGCACCGCCTGGTGCGCAAGAGCCCCTTCGACAGTTCGGGCGGGCGCCACACCAGCTTTGCGTCGCTCTTCGTCTACCCCGAGATCGACGACTCGATCCAGATCGACATCAACCCGTCGGACGTGCGCACCGACACCTTCCGCGCCAGCGGCGCGGGCGGCCAGCACATCAACAAGACCGACTCGGCGGTGCGGCTGACGCACATCCCCACCGGCCTCGTCGTGCAGTGCCAGGACGGCCGCAGCCAGCACGGCAACCGCGACATCGCCTGGCAGCGGCTGCGCTCCAAGCTCTACGACTTCGAGATGCGCAAGCGCCAGGAAGAGCAGCAGAAGCTGGAGGACACCAAGACCGACGTCGGCTGGGGCCACCAGATCCGCAGCTACGTGCTGGACAACAGCCGCATCAAGGACCTGCGCACCAACGTCGAGATCAGCGCCACGCAGAAGGTGCTGGACGGCGACCTCGACGTCTTCATCGAAGCCAGCCTGAAGCAGGGTCTTTGATGGGGCCCCCAAGCTCGCTGGCGCTCGCTACCCCCCGAGGGGGCCGTCCGTCAACGGCCCGGCAGAGCCGGTTCCGTGCCGGGAAGCTTGGTCCGTCAACGACGCAGCTGCGCACACTCACTTCTAACCTTGCGAGGACCACGCCCCATGCGTGAAGCCACCACCAGCCTCGTGCGCCGCGAGGCCTACACGCCACCGGCGTTTTTCATCCGCAGCGCCGAACTCAGCTTCGACCTCGACCCGGCCAAGACCATCGTCGCCAGCAAGCTGCGCATCGAGCGCAACGCGGCGCTGGCAGCCCAGCCGCTGCGCCTGCATGGCGAAGGCCTGACGCTGCTGCGTGTGCTGGCCGACGGCGTCAGCGTCAGCTTCCGCCACGAAGGCGACGAGCTCGTCATCGACAACCCGCCGGCTTCGAGCAGCTTCATGCTCGAGATCCGCAACACCTGCGCGCCCGACAAGAACACCGAGCTCAGCGGCCTGTACACCAGCCAGGGCGGCTTCTTCACGCAGTGCGAGGCCGAGGGCTTCCGCCGCATCACCTACTTCCTCGACCGCCCCGACGTGATGGCGGTCTACACCGTGACGCTGCGCGCCGACAAGGCCAAGTACCCGGTGCTGCTGAGCAACGGCAACCTGCTCGAGGCAGGCGCGCTGGACCACGGCCGCCACTTCGCGAAGTGGCACGACCCCTTCCCCAAGCCCAGCTATCTGTTCGCGCTGGTGGCCGGCAGGCTGGTGGCACGCGAGCAGCGCATCCGCAGCCGCGCCGGCCGCGACCACCTGCTGCAGATCTACGTGCGCCCGGGTGACCTCGAGAAGACCGAGCACGCGATGAACTCGCTGGTGGCCAGCCTGGTGTGGGACGAAGCCCGCTTCGGCCTGGCGCTCGATCTCGACCGCTTCATGGTCGTGGCGGTGGAGGACTACAACAGCGGTGCGATGGAGAACAAGGGCCTGAACCTGTTCAACACCAAGCTGCTGCTGGCCAACGCGGCCACCGCGACCGACGACGACTTCATGGCCATCGAGAGCGTCATCGGCCACGAGTACTTCCACAACTGGACCGGCAACCGCATCACCTGCCGCGACTGGTTCCAGCTGTCGCTGAAGGAGGGCCTGACGGTCTTCCGCGACCAGGAATTCAGCATGGACATGGCCGGCAGCGCGTCGGCCCGTGCCGTGAAGCGCATCGACGACGTGCTGCGCCTGCGTGCGATGCAGTTCCCCGAGGACGCCGGCCCGATGGCGCACCCGGTGCGGCCCGACAGCTACCTCGAGATCAACAACTTCTACACCGCCACGGTCTACGAAAAGGGCGCCGAGGTCGTGCGCATGATGCACACGCTGGTCGGCCGCGAAGGTTTCCGGCATGGCATGGACCTCTACTTCCAGCGCCACGACGGCCAGGCCGTGACCTGCGACGACTTCGCGCAGGCCATCGCCGATGCCAACCCCGGCAGCGAACTGGCGACGCGGCTGGAAGGCTTCAAGCGCTGGTACGCACAGGCCGGCACACCCCGTGTCACGGCCCAGGGCCAGTACGACGCCGCCACGCAGCGCTACACGCTGACGCTGTCGCAGCACAGCGAGCCGTCGCCCGGCCAGCCGAGCAAGCTGCCCTACGTGATCCCGGTGCTGACGGGGCTGCTGGCCGCCGACGGCCGCGTGCTCGCGCCCGAGCGCCTGCTGGTGCTGAACATGGCGCAGCAGACCTTCGTCTTCGACGGCGTCGCGGCACAGCCCGTGCCCTCGCTGCTGCGCGGCTTCTCGGCGCCAGTGCGGCTGGACGATGGCATGTCGGACGTCGAACGCGTAATCCTGCTGGCCCATGACGGTGACGCCTTCAACCGCTGGGAAGCAGGCCAGCGCCTGATGCTGGCGCGCCTGCTGCGCGCCGTGAACGGCCACACTGCCCCGGTGCTGGACGAAGCGCTGGCACGCGCGCTGCGCAGCGTGCTGCGCGACCCCGCGCTCGACCCCGCGTTCAAGGCGCTGGCGCTGGTGGCGCCGGGCGAGAGCTACATCGCCGAACAGCTGGCCGCGGCAGACCCGCAGCGCATCCACGCCGTGCGCGAGCACTGGCTGGCGCTGCTCGCCGCGCAGTTGCACGACGACTGGGTCTGGGCCTTCGAGACGCACCAGGTGAAAGACGGCTACAGCCCGGTGGCGACGCAGGCCGGCCCGCGCGCGCTGGCCAACCTGGCGCTGCAGATGCTGTGCCTGCACGCCGTGCTCAGCGGCAACCCGCTGTGGCCCGGCCGCGCCTACCAGCGCTTCAAGGACGCCGCCAACATGACCGACCGCCTGGGCGCGTTGGTGGCGCTGCAGAACGCCCATTCGCCGCTCGCCGAGCCGGCGCTGGAAAGCTTCCTGCTACAGGCCGGCGGCGATGCGCTGGTGCTCGACAAGTGGTTTGCGCTGCAGGCCCGTGCCAGCGAACCGGTGCCCGAGGTGCATGGCACAGGGCCGGGCGTGACGCCGGGCAGGGTCTTCGCGCGCGCCAAGGCGCTGCTCAAGCACCCCGAGTTCTCGATGCGCAACCCCAACCGCGCGCGCAGCCTGCTCACCACGCTGTGTACGCAGAACCCGGCGGCCTTCCACAGGACCGACGCCGCCGGCTACGTGCTGTGGGCCGACAAGCTGCTGGAGCTGGACGCCATCAACCCGCACGTCGCCGGCCGCCTGGCGCGCGCGATGGACCGCTGGGCCGCGCTGGCCGAGCCCTACCGCAGCGCGGCGCGCGAAGCCATCGCCCGCGTGGCCGCCAAGCCCGACCTGAGCAACGACGTGCGCGAGATCGTGACCCGCGCGCTGGAGACGCCATGACCCCTGCGAAGCACACACCAGCGACGCGGGTCGAGCGCCGGGCCGCCGCCAAGCCGGCCCGCATCCCCTCGGGGGATCGGCCGATGTACACGTCGGACGAGGGGCTTGCATGAAACGTGTCAGCCTCACGCAGTACCTGGTCGAGCAGCAGCGTGAACACGGACGCATCCCGGCCGAGCTGCGCCTGCTCATCGAAGTGGTAGCGCGCGCCTGCAAGCGCATCGCCATCGCCGTCAACAAGGGCGCCCTGGGCGACGTGCTGGGCAGCGCCGGCACCGACAACGTGCAGGGCGAGGTGCAGAAGAAGCTCGACGTCATCAGCAACGAAGTGCTGATCGAGGCCAACATCTGGGGCGGCCACCTCGCGGCGATGGCCAGCGAGGAGATGGACACCATCCACGTCGTGCCCGACCGCTACCCGCAGGGAGAGTACCTGCTGCTGTACGACCCGCTCGACGGCAGCAGCAATATCGACGTCAACGTCAGCATCGGCACCATCTTCAGCGTGCTGCGCAAGGTAGGCCACACCCACGGCGTGGCCGAGGAAGACTTCCTGCAGCCCGGCAAGCACCAGGCCGCCGCCGGATACTGCGTCTACGGCCCGCAGAGCACGCTGGTGATGACCCTGGGCAACGGCGTGGCCGTGTTCACACTCGACCGCGAGACCGGCTCGTGGTTCCTCACCCAGCAGGGCATGCAGATCCCCGCCGACACGCAGGAGTTTTCCGTCAACATGAGCAACATGCGCCACTGGGCGCCGCCGATGAAGCGCTACATCGACGAATGCCTGGCCGGCAAGGAAGGCCCGCGCGGCAAGGACTTCAACATGCGCTGGGTCGGCAGCATGGTGGCCGACGTGCACCGCATCCTTACCCGCGGCGGCATCTTCCTCTACCCCTGGGATCAGCGTGAACCCGAGAAGCCCGGCAAGTTGCGCCTGATGTACGAGGCCAACCCGATGGCCTTCCTGGTCGAACAGGCCGGCGGCGTGGCCACCAACACGCGCGATCGCATCCTCGACATACAGCCCGGCAAACTGCACGAACGCGTGAGCGTCGTACTCGGTTCCCGCAACGAGGTCGATCGTGTCACGCGCCTGCACGCCGAAGCCGGCTGAGGCGGCGCACGCGGCCCCGCACACTACCGCCGAGCCATGGACGACGACCACCTGCTGCTGCGCACGCTGGCCGACACACTGGACGGCCTGGACGTGTCGCTGTGCGTCTTCGACGCGCAGGACCGAACGCAGCTGTGGAACCGCGCCTTCCTGCGCTACTTCCCCGAACACGCCGGACTCGTGCACGAAGGTGAGCCCTACCGCGCCAACCTGCGCCGCTTCTACGAGGTGCGCCTGGCGCCCGAACAGCGGGGCGACATCGAGCGCCTCATCGATGAGGGCGTGGCGCGCCACCGTGAGCAGCAGCGCCCGTTCACCTTCCAGCACCGCGGCCACTGGCTGCGTGTGGCCTCGCTGCCGCTGCCTGGCGGCGGACGTGTGCGCAGCTGGAGCCACATCGCGCCACCACGACTGAGCGGCACCGAAGTCCCGCCCGGCGACCTGCCGCTGCAGGCAGGCAGCGAACCGCACGAGATCTTCGAACATGTCGGCGACGGCGTGATGCTCACCGATGCCGACAACCGCATCACCTGGGTCAACGAGAACTTCCTGCGCCTCTACGGCCTGCAGGCCAAGACCCTTGCGCTGGGCCAGGCCTTCGAACTCGTCTACCGCGGCGCGTGGCAGGCCCAGGTCGAGGCCGATGTCTCGGCGGCCGAGACCGGGCTGGCTACGCTGGCCGAGAACCTGCGTTATGCCGGTGCCCCCTTCGAGCTGCCGCTGCCGGGCGGCCGCTGGGTGCGCGTGGCCGAGCAGCGCCGGCACGACGGCGTGGGCTTCTTCGCCCATTTCGACATCTCGGTGCTCAAGCGCCAGCAACACGATCTGATGGCCGCCGAGCAGCGAGCCCGCGCCAGCGAGGCGCTGCTGGCCGAAAAGTCGCGCCTGCTCGAGGTCACGCTCGAGCGCATGGAACAGGGCGTGATGATGGTCGGCGCCGACGGCGTGGTCGAGGTGTGCAACCGGCGCGCCATCGAGCTGCTCGACCTGCCGCCTGCAATGATGGCGGCCAAGCCCGCCTTCGTCGAGGTGCTGGAATTCCAGTGGGCGACCGACGAATTCAAACACACGCCCGAACCGCTGAAGGCCTTCGTGCGCGCCGGCGGCATCCTCGACCAGCCCCAGGTCTACGACCGCCTGCGCCCGGACGGGCGTGTCATCGAGGTGCACAGCGTGCCGATTGCGGGCGGAGGCGTGTTGCGCACCTACTCTGACATCACCGAGCGCAAGCAACAGGAAGCGCGCATCACGCACCTGGCGCGCCACGACAGCCTGACTTCGCTCGTCAACCGCGACAATTTCCTCGAGCAGGTCGGCGCGGAACTGAAACACGGGCGGCAAGCCGGTGACGGCTTCGCCGTGCATTACCTCGACCTCGACCGCTTCAAGCCTGTCAACGACAACCTGGGTCACGCCGTCGGCGACCAGGTGCTGAGCACCGTGGCCGAACGCCTGCGCCGCGTGGTGCGCGACGGCGACGTCGTCGGCCGCATGGGCGGCGACGAGTTCGCCATCCTGCAGCGGCACGTCGGCGACACCAGCCAGGCGCTGCAACTGGCGCGTCGTGCCATCCACGCCATCCAGCAGACCATCGAGATCGAGGGCCATGCCGTGCAAGTGGGGCTGTCGGTCGGCATTGCCCTACACCCGGGGCATGGCGACAGCACCGACGGCCTGATGCGTGGCGCCGACGCGGCGCTCTACGCGGCCAAGGCCGCCGGGCGTGGCTGCGCCAGAGCGGTCGGGCAGGCTTACGGCGACGGCGCAGCGGCAGGCTGAGCTGGCCGCCGCGGCCACACGGAACAAAGCGCCAGAACAGAAAAGCCCGACTGCGGAAGCAGCCGGGCCCTGTTGAATGGTGGAACCGGGGGGAATCGAACCCCCGTCCGCAAGCCATCACCGAACGGTTCTACATGCGTAGCTGACTGATTTGGATTTAAGTGCCTTGGTCGCGCAGCAGCACGCTACCTTGGCCCCGAGTCATTTGGTTTTAGGCCTACAACGAATGACACGCTGCAGGACGAGCCTATGTGAATGACCTCGCAATCCTTGGTGTTGCCACCTCAGACCCAGCCCATAGACCAGCTGTTGCAAGGCTCACCGGTTTTAAGCGGCGAGGGCGTACGTTGTATCGTTCGCAGTTACTTTGTTTCCAGTGGATTAACGAGCGAACTGGTGCTCGGCATGCCCCGAATCGACTCAGCACCCACGTCGAAGCCAGGTCGGTCCCAGACCGGATAGTTTAGGACAGTTCCAGCCATTGCAAGAGCTCGCCGGGCTGTGCGAGCACGCCGTCCGCGCCCCAGTGCGGCGGCGCATGCTCGGTGCCCAGGTAGCCCCAGGCCGCCGCCAGCACGGCCATTCCTGCAGCCCGGCCGGCGTGCATGTCGCGGCGGTCGTCGCCCACGTAAACGCAGGCCGACGGCGGCAGGTCCAGGCGGCGCGCGGCCTCGAGCAGCGGCGCCGGGTGCGGCTTGGTGTGCGGCGTGCTGTCTCCTGCCACCAGCGCTGCACTGCGTTGCAAGCCCAGCGCCTGCACCATGGGCGCGGCGAAACGCAGCGCCTTGTTGGTGACGATGCCCCAGGGCAGGCCGTGGTCGTCCAGCGCCTGCAGCACTGCCACGGCGGCCCCGAAGACCTGCGACTGCTCCAACATGCGCGTGGCGTAGTGGTCGTGGAACTCCAGACGCAGCGCCTCGTACCCGTCGTGGTCGGCGGCGACGCCAAAGGCCACGCCCAGCATGCCGCGTGCGCCGGAGCCGGCGTGCGGCCTGAGGTGCTCGTAGGCCACCGCGGGGCGGCCGCGCCTGGCCAGCATGTCGTTGACGGTGCCGGCGAGGTCGGGGGCGCTGTCAACGAGCGTGCCGTCCAGATCGAACAGCACGGCCCCTACGCCGGCGCGCATGGCGCTCAGCCCGGGCGGCGGCAGGCCACGAGGTAGTTGACGCTGGTGTCGGCCGACAGCCAGTAGCGCTTCGTCAGGGGGTTGTACTGCATGCCGCGGCTGCCCTGCAGGTCCAGGCCGGCATCGCGCGTCCAGCGCGCCAGTTCGCTCGGACGGATGAAGCGCGCGTACTCGTGCGTGCCCTTGGGCAGCAGGCCGAGCACGTACTCGGCGCCGATGATCGCGAACAGGAAGGACTTCGGATTGCGGTTGAGCGTCGAGAAGAACACCCAGCCACCGGGCTTCACCAGCGTGGCGCAGGCCTGCACCACCGCCGACGGGTCGGGCACGTGCTCGAGCATCTCCATGCAGGTGACAACGTCGAAGGCCGCGGGCCGTTCGAGCGCCAGCGCCTCGGTGGCGATCTCGCGGTAGTCGAGATTGGCGGCGCCGGCCTCCAGCGCGTGCAGGCGGGCCACGCCCAGCGGGCGCGCAGCGAGGTCGATGCCAGTGACATGCGCGGCGCGACGGGCCATCGCCTCGGCCAGGATGCCGCCACCGCAACCCACGTCGAGCACCTGCTTGCCACGCAGCGTGGCCAGTTCATCGATCCACTCCAGCCGCAGCGGGTTGATCTGGTGCAGCGGGCGAAACTCGCTTTCCGGGTCCCACCAGCGGTGGGCCAGTTCGCTGAATTTGGCCAGTTCCTGTGCGTCGACGTTGCTCATGGGTGGCATGTTAGCGAGGCTGGCGGAAACCCGCTCCCGCGGACGACGCGGTCCGATCGAAATACGCGTTCCGAATCGGGACAGGGGCAGATCATCGCTGATCGGACCCCTCCCACACCACCCGGCGTGCGGGTGCGCACCGGGCGGTTCGAGAAGTTGAGGTCAGGAGAATTTCGGCACTCCCAGGCGGTCGGAGTAAGCGATCGGCAGCACCTTGTTCAGGCCCATGCAGCAGTTGCGCCACCAGCGTCTCGCGTTGCCGGCGTTGCGTGCCGCTGCGTCCTCGCTCGCACCCAGCTTGCGCAGCGTCACGGTACATCGTGGAGCCGCGCCGCCACTGCTTGAGCTGTACCGCGCGCAACCGATGCCGCAGCCATTCGTCCAAGTCGCGCATGACCGTGGGCGTCTGCGCCAGCCGGAAGTACGCCTTCCAGCCCGGCACGCAGCCTCGTAAGTCCTCGGCAACCTGTCTGAGACTGCGGCCCCGATTTCGCCCGGTCAACTCCCGGATGCGCTCGCGCAGCTTGTGCAGGGACTGTGGCGCTACCGCTCTTTTGACCGCCCGTTGCGGGGCCGCCCTGAAGCAGTAGCCCAGGAACTTGCGCCCCCAGACCTTGCCCACCGCCGTCTTGGCCTCGTTGACCTTCAGCGCCAACTTGGCATAGCAGCCACGCAGCGCTTGCAGTACCCGCTCTCCTGCTCGTTGGCTCCTGATGTAGACGTTGCAGTCGTCGGCATAGCGTACGAACTTGTGTCCGCGCCGCTCCAGCTCTCGATCCACCTCGTCGAGCAGCACGTTGGCCAGCTGCGCTTCACTTCGCTCACTGTGGTCAGCTCGCGGGAGGACTTGCACCTCCAGGATCGCGCCCATGCTGGGCGCACAAACGAAAAACCCCGCCGTAGCGGGGTCTCGATCGGCAGCGGCCCGAGGGCCGCTTCGATCACTTCTTGGCGCGGGTGCCGACGACTTCCACTTCCACGCGACGGTTCTTCGCGCGGCCAGCGGCTGTCTTGTTGTCGGCGACCGGGTTCTTCTCACCCTTGCCTTCGGTGTAGACACGGTTCTTCTCGATGCCCTTGCCGACCAGGAAGCTCTTAACAGCCTCGGAACGACGGATCGAAAGCGCCTGGTTGTAGCCGTCGCTGCCGACCGCATCGGTGTTACCGACAGCGATGATCACTTCCAGGCTCACGCCCTTGGTCTTCTCGACCAGGTCCGTCAACTTGGCTTGCGCATCGGGCTTGAGCACCGACTTGTCGAAGTCGAACAGCGCATCCGCGGCGAAGGTAACCTTCTCCTGGATCGGCGCAGCCGGGGGCGGCGGCGGGGCCGGACGCGGTGCCGGTGCGGGCGGCGGCGGCGTCACCACCGGTGCCGGAGCGGGCCGGGGCGGCGGCGGCGGAGCCGGTGCCGGGGGAGGCGGCGGCTTGATGGCGCCATCGCACCTTTCGTCAGCGGTCGCCGGCGTCCAGCCGGAATTGCGCCAGCAGAGTTCGTTGGTGCCGTTCTTCCAGACGTTACCGTCTGTGGAGCGCCAGTTGTCAACCGACTTCGCAGCGGTTTGCGCGAAAACACCGATCGGGGCGGCAAGTGCGGCAGATGCGAAGAGCACCGCCACCTTGTTCAATTTCTTCATGATTCTCCTCTCGAGGAAAGCCGCAGTAACCTGCGAAAAGTCCAAAGCGTCACGCGTGAGTACCGGGCAAATCCCCACTGCCGCGGGCACTTACCACCGACGGATCATTGTGCCATAGGGCATCCGCTGGCCTGCATTTTGAGCCCTGCTTTGGGGCCACCCGCCCTCGCTGTTGCGCTGCCGCGACATGACCCGGCCCGTAGAATGCAGGGTTTCGCCTCGACGCGAACCTGGCCCCCGGGCCGTCCAGAAGATCCGCACGCATGAGCTCGTTTGCCAAGGAAACCCTGCCTGTCAGCCTCGAAGAGGAGATGCGGCGTTCGTACCTCGATTACGCGATGAGCGTGATCGTCGGCCGCGCCCTCCCCGATGCGCGCGACGGCCTCAAGCCTGTGCACCGGCGTTGCCTGTTCGCGATGCACGAGCAGTCCAACCACTGGAACCGCCCGTACAAGAAGAGCGCGCGCATCGTCGGCGACGTGATGGGTAAATACCATCCGCACGGCGACTCGGCCATCTACGAGACCATCGTCCGCATGGCGCAGCCCTTCTCGCTGCGCCACATGCTGGTCGACGGCCAGGGCAACTTCGGCTCGGTCGACGGCGACAACGCTGCGGCGATGCGCTACACCGAAATCCGGCTGTCGAAGATCGCAGCCGAAATGCTGGCCGACATCGACAAGGAAACCGTCGACTTCGCCCCCAACTACGACGGCTCGGAGAACGAGCCCACGGTGCTGCCGGCGCGGCTGCCCAACCTGCTCGTCAACGGCTCCACCGGCATCGCGGTGGGCATGGCAACGAACATCCCGCCGCACAACCTCAACGAGGTCGTCGACGCCTGCCTGCACCTGCTGAAAAACCCCGAGGCGTCCATCGACGAGCTGATGGAGATCGTGCCAGCGCCCGACTTCCCAACCGCCGGAATCATCTACGGCCTGAGCGGCGTGCGCGAGGGTTACCGCACCGGCCGCGGTCGCATCGTGATGCGCGCGAAATGCCACTTCGAGGACATCGGCAAGGGCGAGCGCCAAGCGATCATCGTCGACGAGATCCCCTACCAGGTGAACAAGAAGACGCTGCTCGAGCGCATCGCCGAGCTCGTGCACGAGAAGAAGATCGAGGGCATCAGCCACATCCAGGACGAGAGCGACAAATCCGGCATGCGCGTGGTCATCGAGTTGAAGCGCGGCGAAGTGCCCGAGGTGGTGCTGAACAACCTGTACAAGCAGACGCAGTTGCAGGACTCGTTCGGCATGAACATGGTGGCGCTGATCGACGGCCAGCCCAAGCTTTGCAACCTGAAGGACCTCATCGCGGTCTTCCTGGAGCACCGGCGCGAGGTCATCACCCGCCGCACGGTGTTCGAGCTGAAGAAGGCCCGCGAGCGCGGCCACGTGCTCGAAGGCCTGGCGGTGGCGCTGGCCAATATCGACGAGTTCATCGAGACCATCAAGACCAGCCCGACGCCGCCGGTGGCCAAGGCCGCGCTGATGGCCAAGAGCTGGGATTCGTCGATGGTGCGCGAGATGCTCGCCCGCGCCGAGGACAGCACCGCCGGCGGCCGCGCCGCCTACCGTCCCGAGGGCCTGCCGGCGAACTACGGCCTGCAGGCCGACGGCCTGTACCGCCTGAGTGACGATCAGGCGCAGGAAATCCTGCAGATGCGGCTGCAGAGGCTCACCGGACTGGAGCAGGACAAGATCATCGGCGAGTACCGCGAGGTGATGACCGAGATCGCCGACCTGCTGGACATCCTTGCCCGCCCCGATCGCGTGACCACGATCATCAGCACCGAACTCGGCGACGTGAAGCGCGAGTTCGGCGAGACGAAGCTGGGCGCGCGCCGCAGCGAAGTCATCCACAACGCACAGGAGCTGGGCACCGAGGACCTGATCACGCCCACCGACATGGTGGTCACGCTCAGCCACACGGGCTACATCAAGAGCCAGCCGCTGACCGAGTACCGCGCGCAGAAGCGCGGCGGACGCGGCAAGCAGGCGACGCAGACCAAGGAAGACGACTGGGTCGACCAGCTTTTCATCGCCAACACGCACGACTGGATCCTGTGCTTCAGCGACCGCGGCCGTGTCTACTGGCTGAAGGTCTGGGAAGTGCCGCAGGGCTCGCGCAACAGCCGCGGCAAACCCATCGTCAACATGTTCCCGCTGCAGCCCGGCGAGAAGATCACCGTGGTGCTGCCGGTGACCGGCGAAAACCGCAGCTTCCCGGCCGACCATTACATATTCATGGCCACCGCGCTGGGCATCGTGAAGAAGACGCCGCTGGACGACTTCTCCAACCCGCGCAAGGCCGGCATCATCGCCGTCACGCTGGACGAGGGCGACTTCCTCATCGGCGCTGCGCTCACCGACGGCCAGCACGACGTGATGCTGTTCAGCGACGGCGGCAAGGCGGTGCGCTTCGACGAAGCCGACGTCACGCCGCACGGCCGCCAGTCACGCGGCGTAAAGGGCATGACGCTCGAGGAAGGCCAGGCCGTGATCGCGATGCTGGTGGCCGAGGACGAAACGCAGAGCGTGCTCACCGCCACGCAGAACGGCTACGGCAGGCGCACGTCGATCACCGAGTACACCCGCCACGGCCGCGGCACCAAGGGCATGATCGCCATCCAGCAGAGCGGGCGCAACGGCAAGGTCGTCGCTGCCACGCTGGTGCGCGCCAACGACGAGATCATGCTCATCACCGACAAGGGCGTGTTGGTGCGCACCCGTGTCAGCGAGATCCGCGAACTCGGCCGCGCGACGCAGGGCGTGACCCTGATTGCCCTGGACAATGGCGCCACGCTGTCGGGGCTGCAGCGCATCGTCGAAAACGACACGCCTGCCGATGGCGAAGACAACACTGCCGGCGAAGCCGGCTCCGAAGGAAACTGACCGATGTTCAAGCCTCTCATGCTCGCCGCCGCCGTGGCCGTGTCGTTCGCAGCCGCCGGCGGCGCCCTTGCGCAATCGTCTGCCGCCAAGAAGGAACTCGTCGCGCGTGTGCTGCAGCTGCAGCAGCCCGGCATCGAGGCCATGGCGCGCCAGCTCGCAGAACAACCCGCGCGGCAACTGCTGCAGGGCGCCGGCCAGGGCTTGCAGCGCCTGCCGGCCGAGCGCCGCGAGGCGGTGGCACGCGATATCGAGGCCGACGTGCGCAAGTACATCGAAGAAGCCACGCCCATCGTGCGCGACCGCGCCCTGGCGCTGGCGCCCAGCACCATCGGCCCGCTGCTTGAAGAGCGCTTCACCGAGGACGAGCTCAAGCAGGTCGTCGCGATGCTCGAGTCGCCGGTGAACCGCAAGTTCCAGTCGATGGGCGCGGACATGCAGAAGGCCATCGCAGAAAAGCTGATCGCCGACACCCGCGGCGACGTCGAGGCCAAGGTGCGTGTGCTCGACCTGACCGTGGCACGCCGCCTGGGCATCACGCCGCCGAACGGTGCGGCCAGCGGCGCCAAGCCGGCCACCCCGGCGAAGAAGCCCTGAAGCCAGGGCGCCACGTTCCGTACACAGAATCTGCCTCATGGCCGACCTCCCCGCCGTCGCCCCCGAACTGCTGGCGCTGCGCGAGCACATCGACGCCGTCGACCGTGAACTGCTGGCGCTGCTGAACCGCCGCGCCGGTCTGGCGCTGGAAGTCGGCGAGATCAAGAAACTTGAAGGCTCGGTGGTCTTCAGGCCCGAGCGCGAGGCGCAGGTCATTGACGGCCTGAAGGCCACCAACCCCGGCCCGCTGCAGAGCGCCAGCGTGGCCCCGATCTGGCGCGAGATCATGTCGGCCTGCCGCGCGCTCGAAACGCCGACACGCGTGGCCTACCTGGGCCCCGCCGGCACCTTCAGCGAGGAAGCCGCACTTGGCTTCTTCGGTGCCTCCATCGTGCGTGTGCCCTGCGCCAGCATCGACGAGGTGATGCACGCCGCCACCTCGGGCGCGGCCGATTTCGGCGTCGTGCCGGTCGAGAACAGCACCGAGGGCGTGGTCGCCCGCTCGCTCGACCTTTTCCTGACCACGCCGCTTTTCATCATCGGCGAGACCAATCTGATGGTGCGCCAGAACCTGCTGCGCCGCGAAGACTCGATGCAGGGCATCGAGGCCGTCTGCGCACATCCACAGGCGCTGGCGCAATGCCATCGCTGGCTCAGCCACCACCTGCCCGACGCCGAGCGCCGTCCGGTGGCCAGCAACGCCGAAGGCGCACGCATGGCGGGCCTGGACAGCCGGCTGGCCGCCATCGCCGGCCAGCGCGCGGCCGGCGAATACGGCCTGCACGTGGTGGCCCCGGCGATCCAGGACGACCCCCACAACCGCACGCGGTTTGCCATCGTCACGCACCCGCAGCGACATCCGTCGCCCAAGGCCTCGGGCCACGACTGCACCAGCCTCGTGGTCTCGGTGACCAACCGCCCCGGCGCCGTGCACGACATGCTGGTGCCGCTGAAGAACCACGGCGTCTCGATGACCCGCTTCGAATCGCGCCCGGCGCGCTCGGGGCAGTGGGAGTACTACTTCTACATCGACGTCGAGGGCCACCCCGACGAGCCGCGTGTCGACGCGGCGCTGAAGGAACTGCGCGGCGCCTGCGCCTTCTTCAAGATCCTGGGCACCTACCCGATCGACGTCCACTGACCCGAAGGTTCGCAGCAGTCCCATGTTCCAGCAACTCGGCGTCATCGGATGTGGCCTCATGGGCGGCAGCTTCGCGCTGGCGCTCAAGCGCGCCGGGCTCGTCAAGCGGGTCGTCGGCTACAGCAAGTCGCCCAGCACCACCGAGCGTGCGAAGAAGCTCGGCGTCATCGACGTCGCGGCCGAGTCGGCGCTGCTGGCGGTGTCGGGCTCGGACATCGTCCTCATTGCCGTGCCCGTGGCGGCCACCGAGACCACCTTCAAGGCCATCCGCCATCTCGTGGAACCGGGCGTGCTGTTCATGGACGTGGGCAGCACCAAGCGCGACGTCGTCGATGCGGCGCGTCGTGTGCTACGCGAACGCATCCCGTCCTTCGTGCCAGCGCACCCGATCGCCGGCAAGGAGGTCTCGGGCATAGGCAACGCCGACGCGGCGCTCTACAACGGCCGCCAGGTCATCCTCACGCCGCTGGCGCAGACCACGCCCGAACTGGTGCAGAAGGCCACCGATGTCTGGAGCGCCATCGGCGCCCAGGTGCTGAAGATGACGCCCGAGAACCACGACGCGGCCTTCGCGGCCGTGAGCCACCTGCCGCACATGCTGGCCTTCGCCTACTTCAGCTCGGTGATGAACCAGCCCGCGGGGCGCGACTTCCTCTCGCTGGCCGGCCCCGGCTTCCGCGACTTCACGCGCATCGCCGCCAGCAGCCCTGAGATGTGGCGCGACATCCTCGTCGCCAACCGCGAGGAGGTGCTGAAGCAGTCCAAGCGCTTCCGCCAGGCACTGGACGCGCTGGAACACGTCATGCGCGAAGGCAACGTCGACGCGCTGGAAGGCCTGATCCGCGGCCCGGCCGAAGGCCGCGCCAGCTGGCAGATGGGCGCACCGCGTGTGCCCGGCAGCGGCAAGACCTCCACCTGACCTGGATCCGGGGCCGCTGCGCCCCGCGCGCATGTACGACATCCCCTTCCTCGACCTTCCGCCGCTCAATGGTGCTTCGGGCACGGTGCGCCTGCCGGGCAGCAAGAGCATCAGCAACCGCGTGCTGCTGCTGGCGGGCCTGGCCGCCGGCACGACCGCCGTGCACGACCTGCTGGACAGCGACGACACCCGCGTCATGCTCGACGCGCTGCAGGCGCTGGGCTGCACGCTGCGCCACGAAGACGGCGCGTTCGGCCGCGTGCTGCACGTCACCGGCCTGGGCGGGCGGCTGGCGGTGCACGAAGCCGACCTCTTCCTGGGCAACGCCGGGACCGCGATGCGCCCGCTGGCCGCCGCGCTGGCCGTGCTGGCCGCCACGCAGGGCGGCAACTTCAAGCTGCACGGCGTGCCGCGCATGCATGAACGGCCCATCGGCGACCTCGTGAACGCGCTGCGGCCGCTGGGTTGCAGCATCGAAGAGCTGGGCACGCTGGGCTACCCGCCGCTGCGACTGCGCGGCGAGGCCGGCGGCATGCTCGCCACCGCGCAGCCCATCCGCGTGCGCGGCGACGTCTCCAGCCAGTTCCTCACCGCGCTGCTGCTGGCGCTGCCGCTGATCAGCACCCAGCACGAGGTGGTGATCGAGGTCGAGGGCGAGCTCATCAGCAAACCCTACATCGACATCACGCTGAACCTGCTGGCGCGTTTCGGCATCGCGGTGCAGCGCGACGGCTGGCAACGCTTCACGATTCCCCAAGGCAGCGCCTATCGGTCGCCGGGCAGGCTGCATGTCGAGGGCGATGCCTCGTCGGCGTCCTACTTCATCGCCCTGGGCGCCATCGCCGCGCACGGCGGCGCGCCGTTGCGCATCGAAGGCGTGGACAGCGACAGCATCCAGGGCGACATCCGCTTCGTCGAAGCCGCGGTGGCCATGGGCGCGCAGGTGAAGGGCGGTCCGGGCTGGCTGGAAGTGCACCGCGGGCGCTGGCCGCTGGCCGGCATCATGCTGGACTGCAACCACATCCCCGACGCTGCGATGACGCTGGCGGTGATGGCGCTCTACGCCGACAGCCCGACGCGCCTGAGCGGCATCGCCAGCTGGCGCGTCAAGGAAACCGACCGTATTGCCGCGATGGCCACCGAGTTGCGCAAGCTGGGCGCTACGGTGGTCGAGGGTGCCGACTTCATCGAAGTCACGCCGCCGGCACCCGGCGCATGGCGGCCCGCGGCCATCCACACCTACGACGACCATCGCATGGCAATGTGCCTGTCGCTGGCCGCATTCAACCCGCTGGCCGGCGCGCAAACGCCGTGCTCGGTGCGCATCCTCGACCCGCGCTGCGTCGGCAAGACCTTCCCCGACTACTTCGAGGCGCTGTTCGGGGTCGCCATGGCCGACCCGCAACAGGTACCGGTGATCACCATCGACGGCCCCACGGCCTCAGGCAAGGGCACGCTGGCCGCCGCCGTGGCCGACGCACTGGGCTACCACCTGCTCGACTCGGGCGCGCTCTACCGCGCCACCGGCCTGGCCTCGCAGTGGGACGGCGTGGCGCCCGACGACGAAGCGGGCCTGGCGCGCCTGGCCGGGCTGCTCGACCTGCGCTTCGGCCACGGCCCGCAGGGCAGCCGCGCCTGGCTGCGTGGGCGCGGGGTCAGCGACGAACTGCGCACCGAGGCCGCCGGGCTGCTGGCCTCGCGCGTCTCGGCGCTGCCGGCGGTGCGCAACGCACTGCAGAGCCTGCAGCTGGCCTTCCGCCGAGCCCCCGGCCTGGTCGCCGACGGACGCGACATGGGCACGGTGGTGTTCCCGCAGGCCACGCTCAAGGTCTACCTCACCGCGAGCGCCGCCGAACGCGCGAACCGACGCCATAAGCAGTTGATTTCGAAGGGGTTTCCGGCTAATATCACCGACCTTCTTGCGGGCCTGGAAGCCCGCGACGCCCGGGACAAGAACCGGGCCGTTGCGCCTTTGAGGCCCGCCGAAGATGCACTGTTGCTGGACAACTCGGCCTTGGGCATCGAAGACTCGGTGCAACAGGTGCTGGATTGGTGGCAGCGGCGCGGGCCCTTCTGACGCAGCATCGGCAGCAACGCCGGCTGCGGCGGCAGGGCCGAAGAGTTTCAGCGCGCCTCCCGCCATGGCCGTCAGGCCCCAGGTGCGCTGAAGTGTCCAACCTCAACCCGCGGCATCCGCCGCAAGCACGCCCGGCTCTGCAATCAACTTCCCCGGGCAAGCCAGGAAACACATGACCGTTATCACTACCGTCACCGCCCCCGGTGGCGCAGACATGTTTGCCGCTCTGTTCGAAGAGTCGCTGAAGTCCAACGACATGCGCGTCGGGGAAGTCATCTCCGCCGAAGTCGTGCGCATCGAGTTCAACCACGTCGTGGTGAACGCCGGCCTGAAGAGCGAGAGCTACGTGGCCATCGAAGAATTCAAGAACGACCAGGGTGAACTGGAAGTTCAGGTCGGCGACTTCGTCTCGGTGGCCATCGACGCCGTCGAGAACGGCTACGGCGACACCATCCTGAGCCGCGACAAGGCCAAGCGCCTCGCCTCGTGGATGTCGCTCGAGAACTCGTTGGAGTCGGGCGAATTTGTCACCGGCACGGTCAGCGGCAAGGTCAAGGGCGGCCTGACGGTGCTCGTCAACGGCATCCGCGCCTTCCTGCCGGGCAGCCTGCTCGATACGCGTCCTGTCAAGGACATGACGCCGTACGAAGGCAAGACCATGGAGTTCAAGGTCATCAAGCTCGACCGCAAGCGCAACAACGTCGTGTTGTCGCGCCGCGCCGTCGTCGAAGCCTCGATGGGCGAAGAACGCGCCAAGCTGCTGGAAACCCTGTCCGAAGGCGCCATCGTGAACGGCGTCGTCAAGAACATCACCGAGTACGGTGCGTTCGTGGATCTGGGCGGCATTGACGGCCTGCTGCACATCACCGACATGGCCTGGCGCCGTGTGCGCCACCCCAGCGAAGTGGTCACGGTCGGCCAGGAACTCACGGCCAAGGTGCTGAAGTTCGACGCCGAGAAGAACCGCGTCAGCCTCGGCCTGAAGCAGCTGGGCGACGACCCGTGGCACGGCGTGTCGCGCCGCTACCCGAACGGCACGCGCCTGTTCGGCAAGATCACGAACATCGCCGACTACGGCGCTTTCGTCGAGATCGAACCGGGCATCGAAGGCCTGGTGCACGTTTCCGAGATGGACTGGACCAACAAGAACGTCGCGCCCGCCAAGGTGGTCACCCTGGGCGAGGAAGTCGAAGTCATGGTCCTCGAGATCGACGAAGACAAGCGCCGCATCAGCCTGGGCATGAAGCAGTGCAAGGCCAACCCCTGGGAAGAGTTCAGCGCCACCGTCAAGCGCGGCGACCGCGTCAAGGGCCCCGTCAAGTCGATCACCGACTTCGGTGTGTTCGTTGGCCTGAGCGCCGGCATCGACGGCCTGGTGCACCTGAGCGACCTGTCCTGGCACGAGCCGGGCGAAACCGCCGTGCGCAACTACAAGAAGGGCCAGGAAGTCGAAGCCCTCGTGCTGGCCGTCGATGTGGAACGCGAGCGCATCAGCCTGGGCATCAAGCAGCTGGACACCGACCCGTTCACCACCTTCACCACGCTGAACGACCGCGGTGCGATCGTCAACGGCAAGGTCAAGAGCGTCGACCCGCGCGGCGCCGAGATCCAGCTGAACGACGACGTCACCGGCTACCTGCGTGCCAGTGAAATCAGCCGCGACCGCGTCGAAGACGCGCGCAACGTGCTGAAGGAAGGCGACGACGTCAACGTCATGGTCATCAACGTCGACCGCAAGCTGCGCTCGATCCAGTTGTCGATCAAGGCCAAGGACAACGCCGACGAGCAGCAGGCCATGCAGCGCCTGAGCCAGGTGAGCGAGCGTGAAAACGCCGGCACCACGAGCCTGGGCGCCCTGCTGCGCGCCAAGCTCGACAACCGTCCGGAGTAACCCGGGCCCGGCCGGCTGCCGCTCACTCGGCGCCGGCCCCTACTTCAGAGCCCCGCGCGCGCACCGCTCGCGGGTCGCCGTGACCAGCGAGACCGCAGCAGTTCCATGACACGATCCGACCTCGTCACCCGCCTCGCCGAGCGTTTTTCCCAGCTCACGCAGCGCGACACCGAGTTCGCGGTCAAGACCATCCTGGACGCCATGTCCGACGCACTGGCCCGCGGCCACCGCATCGAGATCCGCGGCTTCGGCAGCTTCAGCATCAACCGCCGCCCGCCCCGCATGGGGCGCAATCCGCGCAGCGGCGAGCAGGTCGTCATTCCCGAGAAGCTGGTGCCCCACTTCAAGCCGGGCAAGGCGCTGCGCGAAGCCGTCGACGCCCAGCTGCCGGGCGACATCGAGCGCCTGTAGCGGCCACGCCGCAGGCGCGCACGACCAGCGGGCCCCTGCGCGCCGCGGGTCCTAGAATCGGCGCCGCATGCGCTACCTCGCCGGGCTGTTCTGGGCCTTCGTCTTCTTCACGCTTTTTGCGTTCGCGCTGAACAACCAGCAGCTGGCCACGGTGCGCTGGTTTTTCGGCGTGGAATGGCGAACGCCCATGGTGATCGTCGTGCTGGTGGCCTTTGCTGCCGGTTGCGCCTTCGGCGTCGTGGCCATGGTGCCCAGCTGGTGGCACCAGCGCCGGGTGGCCAAGCGCCACGCACCGCCGCCGCCCTCGACGGCCTCGCCTGTGCCCAGCGGCCTGACGGGCAGCGAATTCGGCCCCGAACACCCGCCGCGCGAAGGCCTCTGATGGCGGGCCGCGCCTGATGGAATTCGACCTGCAATGGCTGCTCATCGGCCTGCCCATGGCCTTCGCGCTGGGCTGGATGGCGTCGCGCTTCGACCTGAAGCAGCTCAAGCGTGAGCGCGAGGACGCGCCGCGTGCCTACTTCAAGGGCCTCAACCTGCTGCTCAACGAACAACAGGACAAGGCTATCGACGCTTTCATCCAGGCCGTGCAGGTCGACCCCGACACGACCGAGTTGCATTTCGCCTTGGGCAACCTGTTCCGGCGCCGCGGCGAGTTCGAACGCGCCGTGCGTGTGCACGAGCACCTGCTGGGCCGCAGCGACCTGAAGGCCGGCGACCGCGACCGCGCCCAGCGGGCGCTGGCCCAGGACTACGTGAAGGCCGGCCTCTTCGACCGCGCCGAAGCGGCGTGGCACGCGCTCGAAGGCACGCCCTTCGACGGCGAAGCGCGGCTGGCGCTGCTGTCGCTGTACGAACGCTCACGCGACTGGCAGCGTGCCGTCGCGGTGGCGCGTGAACTCGAAGGTGGCGGTGGCGCGTCCTTCGCTTCGCGCATCGCGCACTACGAGTGCGAGCTGGTCGAAGCCGCCGATGCCGCAGGCCAGCCGGCCGAGGCCGAGGCGGCATTGAAGCGGGCCGGCGCCGCCGCGCCACAGGCGCCGCGGCCCTGCCTGCTGGCCGGGCAGCGCGCACTGCACCAGGGCGACCCGGCACGCGCTCTGGCGGCCTGGGACAGTCTGCGCCAGCACCACCCGGCCACCTTCCTGCTGGTGGCGGCCGACTATGCACAGGCCGCACGTGCCGCCGGCCAGGTCGACCAGGCCCACGCCGCGCTGAGCGCGGCGCTGGCCCAGCTGCCGGCGCTGGAACTGGTGCAGGCGCTGGAGGCCCTGGAGGCCGCGGACGACCCGGCGCGCCTGCCACGCCTGCTGGCGCAGCTGCGGCAGCAGCCCACGCTGTCGGGCGCGCAACGCCTGCTGGCGCTGCCCCCCGAGGCCTGGACCGAGGAGGCCTGGGCGGCGCTGCGCACGGCCGTGGCGCGCAGCGTTTCGCCGCTGCAGCGCTACCGCTGCGCAGCCTGCGGCTTCGAGGCCCAGCACTACTTCTGGCAGTGCCCGGGCTGCCTCAGCTGGGACAGCTACCCGCCGCAGCGCCTGGACGCACTGTGAGTCCCCGGGCTCACTGAGGTTCGCCGCGCGCCCGAGGGGCTCATGGTTCGAACCGGCCGAGCCAGACCCGAGCGCTGCCCTGACCGCGCCTGCGCAGCGCTCAGCGCGCGAACTGCTGCTCGAGCAAGGCCAGCACCTCGTTGCGGCCGGGTACCTGGGCCCTGCCGCCGATGCTCGCCACGCGGCCTGGCCCGGTGATGCCAGCCAGTCCGGGTTCATGGTCGCAGTAGATGCCCAGCGTGGGCCGGCCCAGCGCCGCGGCCAGGTGGGTGAAGCCGGTGTCCAGCCCGACGACCTGCTGGGCGCCGGCCAGCACCGCGGCCATCTCGCCGACCCGCAGGAAGGGCGGCACGTCGCCCTCGCAACTGGCGGCGATGCGCTCGGCCAGCGTCTGCTCGTCGTCGCGGCCCCACAACACCACGGGCAGCCAGCCCTTTTCAAGCAGGCGCCGACCCACTGCCGCCCAATGCCGCTCGGGCCAGAGCTTCTCGCGCCGGCTGGCGTTCGGGATCAGCACGGCGTAGGCCGAACGTGGTGTCCAGGTGGGCGTCGGTGCACGCAGGCCGAAGTCGGGGTGGCCGCTGACCGTATAGCCCAGGTGCGCCGCCGCCAGCAGGCGGCAGCGTTGCACCGCATGCAGGTCGGGCGACACCGCGGTGGTGCGCTGGTAGCACCAGGCCGCAGCGGGCTCGCGGGCACTGGCGCGGTCGTAGCCCAGTACCGGCGCGCCTGCCTGGCGGGCCCACAGCGCGCTCTTCAGCAGGCCTTGCAGGTCGAGCACGCTGTCGTAGCCGCCGCTGCGCAGTTCGCCGCGCAGTTGGCCCATCGCGCGCCAGGTGTCGCCGCTGAAAGGCTGCTGGCGCCACTTGCGCCAGCTCATCGGCAGCACCCGCCGCACACCCGGGTGCATCTGCGGGATGGCGGCGAACGGCGCCTCGACGAGCCAGTCGATCTGCGCATCGGGGTGCTGGCGCAGGATGTCGGTGACCACCGGCAGCGCGTGCACCACGTCGCCCATCGACGAGGTCTTGACGATGAGCAGGCGCACTAGCCGCCCCGCTGTTCTTTGACGAGTTCGGGATTGAAGCGCGGGTCGTTGTACATCTTGAACTGGCGGTAGACCTTGAAGTAGGCGCCGCCCGCCGCGGCGTCGTGCAGCAGGGCGTCGAGGCAGTCGGCGAGGTCTTGCCGCTGCTGCAGCAGGCGTTCCAGCTTGACGCGGCTGGCTGCGCGGTGGGCCTCGTCGACGTCCTGGCGCAGCGTCTGCGCGCACATCGCGTGGGCCTTCAGCGCCATGATAGACAGGCGGTCGATCATGCTGCCGGCGGTCTCGCTGTTCAGCCGCGCGCCTGCGGGCACCCGGGCCACCGGCGCGTCGGTGCGCGCCGAGTCCGCGTCGACGAGGCCCAGCGCCACGAGCAGGATCTCGTCGACACGTTCGGTGGCATCGTTGCGGGCCTGGTTGTAGCCGTCGATGGCCCGCTTGTTGGCCGCGATGGCATCGGCCGCCACCGTGGTGCGGCGCGCCAGGTCTTCCTCGGCCCACAGCAGGCTGTTGTTGCGATGGTTGGCCTGCACCCAGTGCCACAGGCCGTCCGGTGCGGCCGGCGCCTCGGCGGGCCAAACCGGGGTGGCAAGCAGGCGGTCGTGCAGGGCCAGGATGGCGCTGGCGACAAGCAGTTCGGCAGTAGCGAGGGTCATCGTCACGGGGCTGGCAGAATCGTTTTCCATTATGTGCCGCCCATGCCCACGCCGCACCGTCCGCTGATCGTCCGCCTGCGCAACTGGGTCGGCGACGTGACGCTGGGCGTGCCGCTGCTGCAGCGCCTGGCCGACGCGGGCTACGACCTGCAACTGGTCGGCAAACACTGGGCGCGTGATCTGCTGGCCGGCCACGGCTGGCCGGTGCATGTGCTGCCCAAGACCTGGCAGGAGCGTGTGGCGCTGCTGCGCCAGCTGAAGCAGCAGACGCCGCCCAGCCCCGGCCGCGGCCTGGACGCGCTGTGCCTGCCCTATTCGTTCTCGAGCGCGCTGGAGTTCCGCCTCGCCGGGCTGCGTGCGCTGGGCTACGCCTACGAGGGCCGTCGCCTGCTGCTGGCGCGCGCAGTGCCGCGGCCGCAGGGCGTGCACGAGTTGCAGGTCTACTGGGCGCTGGGGGATGCGCTGCTCGGGCATGTGGCACCGCCACCCGAGCGCATCGGGCTGCGCGTCAACGCCGAACACCACGCGCAGGCGCAGGCGCTGCGCGCTGCGCACAGCATCGAGCCGGGTTGCATCGTCATCTGCCCCTTTGCCGGCGGCACCTGGTCCAGGCAGGACAAGACCTGGCCCGGCTTCGCGGCCTTTGTGGCACAGGGGCTGCCCGGCTTCGGCCGCAGCGTCGTGGTGTGCCCGGGCCCCGGCGAAGAGGCCATCGCGCGTGAACACTTCGCCGGCGCGCGCCTGCTGCCCGGCGTGGGCCTCGGAGCCTACGCCGCGCTGCTGCAGGACGCCGCGGTGATGGTCTCCAACGACACCGGCCCCGGGCACATCGCCGCGGCGGTGGGCACGCCGCTGGTGTCGGTGCTGGGCCCCAGCGACCCGGCGCTGTGGCGCGCCTGGGGCCCCAGCGTGCAGGTGCTGCAGGGCGCGGGCACCTGGCCCGAGGCCAGCGCGGTGCAGGCCGCCGTGGCGCGAGCGCTGCAGGGCCGCTGAGCCGCCACCCGCGAGGCACCCGGCCCACCTTCCGGGGGATGCGGCGCATGGCCCGGAAAGGGGCCCCCGCCTTGCCCCGCCGCGGGGGAGTGACGGCGCACGAGCTGCTGCGAAGAATGCGTTCCAGCCCGAAGCGCAAGGCCTTCAAGACCAACGCCCCGGGCCTCATCGCAACGCAACTCAACCTGACTGGAGAACACCATGATCCGCAACTTCCTCAGCATCCTCCTGGCCGTCTTCGCGCTCAACGCCCTTGCGGCGGTTGACGCCAACCAGGCCACCCGCGCCGACCTGGAGACCGTCAAGGGCATCGGCCCCGGCCTGTCGGCCAAGATCGTCGATGCACGCAAGACCGCCAGCTTCAAGGACTGGGGCGACCTCGTCGAACGTGTCGGCGGCATCGGCGCCGGCAACGCCGCCAAGCTGTCGCAGGCGGGCCTGACGGTGGGTGGCAGCACCTTCGACGCCAGCGCCGCCACGCCGGCGCCGGCGCCGGCCAAGGACAGCAAGAAGGCGAAGAAGACCGAGAAGGCCGAGAAGGCCGAGAAGGCCCCCAAGGGCGACAAGCCTGCCGCGTGAGCCTCGGCCCGCCCGCGTGAAATCGCGGTCGGGCCTTGGCCAGCCGCGCAAGCCCTTCCGGGCTTGCGCGAGCGGGATCAGGGCAGCAGGAGGTCGGGTTCGCCAGCGCCTGTGCGACGGCGCCCGACCGCCAGCGTGTCCCAGGCGAAGAAGCGCAGCACCTCGTCGCGCCGCGCCTCGGTGTCGGCCTCGCCCAGCGCCATCAGTTCCTGCGTGTAGGGCGCCTCGAAGAGCAGGTAGCTGGCCAGCGCCGAGCCCCGCGCCTGTTCACCCTGACCGCCCACGCCGACGCCGCGCAGCAAGGCCCGCACCGGTGCCGGCAAGGCGCCCAGGTGGCGCGCGGCGATGTCGTCCAGGCGCTGCGACGGCGAGATCACCAGCGCCTCCAGTGGCCGCAGCGGTGTGTCGGCCAGCGCCGTCTCGGGCAGCAGGGCCAACGTGCGGTTGATGCGCCGCATGCGTTCGATGTCCACCGCCAGCGCGTCGAGGAAGATGCTGGACATCGCATGGCCGGCGATCTGCGCCAGGTTCGGGTAGTCGGGTGCCGCCGGCGCGCGGCCGCTCGGCTCGTGCATGCGGCCGACGCCGACGATGAAGAGCCGTTGCGCCCCCAGGTGCACGGCGGGCGACAGCGGCGCGGTCTGGCGCATCGAACCGTCGCCGAACCAGCCGCCGCCGCCCGCGGCCGCGCCGGCGCCGTCGAGCCGCGTGGCCGGAAAAACGAAGGGAATGGCCGACGAGGCCAGCAGGTGCGCGTGCGTGAGCCGTGCCGGCACCGCCACGCGCTGCGAGCGCTCCCAGGGCGCCACCGGCTGCGCAGCTTCGAAGAAGGTGTAGTGCGCGCCGCTGCTGTAGCTGGACGCCGTGACGGCCAGCGCGTGCAGGTGGCCCTGCTCCAGCATCATCGGCAGGCGCTGCAGCGGCACCAGGCGCTGCAGCAGCTCGGTCAGCGGCGTGTTGTCGAGCAGAGAACGCGGACGTGCACGCCGCCAGCGTGCGATCACCCAGCCGATGGACATCATCGTCAGCCACTGCGCACCGCTGCGGATGACACCCAGCGAATCGGCGCGGTAGACCTGTTCGGCGCGGAAGTTCTGCCAGACGCGGGCGATGACTTCCACCGCGGCCTCGAAACGGTCGGCGTGGCAGGCCAGTGCCGCGGCGTTGATGGCTCCGGCCGAGGTGCCGCAGATGACGCCGAAGGGGCAACGCAGCCGCGCCACCGGGCCCAGTGCGTCGCGCCGGATGCGCACCAGCGCGCGCAGCACCCCCACCTGATAGGCGGCGCGTGCGCCGCCGCCGCTGAGCACCAGCGCCGTCAGGGGGGTTTCGTGCATGCGGCGACTGTAGCGCCGCCGGCAGCCCTGGCGCCGCGCGCGGCGCGCCGGGGCGGATCAGTCGTGCTTGTCCTTGCCCTTGCTCTTCTTGTCCTTGTCCTTGCCGTGACCACGGTCGTCGTCTCGGCCATGGCCCTTGACCTTCTGCTCGTACCACTGGTCCTGTACGAAGTAGACCGGCACGCCGCAGGCGTTGTAGTTACCGCAATGCTTCTTCCAGTTCTTGCGGTGGCCTGGTGGCACCCACATGTAGACCGGCTCGGGGCGTTGCACCACAAGCACCGGGCGCTGCACGATGATGGGCTGCGCCACCACCACCTGCGGCTGCGGGTAGCGACCGATGTCGATGCGGCCGTAAACCCCCGGTTCGCTGATCTGGATCGAGACGCCGACATCGGCGGCAAAGGCCGGCACGGCGGCGGACAGCAGGGCGGCGCAAATCAACTTCTTCATGTGGAGTCTCCTCAAAAGCGCAGGCTAGGGTCGTTGAACGCGCCAGGTGTTTCAGCGGATGTCAGGGTCGGCCGGGTTTTTCACTCGTACACAATCGCCGCCGCGCCGCCATGGGCGATGTTGCGCCAGCGCCCCAGTGCCTCGTCGCAGGGCCAGAAGCGGGCGTCGTCGCCGAGGTCGATCTCGGCCACGGCATCGCTGCGCTGCAGGCGCAGGCGGATGGGCAGGCCCTGCGAGACTTCGCCGTACTCGCCCTCGACCCGCCGCGCCGGCCACAGGCGCAGCACGTCGGCCACCGGCGGCGGCGTGCCGTTCACCACCACCGAGAGGTAGCGCCCGAAGCGGGCGCGTGCCGCGGCCAGGTCCCACACCGCCGTCACGTTCAGGCGCAGGCCGCCCGAGAAGCGGTCGGGCTGCAGCTTGCCCTGCACGATCAGCAACTGGTCCTCGGCCATGAGGTCACGGCGCTCGGCGAAGATCTCGTCCTGCGCCACGGCCTCGATGGCCTCGCTGCCGTCGTCGAGCTTGAAGATCACCACGCGCCCACGCTGGCCGGTGACGGCACGCGGGTCGGTGACGATGCCGGCCAGCACCTGCGGCTCGCGGCTGTCCACGAGGTCGGCGATGTCGCGGCGCACGAAGCGGCGCACCTCGTCCTTCCAGGCGTCGAAGAGGTGGCCTGAGAGGAAAAAGCCGATGGCGCCCTTCTCCTGCACCAGGCGCTCGCGGATGTCCCAGGGCGCCACGTGCACCAGCGCCGGCTCCTGTGTGCTGCTGCCGTGACTGTCGCCCATGTCGAACAGGCCGCCCTGCAAGGCGTTGGCCTCTTGCGATTCGGCCCACTCGAAGGCCAGGCCGACGCTGGCCAGAAGGCTGGCGCGATCGGGGTGCAGCGCGTCGAAGGCGCCGGCCTTCACCAGCGCTTCCACCGCGCGCTTGTTGACAGCCTTGCGGTCGACACGCGCGCAGAAGTCGAACAGGCTGCGGAAAGGCCCGCCGCCTTCGCCGCCACGGCCTTCGCGCGCGGCAACGATGGCCTCGATGGCGCCCTGCCCCGTGCCCTTCACGGCGCCCAGGCCGTAGCGGATGGTCTTGGCGTCCACCGGCTCGAAGCGGTGCACGCCGCGGTTGATGTCGGGCGGCTCGAAGTACACGCCGAAGAGCTTGGCGTCGGCCAGCAGCACCTTCAGCTTGTCGGTGTTGTCGGCTTCGACCGTCATGTTGGCGGCATAGAACTCCGCCGTGCAGTGCACCTTGATCCAGGCCGTGTGGTACGCCAGCAGCGAGTAGGCAGCCGCATGGCTCTTGTTGAAGCCGTAGCCCGCGAACTTCTCCATCAGGTCGAAGACCTCGTCGGCCTTCTCGGGCGAGATGTGCTTCGCCGCCGCGCCTTCGCGGAAGATGCCGCGGTACTTGGCCATCTCCTCGGGCTTCTTCTTGCCCATCGCGCGGCGCAGCAGGTCGGCGCCACCGAGCGAGAAGCCGCCCATCACCTGCGCCGACTGCATCACCTGTTCCTGGTAGACGAAGATGCCGTAGGTCTCGTCGAGCACGGCGGCCAGCAGCGGGTGCGGGTAGACGATGTCTTCCTTGCCGTTCTTGCGCGCGCAGAAGCTGGGGATGTTCTCCATCGGGCCGGGGCGGAACATCGCGTTGAGCGCGATCAGGTCCTCCAGCCGGCTGGGCCGCGCCTCGCGCAGCATGCCCTGCATGCCGCGGCTTTCAAACTGGAACACGGCTTCGGTCAGGCCGTCGGCAAACAGCTTGTAGACCCGTGCATCGTCCAGCGGCAGCGCCTCGTAGCTGAAGTTCTCGCGCCCCTTGCGGCGGGCGCGGATGAAGTTCTTGGCCAGCTCCAGGATGGTCAGCGTGGCCAGGCCCAGGAAGTCGAACTTCACCAGACCGATGGCCTCGACGTCGTCCTTGTCGTACTGGCTCACCGCGCTGTCGCTGCCGGGCTGCTGATAGAGCGGGCAGAAGTCGGTGATCTTGCCCGGTGCGATGAGCACACCCCCGGCGTGCATGCCGACGTTGCGCACCAGGCCCTCGACACGCATCGCCAGGCTCAGCAGCTCGGCCACCTCTTCCTCGGCGGCTTCACGCGCCTCGAGCTCGGGCACCTCCTGGCGCACATAGATCACGCCCGGGTCGGGTTTGGCCGGTGGCACGGGCAGCCGGGCCAGCGTGTAGGTCTTGCCCGGCAGCCCGGGCACCAGCTTGGCAACGCTGTCGACATGGCCGTAGCCCATGCCCAGCACGCGCCCCACGTCGCGCAGCGCGGCCTTGCTGGCCATGGTGCCGAAGGTGGCGATCTGGCTCACCGCGTCGCGGCCGTACTTGTCCTTGACGTACTCGATGACACGGTCGCGGTTGGCCTGGCAGAAGTCGATATCGAAGTCGGGCATCGACACCCGCTCGGGGTTCAGGAAGCGCTCGAACAGCAGCTTGTAGTACAGCGGGTCGAGGTCGGTGATGAAGAGCGCGTAGGCCACCAGCGAACCCGCGCCCGAGCCCCGCCCCGGCCCCACCGGGCAGCCGTTTTCCTTGGCCCAGACGATGAAGTCGGACACGATGAGGAAGTAGCCCGGGAAGCCCATCGTGACGATGGTGTTCAGCTCGAACTCCAGCCTCTCGACATAACGCGCGCGTTCCTGCACGCGCTTGGCCGGGTCGGGGAAGAGCGCGGCCAGGCGCTGCTCCAGGCCCTCGTGCGAGGCCTTGCGGAAGTAGGCTTCGATGGGCATGCGTTCACCCGGCGCGCCGCCCCCGACCAGCGGCGTCGGGAAGTCGGGCAGCTGCGGCTTGTCCAGCACCAGCAGCAGATGGCAGCGCCTTGCAATCTCCACCGTGTTGGCCAGGGCCGAAGGCAGGTCGGCGAACAGCGCCGCCATCTCGGCGCGTGTCTTGAAGTACTGGTCGCGCGTGAAACGCTTGACACGCCGCGGGTTGGCCAGGGTCTCGCCTTCGGCGATGCACACCCGCGCCTCGTGGGCGTCGAAGTCGTCGGCCTCGAGGAACTGCACCGGGTGGGTGGCCACCACCGGCAGGCCCAGCCGCGCCGCCAGCGTGGCCGCGGCACGCACATGTTCTTCGTTGTGCGGCAGCCCGGCGCGCTGCAGTTCGAGGTAGAAGCTGCCGGGAAAGAGCGCGGCCAGCCGCTGCGCCGCAGCAGTCGCCCGTTCGTCGTCACCGGCCAGCAGCGCCATGCCCACCGCACCCATGTCGGCGCCGCTGAGTGCGATGAGCCCCTGCCCCAGCGTCTGCAGCCACTCCCACTTGATCCAGGCCTGCGCGCGCTGGGCGTTGCTCACCCAGCCGCGGGCAATCAGCTCGCACAGGTTGAGGTAGCCGCGGGTGTCCTGCACCAGCAGCAGCAGCCGGCTCGCCTGCTTCTCGCCGCCCGAATAGGCCGGGTGCGGCTCCATGATGAGGTCGGCACCGATCAGCGGCTGCACCCCGGCGCCGCGGCAGGCCTGGTAGAACTTGACCGCACCGAAGAGGTTGTTGAGGTCGGTGATGGCCATGGCCGGCTGGCCGTCGGCGCGCGCCGCGGCGGCAGCATCGGCGATGCGCAGGGTGCCATCGACGACGGAATATTCGGTGTGGGTGCGCAGGTGGACGAAGCTCATCGCGGCATTCTAGAGAGCGGGTATGCGCCGCCGGCCCGCGGGCGGCTCCCTACAATCCCGCCGTGCCCGCGCCCCCTTCGACCGTCGCCGTCATCGCCGCCTACCGCTTCGTCGACGTCGCCGACGGCGAGGCCCTGCGCCAGCGGCTGCTGCCGGCCGCGCAGGCTGCCGGGCTGAAGGGCACGGTGCTGCTGGCGCCCGAGGGCATCAACGTCGCGCTGGCCGGTGAACGCCAGGCGCTGCAGGGTTGGCTGGCCCTGCTGTGCAGCGACCCGCGCTTCGCCGACCTGGACGTCAAGTGGCACCCCGCCGCAGCGGCCCCCTTCGGCCGCCTGCGCTTCAAGCTCAAGCGCGAAATCGTCCGCATGAACCAGCCCACCGTGCAACCGCACGCCGGGCGCGCACCCAGTGTCGACGCGCCCACGCTGGCGCGCTGGCTGCAGGCCGGCCGCTGCGACGAAGGCCGCCCGCTGCTGATGCTGGACACGCGCAACGCCTTCGAGGTCGACGCCGGGGCCTTCGAGGGCGCGCTGGACTGGCGGCTGCAGAAGTTCAGCGACTTCCCCGCCGCGCTGGCCCGGTTTGCCGACGCACTGCAGGGCCGGACCGTCGTCAGCTACTGCACGGGCGGTATCCGCTGCGAAAAGGCGGCGCTGTGGATGGCGCAGCAGGGCCTGCTGAACGTACTGCAACTGGAAGGCGGCATCCTGCGCTACTTCGAGCAGACCGACGGCGCACCGCACTGGCGTGGCCGCTGCGTCGTCTTCGACGAGCGCGAGGCCGTGGACACCCACCTGGCAGGAGCGCACTGATGGCCAACTGGGTGCTGCGCGTCGTCGGCGTGCTGCTGATGGCCACGGCGCTGGGCCTGGCGCTGTCGCGTGCACCCGACCGCCCGGTGCAGACGCTGGTGGCGCGCTGGGCACCGGCGCCTTCGGACTTCATCGAGGTCAAGGGCCAGGTCGTGCACCTGCGTGACGAGGGCCCGCGTCACACCGGCGTGGACAGCCCGCTGCCGCTGGTGCTGATCCACGGCACCTCGTCCAGCCTGCACACCTGGGAAGGCTGGGTCAAGGCGCTGAAGGGCCAGCGGCGCGTCATCACCTTCGACCTGCCCGGCTTTGGACTCACCGGGCCCTTCGCCGGCCAGTACACGCCCGACGATTACGACGGCGACACCTACGCCCGCTTCGTGCTCGACCTGCTGGACGTGCTGCAGCTGCCGCGTGTTGTGCTGGGAGGCAACTCGCTGGGCGGCGAGGTCGCGTGGCGCACGGCCGTCATCGCGCCCCAGCGTGTGGCCAGCCTGGTGCTGGTGGATGCAGTGGGGCCGGCCTTCACGCCGATTTCGATACCGATGGCCTTCAGGGTCGCTCGCGTGCCGGTGCTCAACCGCATCAGCGAGTGGGCGCTGCCGCGTTCGCTGGTGGCGCAGGGTGTGGCCGACGTCTACGGCGACCCGTCGCGGGTGACTTCCGAACTGGTCGACCGTTACTTCGAACTGGCGCTGCGCGAAGGCAACCGGCGCGCGCTGGCCATGCGCATGCAGCACATGGTGGTGGGCGAGGGCTTCGAGAAGGTGGGCACGCTGAAGCAGCCCACGCTGATCCTCTGGGGCGGGCGCGACAGGCTCATCCCGCCCAGCGTGGCCCAACAGTTCCACGAACGCATCGCCGGCAGCCAGCTCGTGGTGTTCGACACCCTGGGCCATGTGCCGCAAGAGGAAGACCCGGCGCGCAGCGTGGTGCCGGTGAAGGCGTTTCTGGGGTTGAAGTAGGGCGGGCTTCGTCTTTCGGCCCGTTGCGGACGTTCTACGACGTTTGCTTTCGCGGTTCGCGCGCGCTTGCATTCGGGCGGGCCGAGGCCGTCGGGTGGGCTGCTGCGTTCATGTCCCCCGGCCCGGGCTGCGCCCGTGCCTCCTCCTTTACTTCACTCCGCAGCCCACCCAACACCCTCGGCCCCCACCAGCCGTGGAACGCCTGCCCGCACGCCACCACCGGTGGCGGAGCAGGACGGTGGGGTGCTCTGCGGAGTGAAGTAAAGGAGGAGCCGTCGGCCGCCAGGCCGGCGGCGGGGGTGTTCCCGCGCAGCTGCATGCACGCTGCTGTTTGCGGCCGGCAGAACGTCCACAACGGGCCGTCAGCCGCCGCCGCCATGCACCCCAGACCGCGTCGCACGCCAGACGCAGGCCGTTGAACTGTCAGCGCACCCTGGATACCCAGAAGCCGTATTGGCTGGCACGGATGTGAATGCGCTGAATGGCTCCAAGGGCCCCCGCTGCCAGCACCAGCCTGGTGCCACGGCGAACCGCGGTGCGGAACGGTGCAAGGGAGTTCACTCTAAGCCGCACGCAGGGCCCACGGATGTCAGTTTTCCGTCAGCTCTGGCACCGATGCTGCACTGCAACATGAATACCCTCACACAACGCAACGCGCTCGAAGACATGCTGGCCGACATGCGTCACGCGCGCAGGAAAGGTGACCTCGGTCGTCTGGCCTTTGTCGCCTATTGCGAAGTCCGGCGCTGGGCGCGAGACGCCGGCAAGACGGCCATCGCCGAGCACGCGTCCGAGCTGATCGTTGCCAGCCCCTTTGCCAGCAAGAGCCTCTTCCTCGAGCAGGTCGACAGCCTCATCCACGAACTGGAAGAAGTGGGTCCGAGCCTGGACGAACTGCCCGTCGACGCAGTCAAGCAGACCGGGTCAGCCCTCTCCACGAACGGCGCGAGATCCCCCTGACACCGGCAGGCGCGCCCGCTGCGCCCGCCTGCCGCACGCAGCGGCATGCCGCTTGCAAACGCACGAGATGGTTGCCAGGCCGGCTTGAGGCCTGCCCAGCCAGCGCCCCACCGAACGCGACACAGCGGCGGCTCGACGCCCCCACGACGCCACCCCCCTCCCCTGACCGAAGGCACCCGATGAGCACAGCCCGATCCAGCAGCGTCAGCAGCATTGCGGCGGCGATGCAGCGCGTTGCCGAGGTGCTGGCGGTGCAGCGCGAGGCGGGCCGCGTGCCCGTGCTCTA
>Ga0105047_10000664_pt1 | contig 59268 bp, 62 predicted proteins | sample MAT04_FD_78384 | JGI IMG/M metagenome (GOLD analysis project Ga0105047, IMG submission 78384) | Freshwater microbial communities from Lake Fryxell liftoff mats and glacier meltwater in Antarctica - MAT-04 (megahit assembly) | ecosystem: Environmental > Aquatic > Freshwater > Ice > Liftoff... | reverse complement strand
GATGACCCCGCCAGCCCCTATCATGATGACCCCGCCAGCCCCTATCTCGACAAACCGTTCTCATCTCCTCCCGATATCCCCCGTGCCGCCTTTCGACCCTTTCGACCTCATTCCAACACACCTGAGAAGGCCGATGGCGTTCTCTGTATTCATCACGGTGGTTATCACGGCCGTTGTAGGAAAAGACGACCGAGGGAAGAGGGGGTAAAGGAAGGAAAAAACCGTCGTGCCCACGCCCCTGCGCCTCGCTCTCTATAGCCATTGTTCCAATAACAAGAACTGCCAACACTGCCAATTTCATTTTCTTCATTATCTTCATTGTATGTTCCTCCTTGGTATTTGAATAAATGCGAGATTGCTTTGCTTTCTTTCTTTATACGTCTCAGGCGAGAAACAGCATAGTGGACATCCGGAGAAATCGATCTGCATTCGGCCTTATATATTGCCAATGTCGGGTCGATGTCTGGTTATTTTTCAGGGGGAAGGTCCCGTCTATCCCCTCGACTCTCTTCCACTTCAAACCTTTACCCGATGTTAATAATGTTTATTAACAGTATGAGGTTTTTAGATTTGCAACATGGTTTCGGCGTAAACGGCCCTCCATGAGGAGCATCGAAACAACGCAAACGCCTCGATTCCCCTTATCGTACTCACGGAGCAGACATGAAAAACGTACTCTTTATCACCCTCTGTTTTACTGCCACCTTTTTTGTCATAGGGATAATCGCCGCAATTGCCGGCATTAAAGACCAAGCGGGAGCACGGAAAGAGCCCAAAGAAACCGAAAGGGCCCTTTTTGCCGGCGGCTGCTTTTGGTGTATGGAAAAACCCTTTGAGGCACTTGACGGGGTACTCTCCGTCATCTCGGGCTACGCCGGTGGAACGACGAAGAACCCGACCTACGAGGATTACGGAGCAGGCGGACACATAGAAGTAGTGCAGATTACCTATGACCCGCAAAAGGTTTCCTATGCACAGCTCCTTGACACCTTTTGGCGGCAGATTGATCCAACCGATGCCGGGGGCCAGTTCGGCGATCGCGGTCATTCCTATATTTCCGGGATTTTCTACTACAATGACAGCCAGAAAAAACTGGCCGAAGAATCAAAACGTACTCTTCAAGGTAGCGGGATTTTTACCAACCCGATCGTCACGCTGATTGAAGCGGCGCAGGAATTCTGGACAGCGGAGGAGTACCACCAAGATTATTACAAGAACAACCCACTCCGCTATAACTTCTACCGAAGCGGGTCCGGACGCGACGTTTTTCTGAAAAAAAACTGGCAAGGCCAAGAGTTTTAGGCTGTAAAGGCATGCAACTATGCGCGGCCTTAAGGGCAGTCAGCTCCTCCTGCAACAGGGTGATACGGATTTCGTGGTCTTCATTGGCAGGTATCTCTTTTTGCAAGGGTGGATGAGCATCGCCCCCATGCTGTCAGAGTGGTCGGGGTCTCCCTATGCCGGTCAGGGGCACGAGCTCCACCGCGAGAATGCTTGCAAGGATGAGAACGCCCCCGGAAAGCTGCACCAGCGACAAACGCTCCCCCAAAAAGACCATGCCGCCTATCGCCGCAAAAAGCGTCTCGGAGCTGAGAATGATCGCCGCATCGGCAGCAGGGGTGTAGCGCTGTCCCACTACTTGCAGGGTAAAGGCCATGCCGACGGAAAAAATGCCGACATAGAGAATTCCCCAGACAGCACCAAGGATCTGGGGAAAAGTCGGTCCTTCAACAAAAAAACCGAGGGCGAGCCCGCCCAGGCCGCAAACCAAAAATTGCCCTGCCGCTACCACCAGCGGCGCACCGGTCCTTGACGCCATGATACCAACGAGCATGACATGGGTTGCCCAAAAAATCGTGCTGGAAATGACCCACAGATCACCGGTCACAAGTTCTACACTCTGCGCCCCGCTGAGGATATAGGTGCCGATAAAACAGCTGGTGGATGCCGGCCAGATGGCAAAATGGACCTTGCGCTTGAGGATGATCAGGCCAAGCACAGGGACAAGGGGGACATACAATGCCGTGAGAAAGCCGGAATTGGTTACCGAGGTCCGCAAAATCCCATGCTGCTGCAACACTGCCGCGGTCAGAAGGACGCAGCCGGTGAGGAGTATGCCAAGCCAGTCGATGGCAAGAAATTTTCGCTCTTGTTGCCCTACCCGACGCATCTGCCGCAGGGCAAAAGGCAGAACGATGACTGCCCCGACCAGGAAGCGGGAGCCGGTGAAGGTGATGGTGCCCAGTTGGCCGGTACCGATCTGCTGTACCACGAAACTGCTGCCCCAGATTATTGCCGCCAGGGTGAGGAGCAGATTAGCCTGGATTCGCGTCATTATTTCACTCCAAATTTATGCTGAATGTTTTTGTTAAACCACGACCAAAGGGATTCGCCAGTATACATGCAAAACGGAGTTTTTCAAGCTGAGTTGTCGCTTTCGCATGGGGATATGGACAGCTTCAACCTGCCATTTTCCCCGCTGCCATTTTCGTTCCGTTCGGATTTATGGAGTAATAAATTTCAAATGAAATACAATTTGACATTATCGAAACTTCAATGAATAATGCCATCAGTCTGCATGAATCAGCCCCTTTTACCCGTCAAAAGGGAGAGAGTTTTAAATCAACATACCACCCATCGACAATCGCCCGGTAAAATCTCACACTGCAGGAACCGCCCCATGGAAATGCTCTCTGAACGGCAGAACAAGATCCTCTCCCTGGCGCGAGAACACGGTAGGGTTGATGTTGAAGAACTTTCCACCTCCTTCAACGTCTCGCCGCAGACCATCCGCAAAGATCTCAACGAACTCTGTGATAAGCAGTTGCTGCAGAGAATCCACGGCGGGGCCATCGTCGGCTCGGGCATAGAAAACGTCAGCTATGAAGCCAGGCGCCTCCTCGCACCCGGCCCAAAACAGGCGATAGGCAAGAAGGCTGCGGAGCTGATCCCCAACAACAGTTCACTCCTGATAAATATCGGCACAACCACCGAGCAGGTGGCCCACGCCCTGGCCAATCACCGCGGCTTGCTGGTCATCACCAACAATATCAATGCCGTCGAGATCATGAAAAATTTCCTCGGGGTCGAGCTGATCATTGCCGGTGGCCAGGTGCGGCGTTCCGATGGGGGTATTGTCGGCGACGCGGCGGTTGAATTTATCAGCCAATTCAAGGCCGATTATGCAGTCATCGGCGTTTCCGCCATCGATGAAGACGGTTCTCTCCTTGACTACGATTTCCGCGAAGTGCGGGTGGCGCAGGCTATTATCAAAAATTCCCGACATATCATCCTCGTCACCGATGCCATGAAATTCAGCCGGACCGCACCCATTCGCATTGGCCATATTTCCCAGATCAGCACCATCGTCATTGACGAAGAGTTGCCGAAAAAACTACGCGATATCTGCTCGCAAAGCGGTGTCAACGTTGTTATCGCCAAGCCTTGATAAACGCCGTACAGCGGGACTGACCACCACCGTTGAAAATATTTTCGTCAAGGAAATTTCACTTGCCGGGAGATTTGTTTTCGGTTAAGGAATACATAAACTTGCGTTTGAAACTTTATATCATACAATCTGAAACTTGTAAGAGCTAAAAAGCCACCTCAGCAACGAGCCGGATATGAAGACCCCAGTGTTCGATCTTGCAGTAATCGGCGGCGGCATCAACGGCTGCGGCATCGCCCGTGACGCCGCGGGGCGAGGTCTTTCGGTATTTCTCTGCGAGCAAGACGACCTGGCCTGCGGCACCTCATCGGCCTCGACAAAACTCATCCACGGCGGCCTCAGATATCTCGAATACTACGAATTTCGCCTGGTCCGTGAGGCGCTGCGCGAACGCGAGGTCCTTCTCACCGCCGCACCGCATATCATCTCGCCCCTGCGCTTCATCCTGCCCCACCACGCCGGTTTACGCCCGGCCTGGCTGATTCGCCTCGGCCTCTTTCTCTACGATCATATCGGCGGACGCAAGTTCCTGCCCGGCACTACCTCCGTTAATCTTTTAACCGACGAAACCGGACGACCCCTGAAAAAGAATTTTTCCAAAGGTTTTGAATACTCCGACTGCTGGGTCATGGACAGCCGGCTGGTGGTTCTCAACGCCATGGATGCCGCAGGCAAAGGGGCCGCCATACGAACCCGCACCAGGCTGCTGTCGGCGACCCGGACCGGCAAGGCCTGGACCCTCAACCTTTTAGACAAATCCCGCAACGAAGAATATACCGTTCAGGCCGGCGTTCTCGTCAATGCCTCCGGCCCCTGGCTCGACGAACTGCTCGCCCGCATCTCGCACACGGCCACCAGGGAAAATATCCGCATGGTCAAGGGCAGCCATATCATCGTCCGCAAGATGTTTGACCATGATCGGGCCTATATCTTTCAGAACGAGGATGGCCGGATCATCTTCGCCATTCCCTACGAAAGGGATTTCACTCTCATCGGCACCACCGATGTCGACTTCCACGGCGATCCCGGCGCGGTGGCGATTTCCGAAGAAGAAACCAGCTACCTGTGTCGGGCCGCTTCCGAGTATTTCACCTGCGGGCTCACGCCCGCCGATGTCGTCGGCAGTTTCTCCGGCATCCGCCCGCTTTTTGATGACGGCAAGAGTGATGCCAAGGCGGCGACCCGTGATTATGTGTTAAAACTCGATACCGGCCATGGCGAGGCACCACTCCTGTCCCTTTACGGCGGCAAGATCACCACCTATCGGAAACTTGCCGAGTCGGTGCTGGCAAAACTTTCCCCCTTCCTCCCCGACATGGGTGGAGAATGGACCGAAACCGCCCATCTTCCCGGCGGCAATTTCCGACCTGATGGCTTTAATGCCGAAGTCGACAAGCTCTTGACCCGTTGCCCGATCCTCAACGCCGACCTCGCCAGCCGTCTGATACGAACCTACGGTACCTGCGCCGGGCCCATGACTGCGGCGATCAAGGATCGCCAGGGTCTCGGAAAATGCTTTGCCGACAACCTTTACGGGTTTGAAATTGATTACCTTATCAAAAACGAATGGGCGAAAAATGCCGAGGATGTTCTGTGGCGACGAACGCGGTTGGGGCTTGTTGTAACCACCGAAGAAACCGAGGTACTCAACACCTATATCAAAGAGAAAATATCGGCCGAGGAGAATTAGATGCAGCTTGAGCTTTGCGACTTATGCAAAAAGGTCGGCAACGAATTTCACATAAGCGACGTCAGCCTGACCTTTGCTGCCGGTTCCCTGAATATTCTCCTCGGACCGACCCTCTCCGGTAAAACTTCGCTCATGCGCCTTATGGCCGGACTCGATCAGCCGACCTCCGGCACAGTTCACGTCGATGGCCGGGATGTCACCGGGGTGCCGGTGCAAAAACGCAACGTGGCGATGGTCTACCAGCAGTTCATCAATTATCCGAACCTGACGGTCTTTGAAAATATCGCCTCGCCGCTACGTATCGCAAGAGTTGGGCCCGCGGAAATCAAAGACCGCGTCGCCAAGGTGGCGGCTCTCCTCAAACTCGAAAAATTGCTCGGCCGATCGCCCCAGGAGCTGTCCGGCGGCCAGCAGCAACGGACCGCTCTGGCCAGGGCCCTGGTCAAAGAGGCCGAACTGGTGCTGCTTGACGAACCGCTCGCCAACCTCGATTATAAGCTGCGCGAGGAACTGCGCGAGGAACTGCCGAAGATATTTTCGGCCACCGGCTCGATTTTCGTCTACGCCACCACCGAGCCCTCCGAAGCCCTGCTGCTCGGCGGCAATACCGCTTCCCTGCACAAGGGGAAAGTTACCCAGTTCGGCAAAACCATTGAGGTTTTCTCCCGGCCGCAAAACCTTATCACCGCCCAGACCCTGTCCGATCCGCCGCTCAACCTCCTGCCGGTGACTAAATTGAACAACACCATGCTCTACAAGAGCCATGTCGAGATTCCGGTCCTCGGCCCCCTGCCGAAGCTGCCGGATGCCGATTATACCATCGCTTTCCGGCCGCACCATCTCTACCTGCAGCGCCCGTCTGAAGCAGCAATCGCCGTCAATGCCAAGGTGGTAGTCACCGAAATCACCGGTTCCGAGAGCTATGTGCATGTCGATGTCGCCGGCGTTCGTTGGGTTTTACTTGCGCGCGGCATTCATAACATCGATATCCATGAAACAATTGAGATTTTCATGGATCCCCGGTCATTTTACGTCTTCGACAGAAACAACGCCCTGGTGGTGACACCGGAGGCGATAACCGGGCTATAAGAGGAGAATCCATGGCCAAGGTAACCTTAAAAGAAATTGCCCATTCCTACACCGGGTACTCCGAAAACCCCGACGACTACGCCCTGAAAAAACTCGACCTGACCTGGCGCGACGGCGGCGCCTACGCCCTTCTCGGCCCCTCCGGCTGCGGCAAAACCACCCTGTTAAATATCATCTCCGGCCTACTGATCCCAACCAAAGGCCAGGTGCTGTTTAACGACCAGGATGTCACCCGGCTGCCCACCGAGCAACGCAACATCGCCCAGATTTTCCAGTTTCCGGTGATATACGACACCATGACGGTATTTCAAAATCTCGCCTTTCCCCTGAAAAACCGCGGCCGCACCAAAGAAGAGATCGAGCCGCGAGTCATAGAACTTGCGAAAATGCTCAACCTGGAAAAAGACCTGTATACCAAGGCCCAGCACCTGACCGCCGACGCCAAACAAAAGATATCCCTTGGTCGCGGCCTCATCCGCACGAGTGTCAACGCCATTCTCTTTGACGAGCCGCTCACCGTCATCGATCCGCAGCTTAAATGGCAGTTGCGCTCGCAGCTCAAATTCCTGCATAAAAAGTTCGGCTTCACCATGATCTATGTCACCCATGACCAGACCGAGGCCCTGACCTTTGCCGACGAGGTCATCGTCATGTACGAGGGGGCAATCGTCCAAATCGGCACACCGGAGGCCCTGTTCGAGCGACCGGAACATACCTTTGTCGGCTACTTCATCGGCTCTCCGGGCATGAATATCGTCCCCTGCAGGCTACAGGGCAACCAGGCGATGATCGACGACCATGCACTCGTCCTCGGCAAGACCTACCGAGATATTCCAACAGGCGCCAAGATTGAGATAGGTATCCGCCCGGAATATCTGCGCCTTGCCCCGCCGGGTGGCAAGGGTTTACCGGTGAATATCCAGAAAGTCGATGACATCGGCCGCTACAAGATCGTCCGGGTCGGTCTCAACAACCGGAAGTTCAACGTGGTTATGACCGAGCTGTCAGGGATGACCGGCGACAATGCCAGCCTGGTTTTCAATATGAATCACACCAACATCTATGTCAACGACCATCTTTTTGTAGGAGACCAGCAATGATCGCCAAACAGACTAACCAGAAGGCCTGGTTCATGGTCCTGCCCGTCTTTCTCGTGGTCGCCTTCAGTGCCGTCATCCCGCTTATGACCGTCGTCAACTATTCGGTGCAGGACACCTTCGGCAATAACGTCTTTACCTGGGTGGGCATGGACTGGTTCAAGGACCTCATTCACTCGGAACGTTTTCATGCCGCCTTTCTTAAGCAACTGATGTTTTCCGGTATTATTCTGCTGATCGAAGTACCGCTCGGCATCGTCATTGCTCTCGCCATGCCTAAGAAGGGTTGGGGCGTGCCGGTCTGCCTGATCGGCATGGCCCTGCCGCTGCTCATTCCCTGGAACGTCGTCGGCACCATCTGGCAGATCTTCGGCCGGGTCGATATCGGCCTCCTCGGCCACACGCTCGCCTCGCTTGGCATTCATTATAACTACACCCAAGATCCGGTCGCTGCCTGGATCACCATTATCATCATGGATGTCTGGCACTGGACCAGTCTCGTCGTCCTGCTCTGCTACGCCGGCCTCTGCTCCATCCCCGACGCCTATTACCAGGCGGCGAAAATCGACGGCGCCTCGCGTTTGGCGGTCTTTCGTTATATTCAGCTGCCGAAGATGCAGCGGGTGCTGCTTATCGCCATCCTCCTGCGCTTTATGGACAGTTTCATGATTTATACCGAGCCCTTTGTCATCACCGGCGGTGGCCCCGGCAATTCGACGACCTTTATGTCCATTGATCTGGTGAAGATGGCCGTCGGCCAATTCGACTTAGGTCCTGCCGCCGCCATGTCGCTGGTTTATTTCCTCGTCATTCTCCTGCTTTGCTGGGTCTTTTATACAGTTATGAGCAATGTCGGCGAAGAAAGCTCAAACGGAGGTAAATGATATGCGACTCAAATGGCTAATCCCGGCGATCTACATTTTTTTTCTGCTGTTGCCCATTTACTGGCTGGTCAATATGAGCCTGAAGACCAACGAGGAAATTCTCTCGGTCTTCACCCTTTGGCCGCGCGACCTGACCTTTGCCAACTACAAGGTCATTTTCACCGATGCCTCGTGGTACTCCGGCTATATTAATTCGATGATCTACGTGTCGATCAACGTGGTCATCTCGGTAACCTTTGCCCTGCCCGCCGCCTACGCCTTTTCCCGCTATTCGTTTGTCGGCGACAAGCATCTGTTTTTCTGGCTGCTGACCAACCGCATGGCGCCGCCGGCGGTCTTTGCCCTGCCGTTTTTCCAACTGTATTCGTCGATCGGCCTGTTCGACACCCATATCGCCGTGGCCATTGCCCATTGCCTCTTCAACCTGCCGCTGGCGGTGTGGATCCTTGAGGGTTTTATGTCCGGTATCCCCAAAGAAATCGACGAGACCGCCTTTGTCGACGGTTATTCCTGGCCGCGCTTCTTCGTCAAAATTTTCATCCCCAATATCGCCTCGGGCATCGGCGTAACCGCCTTTTTCTGCTTTATGTTTTCCTGGGTGGAACTGCTCCTCGCCAGGACCCTTACCGCCGTCAACGCCAAACCGATTTCGGCGATCATGACCCGCACCGTCTCGGCATCCGGGCTTGACTGGGGGGTGCTCGCCGCCGCAGGGGTCCTGACTATTCTCCCAGGCGCCCTGGTCATTTATTTTGTCCGCAACCATATCGCCAAGGGCTTTGCCCTCGGTCGCGTATAAGGAGAACGACAATGAATTTCAACTGGATGGCCTGGACGGCGCCGACCGCCACCTTCTTCGGCATCATCTTCTGCCTGCTTGTTATCATGACGGTCTGGGAACTGAAATGCCCCGGCGGCTCCCCGCGCATCGGTATTCTCCGCTTCGAGACCACTAGGGGCGACCGGCTTTTTGTCTCCCTTCTCGGATCGGCCTTTATTCATATATTCTGGCTGGCTCTCTTTGCCGGTCTCAGTCTGTGGTGGGCACTCGCCCTCTCCTGCATCTATGCACTCGCCGTTTTCCGGTGGGTATAATGTTCAAAAGCAACTCAATCAAAAAAGGAGAAAATCAATGATCAAAAAGCTCGTAACGGCAACAGCATTGGCCGCCTTGTTGGCGGGGCCCGCGGTAGCGGGGATGGATGAGGCAAAGAAGTGGGTGGACAGTGAGTTTCAACCCTCAACCCTGGCGAAAGCCGAGCAGATGAAAGAAATGGAGTGGTTCGTAAAAGCCGCAGCACCTTTCAAAGGCATGGAAATCAAGGTGGTTTCCGAGACCATTACCACCCATGAGTACGAATCCAAGACTCTGGCCAAGGCCTTCACGGAAATCACCGGCATCAAGCTCACCCACGACCTGATCGGCGAGGGTGATGTCATCGAAAAACTGCAGACCCAGATGCAATCCAACAAGAATATCTATGACGCCTATATCAACGACTCCGACCTGATCGGCACTCACTTCCGCTATCAGCAGGCAGTACCTCTGACCGACTGGATGGGCGGCGAGGGCAAGGACGTCACCAATCCCGGGCTCGATGTCAACGACTTCATCGGTAAATCCTTCACAACCGGTCCGGACGGTAAACTCTATCAGATCCCCGACCAGCAGTTCGCCAACCTGTACTGGTTCCGTTACGACTGGTTCAAGAAACCTGAGTTACGGGCCAAATTCAAAGAGCTTTACGGCTATGAGCTGGGCGTGCCGGTAAACTGGTCGGCCTATGAAGATATCGCCGAATTTTTCACCGAAAAGGTCAAAGAAATCGACGGCAAGAAGGTCTATGGCCACATGGATTATGGCAAGAAAGACCCATCCCTTGGCTGGCGGTTCACCGATGCCTGGCTGTCGATGGCTGGCGCCGGTGACAAAGGTATTCCGAACGGTTTGCCGGTTGATGAGTGGGGTATCCGGGTTGAAGGTTGTCGTCCGGTCGGCTCCTCCGTTTCCCGCGGCGGTGACACCAACGGCCCCGCCTCCGTTTATGCCCTGACCAAATATATCGACTGGTTGAAGAAATACGCCCCACCCGAGGCCGCCGGCATGACCTTCTCCGAGGCCGGTCCGGTTCCCGCCCAGGGTGCGATTGCCCAGCAGATCTTCTGGTACACCGCTTTTACCGCCGATATGGCCAAACCCGGCACCCCGGTGGTCGACGAGAAGGACAACCCGAAATGGCGTATGGCCCCATCACCACATGGCCCGTACTGGGAAGAAGGGATGAAGCTCGGCTATCAGGACGCCGGTTCCTGGACCCTGATGAAATCCACCCCGGTTGACCGTCGTAAAGCCGCTTGGCTGTATGCCCAGTTCGTCATCTCAAAAAGCGTCAGTTTGAAGAAGACCCATGTCGGTCTCACTCCGATCCGCGAGAGCGATATCTGGCATGCCTCCTTTACCGAACGTGCCCCGAAACTCGGCGGTCTGATCGAATTCTACCGCAGCCCGGCCCGCGTCCAGTGGACCCCGACCGGCACCAACGTTCCTGACTATCCGAAACTTGCCCAGCTGTGGTGGCAGAACGTAGCCGATGCAGTCACCGGCGACAAAACCCCGCAGCAGGCCATGGATTCTTTGGCCGAACAGCAGGACAAGGTCATGGAACGGCTTGAAAAATCCGGTATCCAGGGCGAATGCGGACCAAAACTCAACAAACCGCAGGATCCCTCCTACTGGCTGAACCTGCCGGGCGCTCCCAAGCCGAAGCTGGCCAACGAGAAACCGAAAGGCGAGACCATCGACTATGACGAACTCGTTAAAAGCTGGGCTGCTAAAAAATAAGCCCTAAACCCATAGCGCCCCCAGCGTTTTTTCTGCAGGGGACGTAAGCGTCTTTACAAAAACAGGTTGACGGCTCGGGTCGCAACCTGTTTTTTAGTCCCTTAGAAAATTTGTTCGCATGCTTTTTTGCGAATAAATTTTCTAAGGGACTTATCCCGTTTATCGGGATTGGGGGGTTACATTTGTCCCAAAGCCAACAGCAAAGGAGAACCACTCATGGCGTCGCATATTCTGGCAATCGATCAGGGAACCACCTCCAGCAGGGCCATTGTTTTCAACGATCAGCTTGAGATAGTCGGCGTCGGCCAGCAGGAATTTAGACAGTTTTTCCCGCAATCGGGCAGGGTGGAACATGACCCCGAAGAAATCTGGAGTTCGACGCTTGCCACCTGTCGCATGGCCCTGAAAAAGGCAGGCCTTACGGCCGCAGAAATCACTGTCATCGGCATAACCAACCAGCGGGAAACCACGATCATCTGGGATAGAGAGAGCGGCAAACCGATCTATAACGCCATCGTCTGGCAGGATCGTCGAACCTCCGATTATTGCTCAGAATTGCGAGCAGCAGGCCACGATCCGCTGATCACCGCCAAGACCGGTTTGCTCCTCGATAGCTATTTTTCCGGGACCAAGATCAAGTGGCTTCTCGACCATGTCCCTGGCGTCCGAGACAAGGCTCTGACCGGAAAACTCTGTTTCGGTACAGTTGACAGCTTTTTGCTCTGGCGCCTGACAGGCGGCAAAGAACACGCCACCGATGCCACCAACGCCTCGCGCACCATGCTCTTTAATATCCATGAGAACTGTTGGGACAAAGAGTTGCTGGCGCTACTCGACGTCCCCGTCTCACTCCTGCCCGAGGTGCGCGATTCTTCCGCCGATTTCGGCAGCACTGACCCCAGCCTTTTCGGAGCGGCCATTCCCATCGGCGGTATCGCCGGCGACCAGCAGGCGGCCCTGGTCGGCCAGGCCTGTTTTCAACCGGGAATGATCAAATCGACCTATGGAACCGGCTGCTTCATCGTCCTTAACACCGGCGACCAGGCGGTCGTTTCGAACAACCGGTTGCTCACCACCATCGGCTATCGGCTGGCCGGCAAAACCACCTACGCCCTGGAAGGCTCGATCTTTGTTGCCGGCGCCGCAGTCCAGTGGATGCGTGACGCCATGGGCCTCATCGAGTCGGCATCCGACACCGGCAAACTGGCCGGTGATGCTGACATCAACCAGGATGTCTATCTGGTGCCGGCCTTCACCGGCCTGGGTGCGCCGCACTGGGACGCCGATGCCCGGGGCGCCATTTTCGGTATCACCCGGGCAACCGGCCCCGCCGAGTTGTCGAAGGCGGCTCTTGAAGCCGTCTGCTACCAGACCCGCGATCTCCTGGAGGCGATGCGCGGTGATTGGGAGGGTATGGGCGAAACCGTGCTGCGGGTCGACGGCGGCATGGTCGCCTCCAACTTCACCATGCAGTTTCTTGCCGATATCCTCAATGCCCCCGTTGACCGGCCGATGGTTCTCGAAACCACCGCCTTAGGAGCCGCCTATCTCGCCGGTTTACATAAAGGGCTCTTTCCACCGCCGCATGAGTTCGCCGGTTCGTGGAAACGTGACAAACGCTTCATCCCGTCGCTTGCCGAAGACATCCGCATCCGCAAATACAACGGTTGGAAGGATGCGGTGAGGCGGACGCTCAGCAGGAGGTGACCGATTCCATGCAGCCTCGTATACAGCCGCTGAAAAATGCGCCACCGACCACCTTTGATTTCTGCGAGGATGTCGCCCCTCTCAGCCGGGAGGCGGTGCCGGCTATTGTCGACTGTTTCGAGAAAAACGGCGCGGTCACCATGGTCAGCTCCATCCATGTTAACGGCTGGTTTGGCGACCATGACAAACTCTCCAACCATAGCAAAGGTGTCATGTGTGTCTACCCCCATTGAGATGTTTTTGATCACAGCAATTTGTGCAGAAGCGCAGGATCTTTTAATTAAAAAACGACAGCACCCATTCGAGGAGCAGCAGGATCAGGTTGAGAATGCCGATCACCAGCTTCTCAGCATAGACAAGCAGTTTGGCAAAAAAGGACTGCTCATCGGCATCATCAACAGGGTCATTGTTCAGGAGCCGTTTGGACCGAGCCTCGGGGTCGGGATGGCTTGACAGAAAAGTGTGCTGCCTAGCCAGGTCGGACAGCTTCATAAGCGCCGAGACTGCGGCCGCATTATCCAGCCCCTCAGCCCGTAAAAAGACCGCAGCGTAGCGATCCGCCTGGCGTTCTTCATGCTGGGAAAACTGGGCATTGGTCAGTTGCTCGACCAAGGAACCGATGAGAGAATTGGCAATTTGTCCAATGTCATTCTCCTGGGAGGCAAGTCCCTTTTTCACGGCACTGGCGGCATAGGCGAGCACCACTTTTTTTCGCGAGTGTTCTTGCACCACATGGCCCATTTCGTGACCGATGACGAAGAGCAACTCCCTGTCGTTCATAAGATCCATCAGCCCGCTGAAGATCCGTATACTGCCGTCAGCCATGGCAAAAGCATTGATTTCTCTAGTCAGATACACCTTGAAGTTGAAGATCCGGCCATCTCGTTCCCCAAGCTTTGCCACAATGCTCTGCAACCGTGTTGCATAAGGGGTGCCAGCGGCCGCCACCTGATGCCTGGCATCTGTCTCCCGAATAGTCAACTTGGCAAGTTTTTGCACCTCGTTATCAGTAAGAGTGATGGCCGAAACCGCATCCGAAGCGGCATCTGTCATCACCAGTAAATTGGTTTGCTCACAGGCGGTGAACAATTGCAGGGATAGGGCGATAAGCAGACAGCGTATCATGGTTATTCGTCAGTGCGCAAAATGTTGGCTGGAAATAGTATCTTGGTAAACTTTTGGGAAGACGAACCTTGCTGCCGTGGAGATAGGCAGAAAATTGGTGAGGATAGCCTTTACCTGGCTACGAGGCAAAAAGTCCCGGAGCGCTTGAACTGCCAACCACATTTTGACCGAAACCCCGCAGGATATACTTTCGTGTTCCTTATTGACTGGATTGCAGAGCTTGTTGGAGTCATCAGCATCAGAACCGCAGTTCTGATATGTATAGGTCATGGTCCTTATCCTTGTTTGAGTATTTCCCGGCCACAGTGCATCGGTCCGGCTTACCTGCAGCAAGAATTGTATTTTAAAGACCAGCGGTGCCGGAGAACTCAGTAGACCTGCGGCTAAATTTAAGAGATTATTACCGCTTGTCAATGCGGGGGAACACTCTTGCCGCACTGGCATAATCACCGATCAGTCTTACTATAAGATGCAATACAGTTGCTAGACACCGGGCGTTGTAGCCTCTGGCGGACCAACTGATTCGCGAAGAGTGCGCGGCCTAACCCGAGCACATCCGGCAGGCATGCCGCACATCCCCACAGATGGAGAGTTATAATGCACATCTCCTGTTGTTTATTTGTTTTAATATCTTCATTATTCTACAGGCCAGCGGATGCCGCACCCATTTTCACTGGGAGCAGCGGGGGGATGGAGTATCAGGTTAATCTGCTGGTGGATAAACTTGATATCCCGTGGGGGATGGTTTTTACTGGTCAAACGGAACTCCTGTTTACCGAGAAAAACGGTCGTTTCAATCTCCTTGATACGAAAACCGGCACAGTGAAAAACCTGCAGACCGGGTTGCAAGTGCATAACGAAGGACAGGGCGGTCTGCTTGATGTTGCCGTTCCGCCAGGCTTTCAGCACGGCGACTGGATCTATTTCACCTACAGTAAGCCGCAGGGCAGGCAGGCGGCGACCGCACTCGCCCGGGGACGCCTTTCCGGTGGGAATCTGGTTGACTTGCAGGACCTGCTTGTCACCCGCTCCGTTTCCGTTACCGACCAGCATTTCGGCAGTCGCATTGCCTTTGACGGTCACGGCCATATTTATTTTTCCATTGGCGACCGAGGCGAGCGGGAAAATGGCCAAGACCCTGCCAACCATGCCGGATCGATTCTACGGCTGTGCATGGATGGATCGGTACCCGGGGACAATCCCTTTGTCAAAGGTGGCGGCCTTGCGGAAATCTGGAGTTATGGCCATCGCAATCCGCAGGGCCTTGCCTATGACCACGGCCGGGACCGTCTGTGGAGCAACGAACACGGCCCAAGGGGCGGCGACGAGATCAACCGCATCGAGCGCGGGGAAAATTACGGCTGGCCTGCCGTTTCCCACGGCATGGAGTACTGGGGGCCGGTCGCCGTGGGCGAAGCCACCCACAAGGAAGGCATGGTGGCTCCGGTCAAGGTGTATATTCCATCCATTGCCCCCGGCAGCCTGTTGCTCTATGAAGGTGCGGCATTTCCCAAATGGCGGGGCAATCTGTTTTCCGGGGCATTGAAAATGCGCCACCTCAACCGGGTAGTTCTTGACGGCGCCGGGATTCCCCTGCAGGAAGAACGCCTTCTCATGGAGTTGAACGAGCGTATCCGGGCTCTGACCGAGAGCGCCGAGGGTTGGCTGTACTTTTCCACCGACAGCGGCAAAATCTATGTTCTCCAGCCCCTGGCGGTATCCGGGGAATGACGATCCCAGAGCTGGTGGTAATAAGTGTAAGCGCTTTCTTCGGGTTTCCTAAAAAAGCCCTTTTCAATGAAGGGCCATCCGATCCAATGCGTCAACATTCCCTTTTCAAGCTGGATATTGGATATAAGCCAGGCTTGAACCGGATTTTTTTCTCGTGCCGCAATATTTTTTCTGGAGAAGTTGGATTTTTTCGGGTCCGACCGTTTTCTATAAATACCTGTTTTTTCGCGATATTTTCCTATTCAGAGCTTCCCCACTGCCCGATAATTCCTATACATACAACCCCTCCTGCGCAAGCCCTTGATCGTTCAACACAGGGCATCCTGAAGTGCCGATATTAATCGTAATATCATATATATATATAGCCTGCAGTCATTTGACATGCTTGCCCGTTCATGGTAGACACTCCGGTATGGAAAAGCACAGTCAAACATCACAGAACATTGCCGACAGAATCGCCTGGCACACCTATATTTACCTGATGCGAATTATCGCTGGGCTTGAATTCTTCTGGCATATCGACCCAGTCATATTGCATTCTCAGGCACTGATGCGCCTAGTCGGCTTTAACGGCAGTCAACTTGCCCAAGAGGTAATCCAGCAAGCGATCGATAATTTAGGAGGTCATGCCACGCTTGTTTCCATTGCCATTGACCGTGGCTTCATGGATGGGAAATTGCTCTGGTGGCTTACCTCACAAAAGATCACCTTTTTCATTCCCGCCAAGTCCAATCAATGCGGTTGTCGTCCTGTCCGATCCCTTCAAAGCCAATAATCCCAATATCAATACCATGGTCATCCTCACCAATGGCGACGTGGCAAAACCTTTTGACGTCTATGACGGCTATGATGCCCGCAGTGAAATCGAAAACGGTTTGTTCAGAGAAGCCAAGCAGGCCTGGTTCATTGAGCGTTCGCCGAAAAACACCACGAACGGTTTTCGGTCTCACGTCTATCTGACTCTTTTACTTATGTCCCTCACCACTGCCTTTCGGGTTTGGATGGAACAACAGGAGAAAATGGAGCGCAAAGGCCACGACACAGGGATGAGAAAATTCCGCCAACAGGTCAGAGAAGAAAACGGCAATAAACTCATCTTTTTTGACCAAGACCGTTATGCCATTTTTGATGCCTATGAAGTCTTCATTCTCTGTGGGCGCAACGTCCGCATGCCCAAAGGTATACCAGAAAAAATCACCAAAGATGACATCCTCCGTAAATACGGGGCTATTCTGGAATAACCAGAAGACACTCTTCTCCTCGTTCCTCCGCCCGTCTTTCATTGCCATCGGGATCCTTCTGTAAAATTCGCCTGGAAGATCCGTCAAATGTTGAGAAAAATCTCACTATCGCGTTCAGTGCTAAAATTCGCATAGCCCTTTGTATACTTTTTGCTATGCCGCCGCCCAGCTTTTTGAAAATTTCTCCAAACAGCTTCCTTTGCAGGTTACGACAACTTGATCCGTCTCGGTGCGCATCAAGTCGGCTGCTTATATCCAATATCCAGGTGAAAAGGAAATCACTTGAGTTTCGTGTTGATGTTTGTTAGTCGTACGTGTTTAGGAACTTAGAAATTGAATTTTCTTTTTCGACACAACACATGATAGACGAATTGACCATCATAGTGCCGGTATTTAACGAGGAAGAGAGCTTACCTGCTTTTTTTCTGGAACTTGACCGCTTTGTTGAAACTGCGCCGCTGATCACCCGAGCCCTTTTTATTAACGACGGATCAACCGACAGCAGCCTGAATATATTGACCGGAAAATGCCGGGAACGGCAGGCCTTCTGCTCCGTTCTCACTTTAGATGGCAATTATGGCCTCAGCACTGCAATAAAAGCCGGCATCGATCATTGCACCACTTCTCTCATCGGTTATATCGATGCCGATCTTCAAACCCGCCCTGCCGATTTCCTCACCTACCTTTGCTTCTTTCCAGAATACGACATGGTAAACGGCATAAGGCAAAACAGGCAGGACGGTCTGATAAAGAAACTCTCTTCAAAATTCGCCAACACTTACAGAAGGCTGATGATCAACGATGGGATCCTGGACACCTGCTGCCCCTTAAAAATAATAAAGGCCTCCTTCGCCCGGCAAGTGCCTTTCTTCATCGGCATGCATCGCTTTCTTCCCGCCCTGGTGCAGTTGCAGGGAGGCAAGGTCAAACAGCTTCCCGTCACCCATTACCCACGTTCTGCCGGAACCAGTAAATACCACCTCTGGAACCGTCTTATCGGCCCATTTTTCGACACCCTGGCCTTTCGCTGGATCCGCAGTCGATACATTCGCTACGGCCTCTCAACCCAAAATTCATGAATCAATATCTCGTCTTTGCCATCGGTTTTTTGGCCCAGATTCTTTTTTCGGCTAGGCTCCTTGTCCAATGGATATCTTCAGAAAAGGCCGGGCGTGTGCTCTCCCCGCTGCTTTTCTGGCAACTTAGCATCCTCGCCTCCTTTCTTCTCGTGCTTTATGGTGTTCTCCGCCATGATTTGGCCATAATTCTCGGTCAGGCGGTTACCTACGGGATTTACATTCGCAATCTTTACTATCATGGTTTCTGGAAAAAAATTCTGCTTCCCGTCCAGATCCTCATAATCGCCTTCCCGATTCTTGCCATCTGCTGGCTGATCAACGGCGAAACCTATAATTTGCAAAAGATCATCGGTAACAAGGATATCTCTTTTGCCCTTATGCTCTGGGGACTGGCCGGCCAGGTTGTCTTCACCTTTCGTTTTGTCCTCCAGTGGTTTTATTCTGAGAAGGAAAAACAATCTGTTTTGCCAATTGATTTCTGGATTTTTAGTATTATCGGTTCGATCATGGTTCTCAGCTATGCAATCATCCGCAGGGATCCGGTTCTTTTTGTCGGTCAACTCTTTGGCTTTGTCGTCTACTTCAGGAACACCCTCCTCTGCCGGCGCCAGCGTGCATATTTGAATATGAGATGAATATTTCGACCGACCAGAAGGATCAAAATGACCTGACGCTGAAGTTTTTCCTGGCACTCTGCGGCTATTTCGCACTGCATATTGCTCTCAGGGTGGCACTTTCCGGCTCTCTTGATTATGACGAGGCTGAACAAGCACTGCTTGGCCAGTGGCTCCTTGCCGGCTACACCGAACAGCCTCCGCTGTACACCTGGATTCAATATTTTCTCTTTGCTCTTTTCGGGAAAAACGTCTTCGCCGTCAGCCTCCTGAAAAACGGCCTTCTCCTTCTCACCTACATCTGTGTTTTTTTTGCCGCCAAAGAAATCCTTCGCGACACCCGTTCGGCGATGCTCGCAGCCTTATCCCTGCTTTTAATTCCGCAAATCGGTTGGGAATCGCAGCGCGACATGACCCACACAACCCTGGTGGTTTTCGCCGCTGCCGCAACTCTCTGGCAGGCCATGCGCCTGATAAAAACCCAGAGCCTCACCAACTATTGCGTACTTGGCGTGCTGCTTGGTACGGGAATTCTCGCCAAACCAAATTATTTTCTGTTTGTGGCAGTTCTTTTGCTCACATTTTTCTCCTTTGCCGAGTGCAGGAAGGTTATTCTTTCTAAAAAAATCCTTGTCAGCATCCTCATCACAGCAGCCTTTGTCGGAACCTATGTACTCTGGATAGTCGAAAATCAGGATATCGTTTTTTCAGCCACCCACAAATTCGAACGTGAGATTGACAACTATTGGAACAAAGGGATAACCAGCTTGCTCGTCACGAGTCTTCTGTTCCTAACACCATTGTGGCTCATTTTCCTTTGCCTTTTTCCAGCGGGTTTCGCCCTGAGACAAAATCATCAAGATGGTTTTCACTGGAAATTCATCAGCAGATATATGCTCTTTCTCTTCCTCGTCCTTTTTGTTGTAGTGCTGGCAGGCAAAGTGACTTTCGTAAAGGACCGATGGCTTCAGCCGCTATTGTTCGTCACGCCAATCTTTTTCTTTGCAAGACTTTCTCCCATCGCCATCACACCGACGCGTTGCACACTCTTTCTCCGGATAGTTGCCGTTGCGGCACTGGCTATATACCTGGCCTTTACAATCCGAGTAGTCGGCGCCTCCTATGCAGAGAGTTTTTACCGGATGAAACTGGACATAGAGTTTGCCTTGAACACCCGGGTCGTCGCAGCCCCCTATAGCGGGAGCTTTTGCCGGCTGAATTATCCCTTTAACACCTTAGCCGAAGAGATGCGCCGTTTGGGTTTTGCCAATGGCCTTATCATCAGTGATAATCGCTTTATCGCCGGCAACCTCCATATCCAATTCCCGGGGAGTGCTGCCTTAATTCCTGAATACCGTCTTGAGAGGTTGGTCGACCGGACCCGTTACTCCCAAGCCGCAGTGGTATGGCAAGCGGCTCAATCGCCGGCCATTCCTGCCGATCTCCAGATTTTTCTTGAGAAAACCTATAATCTTAAGGTTACCGATTATCCGGTTTACTATCTGGAGCATCCCTACCTTTTTGCCCGTTCCGAAACGATCGCCCTCGCCGTCCTCTTTTTCCCCCTTGCTGAACTCCCAAAAACAACCGAGAAGATGGCCCGGTAAAATTGCTGAGTCGGCCACTCCCACCGCGACAGTGGTTCTCGGAGTGTTTGACAAATTTACATTTTTATGCTAAATAATAAGCCGTTATTCGCACCAGTTGATTTTGCCGCTTAAACGGTTTTTGCTCTCGCCACCCAGGAGGCAATGTGAAAAACTACCTTGTCAAAGATCTTATGGTTCCGATCGCCGAGTATGCAACGGTGGTAATCGGAACGCCCCTCATTGATGCCATTCATGTTCTTGAACGAGCACAGGAAGCGTATACCGTCAGCAAGTACCAACACCGAGCTATAATCGTCCTCGACCATGATGGTAATGTGGTTGGAAAAATCAGTCAAATGCGAGCTCTTAAAGCGATTGAAACAGAATTCGATTTCACTGATGAACTTGAGGAGATACGCAAATTCAAATTCAGCGAAGACTATGTAACCCAACTCCGTGACAAATATCGGGCCCGCGGAAAGATCATCAAGGAGGAGACATTACGTGAAGCAGCGGCAAAAAAAGTTGAAGAATTCATGCAGATGCCTACCCCGGGAGAATTTGTTGCCGAAGATTGCAGCCTGGATACTGCCATTCATCGACTCATTGCCGGAACACACCTGTCCCTGCTGGTTACCAAAGGAGAAGAGATTATCGGCATCCTGCGGATATCGGATGTCTTTGCCGCCGTTTTTCATGAAATGATGACACTTGAAAAAACCGGGAGCTCGTGAGAAAAATTATGAAAGAACTGGAAATACTCTTCAACAGGATTATTCAGAGGGTTAATGTTAATCTTCGAGAACTGCATTTTGATGTCACCCCATTTGCCACGCAGCTTATCATTCCCGATCAAATGAGTAAATTTTATGCCTTTTACGGCATAACCCCCGACCATCCGCTTGACCTCCACTTCGAACATTCCGCTCTGGCCGGCAGCTATTTTCTCGGTAAATGCCGGGTAAGAAATTCCCTGCTGTATAAAAGCGACATTCGTGGCGACGAACTGAAGCGCAAGGATCGCCAGATCAATTTCGGCAAATTCACCTTAACCCTGACAAAAGACGAGCGCATCGACATTGAAGACAGTGCCCTGGTCAAAACCCTGGTGCACAACTACTCCCACGATCCGGAAACTCCTGAGAAATTTTTTATTAAAGATACTCTGGCCATGGATTATGCAAATATCCATGGCTCCCCGTCAGACGGCTGTTTTCTCGGACCTTACGCCACCGTTGATCTGACAACCATGCGGGATTGCATCATCGGTGCCTATTCCTACATCCAGGCCGGCGAGATTTCCCACCTTAATGTCGATCCCGGAACAATTTGGGTTAATAGCCCCGGCAACTTCAATTTCTATTACAAGTACCCACCGGAGATTCTTGAACATTACGTATCTCTTTCCCCGGACAAGGTACCCTGGGGTGTCCTTATCGACTTTATCGAAAAACGGAAATTCGAATTTCAACGGGTCTTCGATTTCGTCAATCTCGAAGAAATTGACTCAATTCCCAAGACGGCATCACTTGATCGCTATGCCGTGGTTCTGCCGAATATTAAAATTGCCGACAACGTCCTGGTTTCCCAGCGGGCCTACATTGAGAACTCGACCCTTGGCAAGGGAGCAAATGCCCAGGAAAACTGTTTCATCATCAATTCCCATCTTGAGGGCTTCAATGTGACCGCCCATGGGGCAAAAATTATTGAAGGGGATCTGGGACTTGGCGTCTTTGTCGGTTTTAATAGTTTCCTGTGTGGCAAAAAACAGAATCGTCTGAAGATCGGTGAGGGTTGTATCGTCATGCCACATACCATTATTGACATTGAAGAGGCGCTGGAGATCCCTGCCCATCATCTGGTCTGGGGCCTGGTGCGAAACCGGGAAGAACTGACTCAAAACTCTATCTCGCTGGAAAATTTTTCCAATATCGATACAGCCTTTTCTTCCGGAAGAATGCATTTTGAAGGCAGGGGCGCAGCGTTCGTCAAGGCATTCAAGGATCGGATCCAGCACATCCTTGATGTCAATGGAGCCTTCTTCGAGGATGGAAAAAATGCCGGCCATGCCCAGAAAAATCAACGGCTCTCCTTGAATACCATCCAACCTTTCCAGTTTGGTCACATGGAGGGAATGTATCCCAATATTTCCATTGTGCCATGAGCGACCACAGGTGATGATCCCTAAAAGCGAAGTGTGCACAGGTCAGGCTGAGGTGCTACCTTCGCTGCCGCACCATTTGCTCGGATTCTTTACCCTTGTCGTTTCCGGACGGTCATTTCACAACGATCGCAGTCGAACCCCAGCTGATACTCTCCGGTATTGTCGACCAGGGCCAGGGGTTCGACAATTCCTGTAACCTTGCCGGCCACCTTCGGACACATTTTCAGTTGCGCCCGAATACAGTATTTGCAGGTCATCAAGGCACAGCCGACAACATCTTTCGCTTTCAGACCTGACCGATAGGCTGTCTTCACTCCGTGCCTCCGGTAAAACGCCAGTGCCTTCTGGTTAGCGATATTGTCAAAGTAACTCACCTCGTCCGCAGGCCAGGGATGATCGTTGAGGGTGAGTTCAGCCTGTTCGGCCACATACCCTTGCAGCCTCTTTGCCATGTGCTCCGCCAATCCTTTTCGCCGCAGTTCATTGAAGACTGCCGCCGGATAGAAGGCCCCAGGTTGAAGATCGACCTCCACCGCCGCAACCAAGAACAGGGTTCCTCCACTTTTTTTCAGCTGTTTTTCCGCCATCGCTGCAATGGCCCCGGCCTGTCTGGCCACCTCTTTCTCGGCTTGGAGGAAAGTTTTTGAGACAACACCATCTTCATCATGCACCGTCATCAATACCCCATCAGCAGTTTCAGCAAGTCGGATCCATACCGACAAAGTCCGACAATGGACGCTGCGGGCGAGTTGCTTAGCGAAAGTGGTATCGGCATTGCGATGTACAAGGGTACCCAGCGGTACCGCTACGGGATCCTTGGAATGAATTCTGCCGTTCTCAACCCGGTTCACTTTTAAGCCGATAAGCCTACCTTCAGAACTCAAGAAACACAGGCCGTCACCGTTATTGACGGTTTCCTTGGTCTCCAAGATGAAATATCCCTTCCCCGTATGAACCACCGGACCCAATGGCTGGCCCGTCGATTTGGGACTTTCCAATGCCCCGGGGGTGTTTCTTTTTTTCAGAAGAAAATATTCGGTCTTCCCCCGGTTGAACGATTTGTTGGTGTCGGGAACAAACGAAAAACTGCATCGGCCGGATGATGCTCGTGAAAGCCCGGGATCGGCATCAATGAGTTTATCCAGGGCCTGTCGATAGAAGGCCGTAACATTTTTGACATACGCTTCATCCTTCAAACGCCCCTCTATTTTGAAGGAATCGATTCCGGCCACGATAAGCTCGGCAAGATGGGCAGACAGATCCAGGTCCCTGAGGCTGAGCAGATGGCGGTCGCGGAGGAGGATTTCTCCCCGACCATCGCGAAGCGTGTATTGATGACGGCAGAACTGGGCACACTCGCCCCGATTGGCGCTCCGCCCGGCCATCACCTCACTCATATAACACTGACCGCTGTAGGAAACACACAGGGCACCATGGACGAAAAATTCCAGGGTCGCGGTGGTAGCCGCACGAATCGCCCGGATTTGTGTAAGGCTTAATTCCCTGGCCAGGACTACCTGCTTAAAACCAACTTTTTCGAGAAATTGCACCTTCTCCACGGTGCGGTTATTGATCTGGGTTGAGGCATGCAGGGGAATCGGCGGCAGTTGGCATTCGAGGAGTCCCATATCCTGGATGATAAGGGCGTCAACACCGATCTCCCGAAGCTGCCAGGCAAGGCGGGTGGCCTCGGCCAGCTGGCGATCATCAAAGATGGTGTTCAGAGCAACATAGACCCTCGCCCGGAACTGATGGGCAACGGTCACCAATTTACCAATATCCGCGAGACCATTAGCTGCAGCAGCTCTGGCGCCAAACTGTGGGCCACCGATGTAGACGGCATCGGCACCGTGGTCGATGGCGGCAATGCCACAGGAAAGATTTTTGGCCGGGGCCAGCAATTCGAGGGACCGCTTCACATTTTTGCCACTCCCGGCAGCACCATCAAAAAACTTTGCCTGCCATGAAAATCCGGCACGCTCTCGAAATGATCAATGGCCCAATGCGCCGCGGCCCCTGTCGAATCGAGGACCACTGCGGCGATCCCGACCTCAAGTCTTTTACAATCCGGGACAAGCTTGTGCACATCAATCCGGCAGGACAGAGAAAATGTATTTCCCTCCTTGAGCACACGGAAGGTGAATTCTGCAACTGCTGCAGCCTCCTGCATTCCCTGCCGGTAACCGGTGAAATGGTAGAAGTTCCAGCAACCGTCCGGACCAAGATTCACTTCCCAATATTGCAATTCCCCTGGAATACCAAAAAAAAGCTCAAAACACGTTTGCCGCCATAATTCATGGCGTCGAGAATAAACCGAGTTGAAGGCGGGCAAAACAACCGTCTGTAAATCCCCCTCCAGCCGATATTCTATGCAAAGCGCCCCGGGAAGTCGCTGCAGCGATCCCCCCAGAGTCAACCCCCGTGAATCCCCCTTCGACGCAAATGCTCGCAGCTTGAAGGGGAATCGGCACTCTTCCAGTGTCTTTATCACAACCGTCACTGACGATTCTATTCTTCCTCAATGTCAATGCAATCAACCGGACAGGCTGCGGCAGCGTCTTCAATACACTCCTCATCCTTTGAGTATTGTTCATACACATAGGCCTTTTCCGTCTCATCGTCAAAACCGAATACATCGGGACAAAGCTCAATGCAGCTCTGGCAACCGATACACTCCTCGTCATCCAATGTAACCTTTAACGCCATCCGCAACCTCCTTAAAGTAACACTTTGACATATCTTGATTTTTCAAGGTATATCCAATAGTTCGAATATTTCTAACCGCTTCCAAGGGCAAAAACCGAAGATAGGAGCCGGAGCCCCTTATCTCAGGTAAGACGTAACAGCGATCGTTGCTTACTACTTAATTTTGTTTATATCCGTATTTTCCCCATAATCAACAGAAAAAAACTTTTCTCGTTTCTAAACAACAACGTTTTGGCCAAGGAGAGGGACCACCACATTGTACCCCGCAGCGCGCAGATACTCGGCAAATGCCAAAGTTTGCTCCTCTTCTCCATGCACCAGAGCGATCTTCTTCACCGTCAAATTGGACTCCTTCAATACCCGCATGAGTTCCAACCGATCCCCGTGAGCACTGAAACCGCCGAGGGTAACTACTCTTGCCTTCAGTGGATACTCCTTATTATAAAAGCGAACCAGGGGCGCCGGACCCTGTCGACCTTCGGCATTATATTTTTCGCCGACTTCCTGCAAATGTCTGCCGAAGGTGTTCTGCCCCATATAACCGACGATCAAAACCGTATTACGTTCATCGTGGATCTTGTGCCGAAGGTGGTGCAACACCCGCCCACCCTCACACATCCCTGAGCCGGCAAGAACAATGTGCGATCGCTTGTCACGGTTCAATGCCATCGATTCTTCCACACTTTGAACAAATTTCAGTTGAGAGAAATCAAACGGGTTCAAGCCTCTATTAAGAAAGGCCTCATGGGTTTCCCGGTCATACGTCTCCGGATGTTCGCCGAAGACGTGGGTGATCTGGGTAGCCAGCGGGCTGTCCACCCAGACCGGCATCGGCGGCACTTCCCGTGCCAAATAGAGCTCGTGCAGAAAATAGAGCAGTTCCTGGGTTCGGCCGTAGGCGAATGCTGGAATGATGACTGAACCGCCCCGGTCAAAGGTTTCAAGTAAGGTCTTCTTGAGGAGGGGTTTCATGTCTTGCATCGGGTCGTGTAACCGGTTGCCGTAGGTGCTCTCCATAATCAACAGATCGATATTGCGATGCTCCTCGGCAAAAACCAGGGTCGGGTCTTTGATGATCGGCTTGTTGAAACGTCCTAAATCTCCGGAGTAGAGCACTGTTTTTTTCCGGCCTTCAACTTCATAACAAATAACCGACATGGCAGACCCGAGAATATGCCCGGCCTCATACAAAGTGCAGGTCAAGTCCTTGCCAATGGTTACGGTTTCACCATAGGGAATACCTTGGAAATAACCCAGTGCCTCCTCAACCTCGGCCATTGTATACAGGGGAGTTACGATCTCGAGATGGTGCTCTGCCAGGAGTTTCTCGATCGTTTCGGTGCGTAGGCCATGTTCTCCGGATTTGAGCAGGGCCTTGATTTCCTGGAGATCTTTTCCGGAAATGGCGCTCTTTCCATCACCGGTTTTCACCTTTGCTAGGAAACCTTTGGCGGTTTTATAATTGAGATAGGAGGCATCACCTTCCTGGATCTTGGCAGAATCGCGAAGCAGGTACTCGCTGGCAGCGGCGGTCGCTCTTGAGCAGAATATCTGCCCTTTGAAGCCATTCCTGGTAACCATAGGGATACGCCCTGAATGGTCAATATGGGCATGGGAGAGGATCATATTGGTCAAGATTTTCGGATCAACGGCTAGTACCCGGTTCTTCGCCTCTGTTTCCTTTCGTTTGCCCTGGAATAGGCCGCAATCGAGAAGAATAGTATCATTGTCGGTTGTCAGGATATGAAACGAACCTGTAACCTCTCGCGTTGCACCGAAAAATGAAACATGCATACTTGCTCCTTGCTTTAGTCTTTGCGTATGGTGCCGCCGCACCTGCCGACGGCACACCGATTTGCCCTAGTACTTAACAAACGACCGGCAAAAACTCAACTGCAATCCCTTTTCTCTAGTTGCGGATTGAAATCACCGAATGAGAGTATCAACGCAAATTCTGTAGGTGCGAGGACCGCAATGGCCGCACCTGACGATGGTGGAACAGGCAGCTTGCCGATTTACGGCACTGCAGGAGGCGGTAATTTTTGCAAGGGAGTCAGCAAAGCAATCGGCTCTTTGCAGATCGTAAAAATGCAGATAGCCACCAGGCTTCAACACCCGGAGTGCATCCGGAAGAAAGGTCCCAGCCATGGTCGGCAGAGGCATAACCACACGATCAAAGGGTTTGCGAAAGAAAGGCATGACCACACTGGCGTCACCTAGGTACAGGATAATATTACGTAGTTTTTTGTTGAGTTGCAGATTCTGCAGAGCATACATATGGGCCTCGGGATTCTTTTCAATCCCGACAATAACCTTTGCGCAGCTGAACCGCGAGATAACTAGAGGGTAGGGTGCCACCCCGGAAAAAAGTACCAGAACTGACTCACCCGGGGTAACAAGGGCGGCGATCCTTCGCCTTTCATTACCGCTTCTAACAGAATAGTAGACACGTTCCGGATTAAGGCGCAGACGAATTCCAAACTCCCGCGCCTCAGTCTCTTTTCTGTTTTCTCCGGCAAGAATGCAGAGGGGAATGGTCCTGAACTCACCGCCATAAAGGCCGGCTCGTTTGGCAACTACCTTGATACTTCGGTTGTTGACCAATATTGCATTGGCGATCAATTTTTCGTAAGCCTTAAGTTTTTCCGGGACAATGATGACGGCAATATCCCCCACCACATCATATGAACCGACAAGTTCTTGCAGTTCTTCTGCGGTCAACACCCCAGACAGGGAGTCTTTCAAGCGCAAGGCCATTGATGAATCCGAAGTTTAGCCGTTGCCAAAAACCAACATGACCGAAGGAGCCATAATAAAATAGGCTGAAATGGCCAGGTTATTTGGTAACAGCTGCAAACGAAAAAACAGCGTCATGGACAATCAATGTTCCATGACGCTGCTGAGCGTTGAACAGAAACGGATGTGGTGTGAAAAGTCAGGATATCAGAGTTTCACAACATTTTCTGCGGCCGGACCTTTTTGCCCCTCGACGATATCAAATTTCACCCGTTGTCCTTCCTCAAGGGATCTGAAGCCCTCTCCCTTGATTGCCGAGTGATGGACGAAAACATCCTTGCCTCCATCCTGTTGAATGAAACCGAAACCCTTAGAATTATTAAACCATTTCACTGTCCCTTCCGCCATGGCACGACTCCTTTCTGGCATAATCAATTTTCGACTTTTTGTAGACCAAACAAAAAGTCACCCGAATATCCTTATATACTCGTACTTATAAAAAAATTTCAAATAAAAAAGTGCCCGATCAAAAACTTTTTCAAATTCTTTGCAATCAACAGCATTTAATTAGTAGGGGCCATCCCGCCGGTCCTTGGTCAGATGTTGCAGGCAACCTGGATAGCGCCCGCATTATCCTGGGCGGCAATGGTACGCCAAGCGAACCAATGTGAATATGCGCACAAACTTTTATTCCGTGCGGTTCTCGAAACCTTGCTTGCCGCTATGAAAGAAGAACCCTGCGTCCGGCAAAAATGGTTTGTTGTCGGGACCCCATTCAAAATGTTTTCGGGAAAGCAGACATTTGTCGCACCTTCCATTTGCACTCCCATAACAATTGAGGTTGATTTAATGGCTGCTTTATGCTTATTTAATCGGAAAAATTCGCTTGCACCAAAATATTTTTTGCCTTTTAAAATCAATGATTTTTATACTTGGAGGGAAAAATGTTTAAGATCGTAAAACGTGAAGAAATGTCTCAAGGCACCGTTATCCTCAATGAAATTGAGGCGCCTTTGATTGCCAAAAAAGCCAAGCCTGGACAATTTGTCATTCTTAAGGCCAATGAAACAGGTGAGCGAATCCCTCTCACCATGGCTGAGACCAATCCTGCCAAGGGCACAATCACCATAATTTATATGGTTGTTGGAAAATCCACTGCCCTATTCCGAGATCTGAAGGTCGGTGATGGCTATCAGGACGTCATTGGCCCCCTGGGCAAGGCTACCCATCTTGAAAAAGTCGGCAAGGTTGTGTGCGTTGGCGGTGGCACGGGAGTCGCGGTCCTCCATCCTATCACCCGCGGCTTAAAAGAAGTCGGCAACGACGTAACTTGTATTATCGGTGCCCGTAATAAAGGTTTACTCATCATGGAAGAACACATGAAAGCCGCCTCCCATGATTTGCGCATTTGTACCGATGATGGTTCCTACGGCCACCATGGCTTTGTCACAGATGTTCTAAAAGAAGTGCTCAAAGGCGGCGATATCAAACTCGTTGTGGCAATCGGCCCGGTTCCCATGATGAAAGCAGTCAGCAACATCACCAAAGAGTTTAACGTTGAAACCATGGTCAGCCTCAATCCGATAATGGTCGACGGAACTGGAATGTGCGGCGGCTGCCGGGTCACCGTTGGCGGGCAAACCAAATTCGCCTGCGTTGACGGCCCCGAATTTGATGGTCACCAAGTCGATTATGACGAACTCATACTCCGCCTCCGTGCATACCAGGAAGAGGAACGAAAATGCCATAATGACTACTGCACCATCCGCGACGCAAAATAACCGTCGGGCCTCTTGTATCTCGCCAACCTTCTTAATTGAGTGATATTTACTCTCGTGGAATCGATTTTATTCGGAGGAAAACATGTCAGAAGCAGCAGGTAAAAAAGCGCAAATCGGAAGAGTTGCTATGCCCGAGCAGGAAGCGAAAATCAGGGCTCGTAACTTCCTCGAAGTACCAACCGGCTACACCGTCAAGATGGCTCAGGAAGAGGCATCAAGATGCCTGCAATGCAAAAAACCCGGATGTGTTGAAGGATGTCCGGTTGGCGTCGACATCCCCGGCTTCATCGACCTTATCACCCAGGGCGATATGTCCGGCGCCATCCGCAACCTCTGGGGCAAAAATGCCTTACCCGCAGTTTGCGGCCGAGTCTGCCCCCAGGAAGTTCAATGCGAAGGAAAATGCATCGTCGGCAAAAAAGGCGCCCCGGTAGCCATCGGCAATCTCGAGCGGTTTTGCGCCGATTATGAGAGAGAACACGGCACCGGCGAATTGCCGCCGAAGGCAGCCACCACCGGGAAAAGGGTGGCCGTCGTCGGTTCCGGGCCATCCGGTCTGACCGTTGCCGGTGATCTCATCATCAAAGGCCACGATGTTACCATCTTTGAGGCCTTCCATAAGCCAGGAGGCGTTCTCGTATACGGTATCCCTGAATTTCGCCTGCCGAAAGCCATTGTTGCCCAAGAAGTTAATTTTCTTGAAAGATTGGGGGTCAATGTGCAATGCAACGCTGTTGTCGGCAGAACAGTATCCCTCGATGAACTCTTCGAAGAAGGGTATGACGCAATCTATGTCGGAGTCGGTGCCGGATTGCCGAAATTCATGAATATTCCTGGCGAAAACTTTGTCGGCATCCTCTCCGCCAACGAGTACCTCACCCGAGCTAACCTCATGAAGGCTTACAAATATCCGGAAGTCGACACCCCCATCCCCCTCGGCAAAAATGTTGTCGTTCTCGGCGCCGGCAACGTGGCAATGGACTCGGCCCGCACGGCAATGCGCCTTGGCGCCGACAGCGTCAAGGTTGTTTACCGTCGCTCCCGCGACGAAATGCCGGCACGGAGTGCCGAAATCCATCATGCCGAAGAAGAGGGCATTGAACTGTTTCTTCTCACCAACCCCACCCGTTATCTTGGCAATGCAAATGGCAGACTCACCGGCATGGAATGTCTCCGCATGGAACTCGGCGAACCCGATGCTTCCGGCAGACGGCGTCCGGTTGCCATGAAAGGTTCGGAGTTCGAGATCGCCTGCGATCTGTGTATCGTTGCCGTAGGTTCCGGCGCCAACCCGCTGCTTACCAGCGAAACCCCGGACATGAAACTCAACAAATGGGGGAACGTCAAGGCCGACGAGAAAAACGGCAAAACCACCAAGCCAGGGGTTTGGGCCGGCGGCGATATAGTAACCGGAGCAGCAACCGTCATTCTCGCCATGGGTGCCGGAAGAGCGGCAGCGAACTCCATCCATGACTATCTGAGCCTCGGTTGGTAGAGAAATCTCGTTTTTTCATCTGTTGTTCCTTGAGCTCCCTGTCGGCCGGAGAAGTGCCGACAGGGAGTTTCTTCATCTCCCTGTCCGTCGAACCCATTCGCAGAAACTGCCCCTCTCTTTTTGGCGTTCGCTGGGTATTTACATAATTGATTTTGAACGTCATATTCACACAAATGAATCAATTTTCAACTCGTCTTATCGCACTGAATTATCGACATAAAACCAATAGGTTGAAAAACAGTCTGCGGCTAACATGATTTCATGGAGTGCAGCTTCATCGACCCTGGAGGTAATCTTGATGTGCCTTTTGTGCTTATTGTATGACGACAATATCTATAAATCACCTGAAACTGCACCTTCAAATAACCGACAGCGTCGTATCTAACTATTCTTGTGAACATATCCTCGAACTGCCTGGTCCTCTGCCTATTGTGCAGCGGTTAATGCACAATGCGCAAATCTGCACATTAATCGATACACAAAGCACAACGCGCACATTGTTGCATTTTTGTTGCACAATTTTTCACCAAATATTCATCTAAGTTGTTGTTTGACAAGGAAAAATATTTTCTTGACAGAAATTAGAGCCGACTGTTAATGAATGGTTGTTCATAATTGTCTCCGGTCCGGTGTGGGTGCTTTGGTAACCACATTGGGATGAATAAATGCAGCAAAAAAGGGGAAAAGATGTCAACGGAACTGATTCTCTCGGCGGCAACTTTAATTGGAATTGCCGCCCTCGTTCCCTGTTTGATGGTCATGACCGCGGTTTTAGGCCCCCGGTCCAAGGGAAAGATCAAAAATGAAGCATATGAGAGTGGCGTAGGGCCGATTATCGGAACGGTTGACCAGAAGTTCAGCGTCAAGTTCTATCTCCTGGCGATTCTCTTTCTGATTTTTGACATTGAGGCGGTTTTTATGTACCCATGGGCGGTCTGCGTCCGTGAACTGGGCTGGTTCGGCTTTACAGAGATGGTAGTTTTTATGCTGCTCCTTCTCACTGGACTCATTTACATTCTCAAGAAGGGGGTGCTCAATTGGCGTTAGGATTAGAAGCTAGTCTCGGCAATACGGTTATCACCACCAAGCTTGATGCCGTTGTCAACTGGGGACGACAGTATTCACTGTGGCCATTCATTTATGGAACTGCCTGCTGCGCCATCGAGTTCATGAGCGCGGCGGCAAGCCAGCATGACATCTCCCGTTTTGGCGCGGAGGTCGTCCGCTTTTCCCCTCGCCAGGCCGATCTTCTCTTGGTCTGCGGCACCATAAGCTATAAGCAGGCGCCGATCCTCAAACGCATCTACGAACAGATGCCTTTGCCCAAATGGGTGGTCGCCATGGGGGCCTGTGCCAGTTCCGGCGGAATATACGATAACTATTGTACGGTGCAGGGCATCGATACCATTATTCCTGTTGACCTTTATATCTCGGGCTGTCCGCCAAGGCCGGAAGCGGTTCTGGATGCACTGATAAAAATCCAGGAACAAATTCGCGGCGAAAGCGTTCTGATAGACCGCCACACTGACTTTAAAGGGATTCTCGACTGATATGAATGCGACGGTTCTAGAAAAAATAAAGGCGGCGTTTCCAGACGCCACCTGCACTATGGTTCTGGATTCAACGGTTGTTGAAGTTCAACCTGACAACCTGGAGAGCACGCTTTCTCGGTTAAAAAATGATCCGGTCTTCAACTGCGGCCTGCTACTTGATGTCACCGGCATCGATTACCTGGCTTACCCGACTCCTCAGAAAGTCAGGTTCCATGTGGTGTACACCCTCCGCAACTGGCAGGACAATCTCCTCGTCCAGGTACGGACTGCGGTTCCCGATCCACAGGCAGGTGTCTCCACCGCCACCCATTTATGGGGTTCGGCGAACTGGGGGGAGAGAGAGGTTTACGATCAATACGGCATACGCTTCAATGGCCACCCCGATCTGCGGAGAATCCTCAATCACTGGCAGTTTGAGGGCCATCCGCTGCGTAAGGATTACCCCATCGAAAAGGGTCAGATCTGTTACGAGACAGACCGTCTGGAAAATGAGATCAGGGCCCGCCTCTTTGAAAACGGTATAGATGAAACCACCATGAAGGACATCAATACCGAGATCATGTTCCTCAACATCGGCCCTTCCCATCCGGCCACGCACGGGGCCATCAGGATTCTCACCGCCCTCGACGGTGAAACCATCCTGGCAAACGTCAACGAGATCGGCTACCTACACCGCGGCTTTGAGAAAACAGCAGAAAACAGGAGCTACAACCAGATCATCCCGCTAACCGACAGGCTTAATTACTGTTCTTCGATGATCAACAATATCGCTTACGCCAAAGCCGTTGAAGCCTGGCTTGGGGTAACGATCACCGAACGGGCCCAATTCATGCGGGTGGTGCTCACTGAATTCTACCGGGTTCTCGATCATCTGGTCTGTCTGGCTGCCGCCCTGGTCGACATGGGTGGCTTGACCAACTACTGGTACCTCTACAACGAGAAAGAGGCCGCCTACGATCTTATCAGCCGCCTCACTGGTGCACGCCTCACCAGTTCTTTCACCAGGATTGGCGGCATGTATCGTGATTTTTACGAAGGTTGGGAGAAAGATCTAGAACTGCAGCTTCGGGGTATTGAGAAGGGTATCGACGACGCCCTGAAACTAGTCGAAACTAATCGTATTGTCCATGACCGGACCCAGGGTGTCTGTGTCGTATCAGCGGAAACCGCTCTCAGTTACGGTTTTACCGGCCCGGTCCTGAGAGCAAGCGGTGTCCCCTTTGACATGCGTAAAGACGCCCCTTACTACAATTACCAATCCTTCGACTTCGAGGTTCCCGTCGGCACCAATGGCGATATCTACGACCGTTTCATGATTCGCTTTTATGAGATGGCTCAGTCAATTCGCATCATTCGCCAGGCCATGAAACATATCCCGGGAGGTCCGATCAACGTCAAGGATTCCCAGGTCTGTCTGCCGCCAAAAGATCAAGTCTATAACAACATTGAAGGATTGGCCAACCACTTCAAATTGATTTTTGAAGGAGTGAAAGTTCCGGCCGGTGAATGGTATGACTCCTTTGAGGCCGCAAACGGCGAACTGGGCTTCCATTTTGTCTCCGATGGGTCAGGACAACCCTACAAGCTCAAGGTGCGACCGCCGTGTTTCTATACCATGGGAGGTTTTCATAAAATGGTTGAAGGTAATATGATAGCAGACGCCGTCATCAACCTCAGTTGTATCAATATAATAGGCGGGGAGTTGGACAGATGAGCGACCGTTCACAACTGATATCCACAGGAAAACCCTTCCAGTACGACGAGGAAAGGGATGCTGAATTCGAGAGACTCATCAAACGCTACCCCACCCGAGAATCAATGATTCTTCCCTCCCTCTGGCTGATTCAGGAACAGGAAGGGTGGATAAGTCAGGAGGCAATAGCCTACGTAGCCGACCGGATCGGTACCTTCGCCAGCAAGGTGTATGAAGCGGTAACCTTTTACACCATGTACCAGCTGCACCCGATGGGGAGAAACCACATCTGTGTCTGCCGTACCCTCTCCTGTTGGTTGCGTGGTAAACAAGAAATCATTGATTATTTGAAAGATGACATCGGCATCAGCCCCGGGCAAATCAGCGAGGATGGCCGTTTCAGTCTGGAAGAGGTCGAATGCTTGGGTCACTGCGGTACCGCCCCGGTTGTCCAGGTCAATGGCGAATTCCACGAGGATATGAACGTGGACAAGCTGAAAGCGCTGTTGGCCATATTGCAATAGGGAGGCGGATCGATGGAAGTGAAAATTCTCAGCGCCAAGTTTGATATCAAGGACGCCAACAAAATTGCCGTAGCCAAATCCCTCGGCGCCTATGCAACCCTTGATAAGCTCTTTGCCACAAAACCTGAAGACGTCATCGACGAGGTGAAAAAAAGCGGGCTACGCGGCAGAGGTGGAGCCGGCTTTCCGGCAGGGGTGAAGTGGGGTTTTCTCCCCAAGAATACCGGCAAACCAATATATTTGACTGTTAACTCCGACGAGTCGGAACCTGCCACCTTCAAGGATCGCTATATCCTGGTCAGAGATCCGCACATGCTTATCGAAGGCATTATCATCTGTAGCTATGCCATCGGTTGTCATGACGCCTATATCTACATTCGCGGCGAATATACCACCCAGGTGAAGATCCTCCAGGCGGCAATCGATGAAGCCTATGCCGAAGGATACCTCGGCGACAGCGTTGCCGGCCACGATTTCCAGCTCAACGTCACCGTCCATCGCGGCGCCGGCGCCTATGTTTGCGGCGAAGAGACGGCACTGCTGGAATCGATTGAAGGCAAGAAAGGTCAGCCGCGCAGCAAACCGCCGTTTCCGGCGGTTGCCGGGCTGTATGGCTGCCCGACAATCATCAACAATGTCCAAACAATTGCTTCACTTCCTTTTATTCTTACCAACGGCGCCGACGCCTACAAGGTCTACGGCACCGAAAAAAGCCCCGGTACCCACCTGTTCGGCATCTCCGGCCATGTCGAGAAACCGGGCATGTACGAACTGCCTCTTGGCCTGCCGATCCTTGAAGTCATTGATAAAGTGGCAGGCGGAGTGTGGAAGGGCAGAAAACTGAAGGGCATCATCCCCGGCGGCAGCTCCACTCCGGTTCTCCTGCCTGACGAGGCCAAAGATGTCACTCTTGATTACGAGTCGATGGCCGCCCACAAGACCATGTTCGGCTCAGGCGGCATTGTGGTGCTTGATGAGACGGTTGACATCGTCCAACTTGTTAAAAATCTTATCGACTTTTATCACCACGAATCCTGCGGCCAATGCACTCCCTGCCGGGAGGGACTTGGCTGGATGCTGAAGATTATCAAAAAAATACTCCGCCGCGAAGGCAGCATGGACGATGTCCTCCTGCTGCGCGAGCTCTGCGACAACATCGAGATGAAAACAGTCTGCGTCTTATCTGCTGCTTGTACCATGCCGGTGCGCAGCTATCTGGATAAGTTCAGGCACGAGTTTGAGGCGTATGTTCAAGGCGCTTCTTTGGCACAAGTGAAACAGGAATAGGGCACCCCATGGCTGATACGATTAAGCTTTTTGTGAACGGAGTTGAGGTCGAGGTCGAAGCGGGGAAAAACCTGATCGACGCCATCGGTGCCGTCGGCATTGAGATTCCCCACCTCTGCTACCACCCGGCACTTGGCGCCGACGGCAATTGCCGTATGTGTCTGGTTGGCATAGAAGACGGCAGACCACCTCTGGTTCCGGCCTGCAAGACCCCCGCCCAGGAGGGAATGAAGGTATTGCTTGACGCCGCGCACATCAAAAAAATCCAGCGCGATGTCATGGAACTGGAGCTGATTAATCATCCTACCGACTGCCCGATCTGCGACCAGGCCGGAGAATGCAAACTGCAGGATTATTATATGACCTACGGCCGGCCGGAGAGCCGGATGACCGTACCGCAAGTGCAAAAAAACAAAAAACTCGATTTTGGCTGCGGCGTCGTCCACGACCAGGAACGCTGCGTCACCTGTGGCAGATGCGTCCGCTTCTGCCGGGAGATCACCAAAACCGGGGAACTCGGCATTATCAATCGAACCGATGATGCCAGGGTAAACATCTTCCCCGGCAGACCACTCAATAACCGCTATGCCCTGAATATCGTCGATCTTTGTCCGGTCGGTGCCATGACCAGCCAGGATTTCCGCTTTAAGCAACGGGTCTGGTTCCTGAAGAAGGCACCCGGTATCTGCCACGGTTGCGCCAAGGGTTGCAATATCACCATTGAGCATAACCGGGAAAAATACCGGGATGATATCATCTACCGCTTCCGGCCACGCCTCAACCTGCAGGTCAACGGCTACTTTATGTGCGATGCCGGACGGCTCAGTTACCGACAGGAGAATGAAGGGCGTTTGCTCGAAGCGCGGTTGGTCAGCCAGATTCGCCCGTTGGATGATGTCCTTGCCGCCTGCACCAGAGAGATTGAACAGGCTGGAAAAATAGCTATTCTTCTCTCCCCGAACTGCTCGCTGGAACAGATGGTTACAGTCAGGACCCTAGCCGTAAAACTTCAGGCCTCACTCTCCGGTTTCAGTGCCGGTTATATTAAAGAAGGCGATGCAGACGGTTTTCTTATTGAGGATGATAAGTCGGCAAATCGAGCAGGACTTACGCTGCTTGGCATCGATTGCAGCAAGGATTACTTTGAAAAGGCCGTGCAGGAAGCACAGCTTCTGATCAATTTCAACAACGACCTGACCCGCAGCTACAGCGACGCTCAATTAAAGAAACTTCTCAAAGACACCAAGGTCATAATAGCTGCCACCCACGATAACCGTCTTTCGGCGATGGCCGATATCGCCATCCCGGTGGCTACATCCAGTGAATATGCCGGAAGCCTCATAAATTGCAATAACATCCTGCAAACATTTGCTGGACCGGTAACCAGGAACCACAAGCCTTCCGACATTGGGGAAATTGCCGCGAAACTTGGCAGTCCCCTGCAAAGCCGCGCAGAACAATTTGCCGAACTCAGGAAATACCTCAGTGTTCTCAAAGACTTTGAAGCTGATACCCTCCCAGCTGAGGGATTGAAATTAAATGATAGTGAGGCTGCCAATGTCACCGCTTGATATTTTTATGTTTGTCGCAAGAGTTGCCTTCGCCGCCTTTGTCCCGCTCTGCTTTATTGCCGTCTGCGTGTGGATGGAGCGGAGGGGAGCCGGCTATTTCCAGGATCGATCCGGCCCCAACCGAGCCAATATTTTTGGCTTTCGGGCTGCCGGATTGGTGCAGAACCTCGCCGACGCGGCCAAGCTCATTTTTAAGGAAGATGTCATTTCCGGCCATATCGAACACAAGTTTTACTTTGTTCTGGCCCCGGTGATTGTTTTCTTCACCGCCCTGGTATCCTTTGCCGTCGTGCCCTTTGCCGATACTCTGGTGCTCGGTGGCAAGAGTTACATCATGCAGGGGATCCCCCTTGACCTTGGTATTCTCTGGTTTTTATCCTTTGTCGGATTCAGTGTTTACGGCATCATCCTCGCCGGTTGGTCGTCAACCAATAAATTCGGTGTCCTCGGCGCCCTCCGCTCGGCGGCACAGGTTATCAGCTACGAGATTCCCATGGGCCTGGCAATAGTCAGTCTGCTCGTCGTCTACGGCACAGTAAATCTCAACGAAATTGCACAGTTCCAAGGAAAGTTTCTTTTTGGATTCATCCCCATGTGGGGTGCTGTACTGCAACCTATAGGGATGGTTATCTTCATTATCGCCGCCTTCGCCGAAACCAACCGGACCCCTTTTGATCTTGCCGAGGGTGAAAGCGAACTGGTCGCCGGCTTCCATGTCGAATACAGCGCCATGAAGTTTGCGATCTTTTTCATGGGTGAATACGTCGCCATGTTCGCGTCGAGTGCCATGATCGTCACCCTCTTTTTCGGTGGATACCAAATTCCGTTTCTCTCCACCGCGACGCTTATCAGCCAGGCCAAACCGGTGGCCTTTCTGCTGATGATCATTATCCCGGTCGTCATGTACTATTTCACCGGGTGGATCAGGAGGAGTAACGTCAGCCACTATCCCCGGGAAAACGATCCGCGGGTGTTCGAGGCTACTGTCTACATCAAATGCTTTTGGGGCCTGGTTATCATCCTGGAGGTGCTGCTGCTGGCCATCCTCTTCTCGGCTTCAGGCGGTCCGTCCGCCCATATCTTTGTGGTGTTACTGCAGGTGTGCACTTTCCTCTTAAAAATTACCATGATGATTTTTGTCTATATTTGGGTACGCTGGACCTTGCCCCGTTTTCGCTATGACCAGCTACAGAAATTGGGATGGCAGATGCTTCTACCCTTGGCACTTCTGAACATCTTCATTACAAGCGCATTTGTCGTGGCGTTGAGCTAACCCCGGTAAACGGGATAACTACCTTCACGAAATGAATTTCTAAGGTACTAAAGGATAATGACATGAGTGCCAAAGTAAAAACAATGGCCCGGAAGGGCGCGAGTCTTCAGGAACGCCTCTACCTGATTGAGATCTTTAAGGGGATGGCCACCACCTTCGGCCATTTTTTTAGAAATCTTCTCGACAATAGAAAACTTTACGTCCGCCATTACCCTGAAGTGCAACCGGAAATTCCGGTGCGCTGGCGTGGCCGGCATCGCCTTACAACCCATGCCGATGGGACAGTCAAATGTGTAGCCTGTTTTATGTGCCAAACCAATTGCCCGGCAAACTGCATTATGATTGAAGCCGGCGAAAGGCTTGACGGTAAGACTGAGAAAATGCCGGTGAAATTCACTATCGATCTGCTGGAATGCATTTACTGCGGCTACTGTGTCGAAGCCTGTCCCTTGGACGCAATCCGCATGGATACCGGGATTTTCTCGGTTACCGGCAACAACAGGGAGTCCTTCGTCATGGAACTTCCGGAGTTGCTGGCAACCCCGGGAGCCTATTCCGAAGAAGAATACAAAAAAGGGGGCGCTTGATATCATGTTTGCCGAGGCTTTATTTTTCGGATTTGCTGTGCTGTCGGTTCTAGGTGCTATTGGGCTGGTGCTCTTTCGCCATCCGATGAACGGGGCGATGAGTCTTGTGGTGACGATGATCTCCTTGGCCGGGCTCTATGCCCTCCTTTCCGCCAAGTTGATCTTTGCTCTGCAGCTTATTGTCTACGCCGGGGCAATCATGTCCCTGGTCCTCTTCATTATCATGTTTCTCAACATTCAAGAAAGCGATCTCCCGACGGAGAAAGGCCGATGGTTGTACCAGTTGGGGGGGATAATCGTCATCATTCCCATCGCCTCTTTCCTCATAAAAATTGTCAAAAGCATCCCCGACAGCGAAGCGACAATTGTCGGCAACGGTTTTGGCGGGGTAAAAGAGGTGGGGCTGGTGCTCTTTCAAGACTGGCTGCTGCCCTTTGAAATCGTATCAATTCTCCTGCTGGTAGCGCTCCTGGGAGCGGTGGTGTTGGCAGGTAAGAGGAGGATGGGCAAGTGATCCAGGATTATCTCATACTCAGTGTTATTCTCTTTTGTCTTGGAATTCTCGGGGTTATCACCAGGCGGAATGTATTCTCGGTTTTCATGTCCATAGAGCTCATGCTTAATGCAGCAAATCTTGCATTCATCGCCTTTTCAAGACTGCATGAGAGCATGGATGGCCATGTTCTGGCGATGATGGTGATGGCCGTCGCCGCAGCCGAAGCGGCACTTGCGCTTGCCGTCGTCATTCTTCTGCACAAGCACAAGAGTAAGCTGGACACCAACATATTCAGCCTGTTAAAAGGATGATTTCATGGAACATACAGTCACATATCTAGGTCTTATACCCCTCTTGCCGCTGATCGGAGCGGTGGTCATTGGTCTTCTGCACATGTTCACCTGCAAGAAAACCCCACTGCCGGAGTTATTCTATGGTGTCTTGGCCTGCGTCGGCCCCGTCTTGTCATTTTTCCTGGCCCTGGTGGTCTTTTTCCAATTAAAAGGATTGCCTGCCGAAGAACGCTTTCTCACCCATAACGTCTTTACCTGGTTTGCCGTGGGCGAGCTCCATGTCAATATGGGATTTCTCGCCGACCCACTCAGCTCGCTGATGCTGCTCTTCGTTACTTTTATCGGTTCGCTGATCCATATCTATTCGGTCGGTTATATGGCAGGCGACGAGAATTTCGGCAAATTCTTTTCCTACCTCAACCTCTTCCTTGGGTCGATGCTCATTCTCGTTCTCGGCAGTGGCCCAGTGGTTATGTTCGTCGGCTGGGAAGGCGTTGGTCTCTGCTCCTATCTGCTTATCAGCTTTTATAGTAAGGAAACCGACAATGTCCTGGCCGGCAACAAGGCTTTTATCGTCAACCGCATCGGCGATCTCGGCTTTGTTCTTGGTATGTCGGTTCTCTTCTGGGCCATCGGTGCTTCAGGCTTTGATTATCTTTCCCTGAAAGCCAATGTCACAAGCATTCCGCCAGGTGTCGGAATTGCCGTCTGTCTCTTGCTCTTTATCGGCGCCTGCGGCAAATCGGCCCAAATTCCGCTGTATGTCTGGTTGCCCGATGCCATGGCCGGCCTGACGCCGGTTTCCGCCCTGATCCATGCGGCGACCATGGTGACCGCCGGTGTGTATATGGTGGCCAGGTTCAGTTTTCTCTACGCCCATTATCCGGTGGCTGGCTCGGTGGTGGCCTGGGTCGGCATCCTGACCGCCCTCTTGGCGGCAATCTTTGGCATGTTTCAAAAAGATATAAAAAAAATCCTCGCTTACTCAACCGTCAGTCAGCTTGGTTACATGTTCGCAGGAGTCGGGGTTGCAGCTTATTCAGCCGGGATTTTCCACGTCTTCACCCACGCCTTCTTCAAGGCCCTGCTCTTTCTTGGCGCCGGTTCGGTCATCTACGCCCTGCACCATGAACAGGATATCTGGAAGATGGGAGGCTTAAAGGATAAACTGCCAAAAACCTACTGGACAATGCTCATTGGCGCCTTCGCTCTTTCCGGTTGTCCACCTTTTTCCGGTTTTTTCAGTAAAGACGAAATACTTTTTTCAGCGCTCGCAACAGGTCATACCGGAGTTTGGCTCATCGGCGTACTGGTTGCCGGAATGACCGCCTACTATACATTTCGTATGATCTTCCTGGTCTTTCACGGTAAACCTCGAGTGCAAGAGTCATTTGATCATGCCCACGAACCTCCTGCAGTGATGACTGTTCCGCTGATTATTCTCGCGGTCGGCGCCTTGTTTGCCGGATTCCTCAATCTGCCCGGTATCTTCGGCGGCAATCTTAATGTTTCCCATTGGCTGGCGCCAAGTCTTAGCGAACTGCATCCGCACGTAAGTGTATGGCTTGAACTGCTCGCCATTACTACCAGTGTCGCAGCGTTTGCCATCGGTATCACCATTGCTTTCAGAAAGTTCGGCCAGGGGGCGACAGAGCCGGAATTTATCGGCTTTGCCAAAATCGCTTATCACAAATTCTATGTTGACGAGATCTATAATGCAGTTTTTGTCCAGCCCTATAAGGCATTCGGATCAATAATTTCGAGGTTTTTGGAACCAAATGTTACCGATAGCCATATAAAGCTCAGTGTTTGGCTGTATCAGAAGGCGGGAACTGCATTTAAGGTCTTTCAGATCGGTTATGTTCGGGTCTACGCGATCTATATGGTCATCGGGCTGAGTCTTATGAGCCTTTTCTTATCTCAAACGATCAACTAGGTACGGTGTAAGAATGTTTGAATATGCCCTTTCGGTCATGATCTTTCTGCCAATCCTTGCCGGATTGACACTTTTTCTCTTTCCCTTCAGCGGCGGTGCGTCGCGAATTACCGGCTTTATCGTTTCAATAGTTGTCCTGTTCCTCGGTGTCGAGCTCTTTCTCGGCTTTAGCGGCACTACCGGCGCAATGGAGTACGCCGAGAGCAAGGCCTGGATCGAATCTCTGGGCATTCGCTACAGCCTGGGCGTTGACGGCATAAGCCTTCTCGTCCTTATGGCCGGAGCAATCCTTTTCCCCATGGTCTTCACCGTTTTTTCGACACGAACCAAAGGCTTCTATGCCAATCTTCTTATTACCCAAGGTGCGATGATTGGCGCCATTTGCGCAACCGACATGGTGCTTTTCTACATCTTCTGGGAAATCATGCTGCTGCCGATTTTCTTCATGATCGGCATCTATGGAGGACCTAATCGTTTACCGGCAACCCTGAAAATTACCCTCTACACCATCTCCGGTTCGCTGCTTATGCTTGCCGGCATCGTATATGTTGGTGTTGCCTACCATAACCAATTCGGCGCGTGGACTTTCGACATCGTCGAACTCAGCAAGCTTCAGTTGAGTGGCGGTTCCGCCGTCCTGGCCTTTTTTATGTTCATGATCGCCTTTGCCATCAAGATCCCCCTTTTCCCTTTTCATACCTGGTTGCCGGACGCCTATACCGAGGCACCGAGTTCAACTACCTTTGTCCTTTCGGCGATCATGGCCAAGATCGGCGTCTACGGAGTTATTCGCTTTGTCGTGCCGGTTTTTGAACTTGAATTGGCCCGCTTCGCAATACTCCTGGCATTTGCCGGGGTCATCGGCATGATGTACTGCGGACTTGCGGCAATTGCCCAAAAAGACATGAAACGCATGCTGGCCTTTTCCTCCGCATCACATATGGGCATCATTGCCCTTGGGGTCTTCTGCATGAATGTGCAGGCCTTGACCGGCTGTCTGTTCCAGATCGCCGCCCACGCCACCAGCACCGGCGTACTGTTTCTCTTTATCGGTCTGATGGAAGAACGGATGCAGACTAGAAACATTGCCGATTTTGGCGGCATTGCTTATCAGGCGCCAATCTTTGCAACCTTTTTTGCCATCGCCATGCTCGCCTCGGTGGGCTTGCCGGGAACCAGCGGTTTCATCGGTGAATTTCTCATCATCCTCGGCGCCATCAAATTCAGCGGCTTTATCGGTTTTCTTGCCGGCACCTCACTGATCATCGGGGTGTGTTATATGTTATGGATGTTCCAACGGGTTTTCTTCGAAAAACCGAATGAACGTACTGAAAATTTTAAAGATCTTACGATCTCCGAGGCACTGACCTTTCTGCCGGTCATCCTGCTCATTCTGGCCATGGGGATTTTTCCCCAGCCATTTATTAAAAAGATTGAGCCCACCGCCCAGTTGCATATTGCAGAATCTTCAATCATCATTGCCAAAAATCAGCTTGCAGACACAACATTTCCGATTGCATTAGACACTCATCAAAAGAATTAAGGCAGGGTACCCATTATGAACGATTTTTTGGCATTGCTCCCTCTTCTCATCATCTGTTCAGGGGCCATCCTCTTGATGCTTCTCGCCGCTTTTGAAAAAAGCCGCTTGGAGACGGCGACCTACCTGAGTATGGGCTTTTTCGCCGTGGCTTTTTTTGTGCAGTTGCTGGTCGGTTGCGGTCCAGCAACGGCCGTCTTTGCTGGTGTCTTCAACGGCATGCTGGTGGCGAGTACCTTCACACAGGCGGCTGGCCTGATTATCCTTGCCTGCGGGTTTTTTACCGCCATGACCACCCATAGCTACTTCAAGGTCAATCTTTTTTGTACCTTGGAATTTTATGCAATCATGATGTTTGGCGCTTGCGGCATGCTCCTCCTCACCCTTTCCCAGGAACTTATCACCAGTTTTATCGCCCTGGAGATTATGTCCCTGGCCATTTACGTCCTCGTCGGTTACGACCGATCAAATATTAAGGCCGCGGAAGCCATTTTAAAATACCTCATGCTCGGAGCCTTCGCCGGAGCCTTTTTCACCATGGGCACGGCGCTCATCTATGGTGGGGTAAAGAGTACCAAGTTTGTCGAAATCGGTGCATTCTGTGCTGCCAATTCGGCTACTGCACCACTCATCATCGGAGGAACTTTTTTCATTTTCGTGGCGCTTCTCTTCAAAGCTGCTGCTTTTCCCTTCCATGCCTGGGTTATTGATGTCTACGATGGGGCATCGACCCCGGTCACCGGCTTTATGGCAACCGCCCTGAAAACCGCGATTTTCACCGTCTTTGCCAACTTTCTCGCGCAAAATAGCGGATTACACGGCAGCTGGGTGACATTTCTCTTTTACATTTCTGTTCTTACCATGTTCGGCGGCAACCTGATCGCCATTGGCCAAAACAATTTGAAAAGGATGCTGGCCGCCTCCGGCATCGTCCATTCCGGCTATCTGCTCATTGCCCTGGTTGCCATCAGCACCGAGCATTTCACCGGCAGCGTCATCGCCTATTACCTGGCTGCTTATGCCGCCGGAACTCTTGGGATGTTCGCCGCACTCGCCTATCTTGGTGGTGAAGGCGAGAAGCGCTGCACCTTTGATGATTTTAAAGGCCTTGCCAAGGTTCGGCCTTACTCGGCGGCGGCAATCACGGCTTTTCTCCTGTCCATGGCCGGAATTCCTCCAACTGCCGGTTTTATGGGAAAATTCTATGTAATCACCAGTGCCATATCGGCAGATCAGATGGCCCTTGCGGTACTTGGAATCGTCAGCAGTATCTTGTCAATGTGGTACTACCTGCGACTGGTCATTAATATGTATTTTCACCAAGCCGAAGAAAATTTTGAGACACAGGGATCGGTTTTCGCAACTGCCTGCACCTTCATCCTGGTTTTCTGCGTGTTCGCCATAGGTATTTATCCTATCGTCATCTAATTTGAAACGGTAACAATCAGCACTGAGCAACTGTTTTCCTGCTCACAGATTCCAAATCGGGAGCCCACAAAATGAAAGTGAAAGATATTCTCGCAGCAAAAGGAAATCGGGTTGTCACCATTGAGAAAAATACCAGCGTTGTTGACGCGATGTCGATTTTTTCGGCAAATCGCATCGGCTCCCTGTTGATAGTTGATAAAGACAACACTATCCTCGGCATCATCGGTGCTCGCGATGTCTTGATGGCAGTGGTCAATCATCTTGAAAAAATCAAGACTATGGCCGTTGAGGAGATTATGACTACCAATCTGATAGTCGGCACCGAAGACGACCATGTTGACTATATCCTGGCGGTCATGACGGAGAACAGAATACGTCATATTCCCATTATGAACGGCAAGGAACTCAAAGGGATGGTCTCGATCGGCGATGTGGTCAAAGCTCTGCTCAAGGAAAAGGACGTGGAGAACCGGTATCTCAAGGATTATATCGCCGACAAGTATCCGCGTTAAAAGGTACTGGCAGTGCCTTATCCCCCTCCCGCATAAGATGAAGATACTCTCCTCTCTTTCGGCTCCTGCCCCCTTGCTCGTACTTGGGAGTATCTCTTTCACCAAAACCAAAGGCTTCGCCGCTCTGCACGAAATCTTTGACAAACTCGCCATCGCGGTGAAAACCATCCATGTCTCCAGCGAACCCTCGCCGGAAATGATTGACACAGTCGTGGCCGACCGACAATACGCGGATATCGACATGGTCGTAAGCGTCGGTGGCGGGCAGCACCCTTGATGCCGGAAAAGCCATCGCAGCCATGCTGGTTGAAGGTGGTTGCGTGAGCCGGTTTCTCGAAGGCATCGGCAGCAAAACGCCAAACGGCAAAAAGCTGCCGTATATCACTATTCCAACAACAGCCCTGGTCGAAGTGGTCTCGTGGGCTTAACACCCTGTTTTTGACTTGACACAAGCAACCATCTTTATATACTCGCAATCACTGGGGAGACAACCAGCGGGTGACCTCCCGCAAGCCAAGCAGGCGAAGTTTGATCCTTACATTACCTTGGCAGGTAATCCCGGTTTTCTCTATTATCATCAACAATTAACCGATATACTTCCTCCAAGCCCGTATGAATGACCTTACTATTGTCATCCCCGCCTATAACGAAGAGCAGGCTTTATCGTCTTTCCTGCCGGAGCTCGTAGATTACTGTCGAAAAACCGGCTGCCAATTGATCATCGTCAACGACGGTTCGAGAGACGGCACCAAAGAACTGCTGAACAACTCTGCCGACCCGGCTTTCTTCAACCCCATCCACCACAAGGTGAATCGCGGTTACGGCGGGGCCATTAAATCCGGCATCCATGCGACAAAAACCCCTTTGGTGATCACCATTGATGCCGACGGCCAACACCGACTCGAGGATGTTACCGCCCTCTATGGCATTCTACGAGAAAACGATGCCGACATGGTCATCGGCAACCGGCAAAAACATAAAGAAAGTCTTTACCGAAAAACCGGCAAGGCACTGATCCGATTTATCGCCGGCCTGCTCATGCACATCCCCATCTATGACCTTAACTCCGGTATGAAGATTTATGTTACCGACCTGGTCAAGCACTATATGCACCTCTGCCCGGACAACATGGCCCTCAGCGATATAATCACCCTTATTTTTATCAACCAACGGCACCTGGTGCTCGAACACCCCATCACCGTCATCCCCCGCACAACCGGCACATCGACCATCAGTATCAAGACGGCTTTTGATACCGTCCTTGAGATAATTCATGTCGCGACGATGTTTGACCCGATGCGCCTGTTTTTCCCACCGGCACTCTTTTTCCTGCTGTTCAGCGCGGTGTGGGGCATTCCGATATTACTGCGCGGCGAAGGCGTGTCGGTCGGTACGTTGTTTCTCTTTGTCACCGGCCTGATCTTCTTCTTCCTCGGACTTCTTGCCGAACAGCTGTCCCTAATAAGAAGAAATCTCAATCAGGTGATCTTTAAGAAACAGCCTGGAGATGATTGACATACTCGCCATATGCCTGAAAAGGAAACGACCGATGTAAACTATCCAGCCGCTTGAGAACCTTCGCTCGACCGATATACATGAGCATGTTCAAATGTTTCTTGTTTCCGAGATCCGGATGCATGAATCTTTCCTGCTTGGTATCGATATCATAGGGATGAAAATAGGTGACCACCGGCTGGCCGTTAGCAATGCTTTTGCCAATCGCCCACTGTGTCAGAAAAAACGGCAGTACCCGAAAATACACCCCGCCGGCTATCGGCACCGGCAAACCGGGGATCCCGTGCAGGGTAACCGGTAGCTCCCAAAGCCCACCGGCCATCTTTCTTGCGCCCCTGCCGAATTCGGGCCAGCCATAGAGCGGATTAGCTGCCGGCAGCACCGAACTCGAATAGCTGAAACCGAGATCGGCCAACACCCCATGAGCCCAGGCAGTACGCGCCGTCAGGGAAAATGTCGGGGCTCTGAACCCGGCAATGCCCTTGCCGCCGGCGTTCTCCAGGGCAGCCAGATTGCGCTGCATATCCGTCCGAAACTCCTGCGGCGTCAGCTTATCGAGCTGCAGATGGACATCGCCATGGCAGGCCAACTCGTGCCCTGCCTCAACAATTTCCCCGATGAGCGACGGATAGCGCCGCGCCACCTCGCCGACCACAAAAAAAGTCGCCCTCACCCCCCATCGTTTGAAGTGATGCAGGTAGTTCCTGGTGTTTTCCGGCACGCCCTCGCGGTAGCGAGAACCATCCTTGACCCAATCGCGAACATCTTCCAAGTCAACGCTCAGTAGAAGTGAACCCACTGTCATTTCTCCTTCAGGCAAAACTCGATAATTTCCTGTTGCGAATATGTTTTACCGTTGAAGGTGTTGGGCATCATATGCATATCATACAAAGATCCACGCCAGCCGCTATCGCTGAAAAAGTCATGGACGACAATCACCCCTTGCTCTCTCGTTTTTGATACAGCCTTATGCAGCAAGGTTTTTCCTAGCTCTCAAGTCCCCTGTCCCTCAATTATCCGATAAGCTTCCAGAAGGCGGTTGCCGAGCACCTCCGACAATTTCTTATAGAAGAGAAAGCCGCTATCAGGGTGCCTATCCAGCAGATCCAACAGCTTATCACGATCGAACCTGAGTATCTCGGAGGGCTTGGTACAGACTGCCGTTGCGCTATAGATGCCTCCGCCTACAAGGCTGGACCAGCCGAAAATATCCCCAGCATGGCGCACCGTATAAACGTACTGCTCACCCACCCCGATGGTTAATCGAAGCTCACCCTGTATCAAGGTATAAAAATGGTGTGTGGCATCGCCTTTCCGAAAAAGAAGCTGGCCCGCATTACAGGATGTTTTTTCAGCAGTTTCCATGAATTCCCTCATGAAAAGCATTCCCATACCTTTAGACAGGTCGCCAAGATCAATGAACATGGTATGGCCCTCCCTTTGTGTTTTTATTCGATGCCTGGAGATCGACGTGAAATGCACGGCACCCTTTATCGACTTAAAATTACGGGGTGCTACTCCTCTGCTTGTAATCATTTCCTATCGTGAAAATAGGAACATAAATACTAACCGAAATCAAGGGCAGAATTGATGGATATGCGTTACCACGCATGGGTAGGGGAAATCTGTAACTTCAGCCGGTGGTCCTCATTTTCCGCACCATCTCCTTTCAGGCCGAAGCGGCGACTCCAACGCCATCATTGTCGCGGCGTTCAACAAAATGATGGAAGCAGGCGCGGGCTTCACCGGACCCGATGATCGCCAGCAAATCGCCGCTCTGAAAACGAAACCCGACATCGGGATTCGACACCAACTGTTGTTCGCGAATAATGCAAACCACCGAAACCCCGGTGCTTTTACGAATCTCCGCCTCGCCGATACGCCTGTTTATCAGCCCGTTGCCGGGTTCTAACCGGACCCACTGCAGGTCGAAAGAGTGCTCAGCCACCCGCATCTGTCCGAGGGTGAGATAATCTTCACCAGCACAAAGGAGATGCCAAGCCGATCCAGAACCGCTGCGACCTGGAAGCCCACTCGCCCGCCACCGGCGATGACCACATGGTCGTGCAGGGCCTCTTCCGGAAAGTTGATCGATTCCAGGGGGTCGTTGCGAAACCACCTCTTTTTCAGGGCATAAAGACGACCGGTTTGCGCAGAAACAATGGGGGTTAAAACCATGGTCAGTACCGCTGCGGTCAATACCAGGTTGTAAAAATCCTTATCGATCGACTCGGTGGTCACCCCGACCCTGGCGAGAACAAAAGAAAATTCGCCGATCTGAAACAAGCCGAGACCGACAGCCAGAGGGACAACATTGCCATAGCCGAAGATTTTCGCAAGCCCGGCAAAGATTCCCCACTTGCCGACACTGACAAGGAGCACCAACAGCAACACCTGCCCCAGATTGTTGAGAAGAAACCGGGGCTCGAGGAGCATCCCTACCGAGGCAAAAAACAGCAGCCCGAACAGATCACGCAGGGGAATGATGTCGGCGGCTGATACCCATAAACAATCCTGAAGCTGCCCAAGGCCCGAAGCGCACGGCTTTTCGGCTGGCCTCCGGGTGAACAAAGCCAACCAAATACTATTTCGGTGGAATTGTCGCCAAAGGACTCCACCTCCATACCATCAATCCGGTTTACCGGCTCCGACCCTTGTTGCAGAGCTCGCCGTAGCATGGCTCATATCCGCGCCAGCAATTCTCCCACCCCAAACGGCTTGGTCAGATAGTCATCGGAACCGGCATCAAAGGCTCGCACCTTATCGGTTTCGCGGTCGCGATATCAACAGGTATCACGAAAGATGAAAGATAGATCCGGAAAAGAGGTAAAGACACGCCGATCTTCGATCCACAAACACCTTGAAAATTTCTTGCTAGGGCGACAAAAAAACGTCATTTTCAAGGACCAGAGACGACAAGGTAATCATCCCGACAAGTTGCCCTTTTTCTTCAACCGGTGCCCGTCGCAAATTCATCCGATGCAAAAGTCGAGCGATGTAACGGATATCCATATCCGCCTGAACCGAAAAAATCGGCTTTGTCATAATCTCATAAACATTGACGTCTTCCGCTTGTTTCCCTGGAATCAAGACACCGGTAATGAGATCCTGGATCGTTACCAGTCCCCAGGCATCATCCTCATGCCGCTTGTTGACCAGAAGGGACTGTACATTTTCCATTCGCATTTTTATAGCGGCGTCTTTTGCCGTGGCCATGCCGTCAATGGATATGATCCGTGCACTCATCACGTCCCGTCCTCTGATTATGCCGCCTTGTGTTGTTGTCATCTTTCCTCTCTTATGTAAGCCCTGCAATTCTTTTCACAATGCACCAGTGTCAAACCTATCAATAAACATATATTAGACGGGATAGGCGCCGGCTACGGTATAAGAAGTCGTAACGGCGCCTAAAAATACTGATCCTTGACTTCCTGTTTAAAACGTTCCATCTGACTTTCCAACCCGACCACGGACTCTACCGGCAGCACAAAAGCAATACCTGTTCCCGGATTATCGAATTTTCCTGCAGTTGCGATCGCTGCAAGAACAGTCTGAACAATGTGCTCTTCCAATAAAAATAAGATAATATCGGTGGGCGCTTCGAGAGAGAGCCCAAAAAATGATTTGGCTTCTCTGATCCCTGTCCCCCGAGCGGGAATAATTGTGGCACCGGTAGCTCCTGCCGCCTTGGCGGCATCAACCACGGAGTCGGTGATATTCGTTTTCACCGAGGCCAGCACGACTTTAAACCTCATTTTGATTCTCCTTATGTTTTTTATGCGTTCTGGCGGCAGCCCATTGGCCATATTGCGCATATCCTAAAACGGTAATTATCGGAAAAAGGCTGGCAAAGGCAATCAACCCGAACCCATCAACCGCTGGGTTTCTGCCCGGCACGGAGGAAGATAGGCCAAGTCCGAGCGCCGCGACGATGGGAACAGTCACGGTCGAGGTGGTCACCCCTCCGGTATCGTAGGCAAGCGCCATAATACTTTTCGGCGCAAAACAGGTCTGAATGATCACTATAACATAGCCAACCAAGATATAAATATACAGCGGGGTGCCGGAAACAATTCTGAATGTCCCTAAACTGATGCCGAATGCAACTCCAACAGCTACCGTAATTCGCAGACCCCAGGCATTGATACTGCCGCCGGACACCTCCCTGGCTTTGTAGGCAACGGCAATAAGAGATGGTTCGGCGATGGTAGTGGAAAAACCGGTCAAGGCGGCAAAAAGATATATCCAGCCGTAGTTGCTCCAATCTGTTAAGTCGATACTTGCCTTGCTTCCCTGGAGGAAAACAGGATCGGAAAGCTGAGTAGCCATGATGTTGCCCAGCGGGAATAGGGCCTTTTCGAGACCGACGAGAAATAGGGTTAGGCCTATGACTACATAAACGGTGCCGATCAAAATACGCCGGAGATTAGGAATCGGCTGGCGCAGTACAACCAACTGGAAAAAACCGAAGAGAAGGATGATGGGAAAAACATCCCTGCAGGTAAGGAGAATATCTTTGGCAAAGTTGTTGAGAAAACCCATCCGTTGCTCCTTATCAATCTAACCCCGACAATCGGGATAAACGCCTTTTTGAAACAATTTTCTGCTAAAAACGCGCAGAAAATTATTTCAAAAGATACTAAAAAATAATCAAGCCATAGCCCATGACAAAGATCATCGGCAGTAACGATGCGAAGGCAATCAGCCCGAAACCATCGGTTAAAGGATTCCTGCCTCTGATAATTGTTGCAAGGCCGACCCCAAGGGCCGTAACCAGCGGGACGGTAATAGTGGAAGTGGTAACCCCGCCGGCATCGTAGGCGATGCCGATGATTTCCTGAGGAGCGAATATCGTCATGCCCATAACAACAATATAGCCACCGATTATCATAAAGTGCAGAGGCCAATTGCGCAAGATGCGCAGTACTCCGAGTAAAATCGAGAACCCCACGGAAAAGGCCACTGTTAGTCGCAAACCCATGGCGTACCTGTCGGCGGCGGCTGGATTGTTTTCAATCAACCCACCTGTCTTAGCAATATTTGCCGCCTCTGAGGCAATTGCAATTAAGGCAGGTTCGGCAACCGTAGTGGAAAACCCAAGGGCAAAAGCAAAGGTCAGTAGCCAGAACAGACTCCCCTTTCGGGTGAGCGCCTGCGCCATCCCCTCACCAATAGGGAAAAGGGCCATTTCCAGTCCTTCCACAAACAGGCTCAGACCAATAACGACTAAAACCGATCCGACCAGTATTTCCACAAGATTAGGAAGCGGCTGGCGAATAACCACAACCTGGAAAAAGGCAATTACCAGGACGATGGGCAAGAGGTCGGTGCAAGCCGTCCATATCTTTTTAAGGATATAAAGAACTGTTCGAGCAAAGAGACCGCTTTTCCAAGTTGCCATGGAGCCAATGAACCCAATTTATCTAGGATTTTTCCAAGGATCGGTGTTTGTCCAGTTTATCGAAGTTTCAGTATTTTCAATATATACTTTCAACTGATAGCATAGTTTTGTTATGCTGGCAAAATATAATAGGCTCTTAAACTATAGTGGACCCCATATTCCAGACACTAGTTTAAACTGTGCGCAATCATAAGGAACGAGAACCGATGAGCGAAGCGAAGAAGAGACAGTTCTACAGTTCCGAGTTCAAGGCGAAGGTCGGGCTGGAGTCATTGCGCGGGGTAAAGACGATCAATGAGATTGGACAGGAATTTGGTGTCCATCCGGTTACGGTTGGACAGTGGAAGAAGGAAATTGGGGTGCAAGCGAAGACGTTGTTTGAAGGCAAGCGAGGGCCAAAGCCAATCGATGCACACCGGGAACCGGAAAAGCTGTTCAGCGAAATCGGCAAACTGAAAATGGAGCTCGACTGGTTGAAAAAAAGTCCGGGATCAGCCGATGATTGTTCGGCAAGCTTGGATAAACAAGGCAAATGCTATTCCGGTCGCCAAACAATGTATTCCGGCGGGTATTAGCCGGGCGACGGTCTATGCACAACAAAAGCCGAAACCGGTTGATGAAAGCGATTTATTACTCAGTCGCCTGATTGACGAAGAATACACCCGCCATCCGTTCTACGGCAGCCGTAAGATGGTGGTTTTCCTGAAAGCAGCAGGTCATGATATTAATCGCAAGCGAGTGCAAGTCCTGATGCGGGAGTTTGAGAATGGTTTGGGTAAAGGGCAGCCCTAGCCGACGGCAACCGAATGCGCGTGGTCGCCGCCTTGCTCGAACATGACGAGCTCTGCGTATGTCAGATTACCGAGTTGCTGCAGATCAGCATGGCAACCGTCTCCCGGCATATGAGCATCCTGCACAAGGCTCGCCTTGTGCAAAGCCGCAAGGAAGGACGCTGGGTTTACTATCGCCTTGCCCAATCGTTCCCTGCCCTGATTGGCAACTGGCTCAAGGGTGCGGTTATCGACTCAGCAGAAATCAAGGCTGACCGGCAAAAACTTGTAGATATTCTTTCATGCAATACGGCGGAATTCTGCAGACGGCATAAACTGGCAAAGGCAATGAAGGATTAAAAAAGATTCATTTTTTTCTCAAGGACTCCTATGGCTGCTTCAACAAAAAAGCTCTCGTTTCTTGATAGATTTCTCACCCTGTGGATCTTCTCGGCGATGCTGCTTGGCGTCTTTGGTGGCTATTTTTTCCCGGGAATCAATAAAATAATCAATGCCTTTCAGGTTTCAGGTTGGGACGACCAATATCCCCATCGCCATAGGCCTGATCATGATGATGTACCCGCCGCTCGCCAAGGTTAAATATGAAGAACTCGGGCAGGTGTTTAAAAACGGCAAGGTTCTTGCCCTATCTCTGGTGCAGAATTGGATTATCGGTCCGATCCTGATGTTTCTTCTCGCCGTCACCTTTCTTTCCGGACAGCATGAATATATGGTCGGTTTGATCCTCATCGGCCTGGCTCGCTGTATCGCTATGGTCATTGTCTGGAACGACCTTGCTGACGGCGACACCGAGTATTGTGCCGGCCTTGTGGCCTTTAATTCAATTTTCCAGGTCCTGTTTTTCTCGTTCTATGCCTGGATCTTCATCACCGTCGTCCCACGGTGGTTTGGTCTTGAAGGAGTGGTGGTCGATATATCGATCAGCGAAATTGCCCAATCGGTCTTTATCTACCTCGGCATCCCCTTCTTGGCCGGAATGTTGACCCGCTTTATCGGCATCAAAAGCCGCGGCAAACAATGGTATGAAGAGACATTTGTACCGAAGGTCAGCCCGTTGACCCTGACTTTTCTTCTCTTTACCATTCTTGTGATGTTCTCGTTAAAAGGAGAGTATATCGTTCAGTTGCCCTTTGATGTGCTACGCATCGCCCTCCCCTTGACCATCTATTTTCTGGTGATGTTCGCCGTCTCCTTCTTCCTCTCCATAAAGGCCGGGGCGACCTACGAGCAGACAACGACGCTCAGTTTCACCGCCGCCTCCAACAATTTCGAACTGGCTATCGCCGTTGCCATAGCCGTGTTCGGCATCAATTCCGGAGAAGCCTTTGCGGCGGTCATCGGCCCCTTGGTCGAGGTACCGGTTCTCATCGCCTTGGTCAATGTCGCCCTGCGCTTGAAAACAAAATACTTTCCATATGAGCAACGGACCCTTTCCGGGGTCTGCCATGTACAGACGAAGGAGTAAGAAAAGAAGGAGTTGCGATGCTGCTTACCGGCTATTCACTCGAAATATTTCGCTCACAATCATTTACGACCAGCCTATAAAACGCTAGAGTCTATCTTCACAACATGGTGATTGGCTAGCAATTCAAATCGTTCAACTCTAATTGAAACAAATGAGCTGAAAAATATGATAAACAATCTTCCCCCAAAATGTATTGAATCGAACAAAATTTGTGACCTACCCCTTTCCGCATGCCGAACTTCATCGACAATAACGTCGAAAAAAGCCTGGCTTCTTTGTCTCACGTTCGGCAGCATACCCTTTCTTTTCCCGGCTCTGTGGAATGGTTTTGCCATCGTCTTTTTCGATACAGGCGGATATCTGGATCGCGTGATGGAAATGACAATCTATCCAGGACGCTCATTTCTCTACGGATTTTTTCTCTGGTTGACATCGTTTGGCTGGTGGTTCTTCTGGGGGCCGATAATAGTCACATCGTTTCTCTGTCTTTGGGTGATTCACCTTGCGCTTCGCTGTCACAAAATTCCTGCGGGTCCGTTTGCTACTGCCATCTCCTGCCTAGGGCTGAGTCTACTGACGGGAATCTCGTGGTACACAAGCCAATTAATGCCTGATATTCTAGTACCTATAGTGATATTGGCCCTCTGGCTCCTTTCTTTCTCCTGGAAAAACCTGCATGTGTTCGAACGAGTGGGACTTTTTGCAACAGCCTCGCTGGGACTGATGTCGCATAATTCGTGCTTAGCGTTAGGGATCGGACTGATACCCACTCTTTTCATTCTTCGTGTAGTAATTTACCGAAAAAGCCGGCTTATTTCGACCTACATTTTGCCTCCGATCGTTGTAGTGGCAGCCAGTCTGGCTTTGATACCAATGGTCAATCTGGCTCTTTCTGGAAAGATAACGTATTCTACGGGAGGACCTGTCTTTCTCTTTGGACGTTTTGTGCAGGCAGGCCTTGCACAGCAATGGCTGGCAGACAATTGCCCGGTAGCGGGTATGAGGTTGTGCGCTCTGCAAAAGCGCCTGCCTAAGACAGCTGATGAGTTCCTCTGGTCCAAAAACTCACCCTTTCAGGATCTCGGCGCCTGGACAGAAAACACCGGAAATTCCGAGTTTCAAGAGGTCGTGCTTGAAAGTATTAAAGATTATCCGGATGAAGTTTTGTGGACTTCTTTTCAGGCCACTTTCGAGCAGTTTATGATGGTCAAAACAGGCGACGGATTGGATAATTATCAGGATTACACGCGAATGGTTTTCGCCAGACTATCTCCGGAAATTGCCGATTCTTTTAAATCAGCCAATCAGCAGCATCAAAAAATTACGCAAAAACTGTTTGATACGCTGAATATTGTGCATATTCCAGTGGCGTATCTGTCGGTGTTGGGTCTCCTTGTTGTAGTCGGCTGGGGTTTGCGAGAAAAACGTCATGATTTTGTGGGCCTCGCCCTTTATGTGTTCATTGCTCTCCTGGGTAATGCCTTTATCTGCGGAGCTCTCTCCAGTCCTTTTGATCGCTACCAGAGCCGCCTCATATGGCTTGCCACACTCGTTGTTGGCATGGCAGCGGTATGCCGCTGGCATCACCCGGTGAAACATCACTAACCCGCCGCTTGATTGAGCGTTTATACCATTTACAGGCACATCTTCGCAGATCAGAGTGCTATATAACCTGCACAGAGTATGCTCGGTATCTCCGGATTAAAAAAGTGACTCAGCCAATATTCTCAGTCTGTCGGTCAAGGCTCTCAACCTCGGCCTTCGACAAAAGCGCCTTGATGTGCAGTGTTACATTCTGACAAACGGATCACTGCAGGTCTTTGCTCGGTCTACAAGATAAATGTTCATACTTTTTTATTATTCAATGCAGGAAGTGTCCCTTTTTTCTACTTTAACTTCAATGGCTGATCCCGATATTACTTCATTTCTTAACCAGTCTTCCCACCAAAACATTGATCTTGGTCCGCACACTTTCCGGCAGCTTCGGGTGTTGTTCTTTGGCAATCATGCCTGTAAAGAGTGAACCAACGACTTCTGCGCCAATCGTCTTTGCCGTCATTTTGAGTTGTTTATTGGTTCCAAAAAGCCAGCGACCTAAAATTCCCGGAGCTGCACATGAGGATACCAGTAGCGCCTTTTTCATTGGCACCTGCGCTTTTCTATACTGTGGTCCATTCATGTCCCATGACCAATAGGCATAAACAGTCAATCGCTCCATAAACCGTTTAAAGATGGCTGTGACTGAACCAAAGTTTGTCGGAACAGCGAAAATGTAACCATCCGCACGCTCGATCTTGTCGATCAATTCCTGCATGCCATCTTGGAGTACACAACCACTCGGCGCCACACCTGGCTGTTGGGTGCATGCACGGCAATTCAGGCAGAACTCGATAGGATATTCGCGGAGATATATAATCTCGACTTCGGCATCTGCCGCTATTAAAACCTGCGTTAAAGCCGCGACGGTTTGATCAGTAATACCATTAGCCCGATATGAACCATTAATTGCGAGTATCTTGATCATTGTCTCAATTCCTTTCCAACGAAGGGCCATCCGATGCACTGCATCAAAACTACCTTTTTCCGACAGCTTTCGCAATTATTTTAGGCTGCAACCAATAACTGGCATAGGACCAAGATCGCCAAGGCATATTCCGCCAAAAACCGGCAATATTCTCCGAAATTTGACAACAGTATCCCGCAACAGACGATTATCATGCCTGCACATCGATGAAAGTCTCCTCATATTCAGGCCAGCCGTCATCATAGGGCACCATAGCTCTCAGGAATAATGTAAGGTTCCAAATTTCTTTCTCGGTTTACCTTGCGTTTGCGGCCAGTAAGTTTACAAATCGGCTATATAACCCTTATTGACAATGGGTTTGCGCCGGGCGGCGATTTTGGTCGTGTTACTACGGATTTTGCTTGTTCCCTGACATGTGCACGACCCGTTCAGGAGGTTTTGTCTTTAATGATTTAAGGATTATTTCTGCATCTTTGGTTATACTTCGTTTCGCATGAGCAGACGATATTTTAAATCAAAAAATTCTGTAACCTGGAGCGAATGAAAAGGGGACAGAACTATTTTGCAAAAGCCACATATAAATCTGTCCCTTTTTCTTTCCCACGAAAAAATTGAGAATGCAGCTGGAGCAGTATGCATCGGATAACAAACCCCAACCTTGAGATCTTGGAAACAGCAGTCGAACTCCTTGACGAATTGATCGACCAGCTGGTTTTTCTGGGTGGTTGCGACACCGGTCTACTGCTCACAGATATGGCCGCTCCGCCGATCGGTGCAACACCAGATGTGGATGTCATCATCGAAGTAGCGACCATGACAGAATATTATCAATTGGCCGGACAGTTGCGAGCAGGGGGTTTCCAAGAAGATACCAGTGTGGATGCCCCGATTTGCCGCTGGAAAGCGGGCGGCCTTCAGAAGCCGTGGTGAAGGTGATTACCTGATGAGCCACGACATGGAGGACATAGTGGCGGTATTGGACGGAAGGCTTGAAGTGGTGGGAGAAATTGGTGAGGCTCGAATCACGTTGCGGCGGCACCTGGTCGAGTGCTTCCGGGAGCTTTTAGAAAGCCATCGATTTCGTGAGGCCCTCTCAGGCCATCTTCCGCCGGATGGGGCGAGTCAATCCAGGGCCCCGACCATTCTCTCACGCTTAAAGCAAATAGCTGAATTGTAAAGAACAAGTGTTCAGGAAGAGTCTAAATTTGCAGGTTTGTTTAAGTGGTTCAGATTGGCAAAGGAAAGCTAACGCTCCGTATAACCGGCTGGCAATGGAGCGCAGCGGAATTACCAGTCCGAGTTGATGCGGTTGTTAGGCCTATACATTCAATAGATAATGCTCCGTGAACATTCATCGCACACACATATTTCGACCACCTTCATCGGTGGTGAGATTCTATGTTCAATTTTCCCAGGTCGCTCTTTGCAAAATTGGCAAAGTCGACCTTTGCCTTTAACTGAAGGCTCGTTGGCAGAAAAGGTTGGTTGAATATTTGTGTTTTGATCTTTCAGGGATTTATCGCTGTTTCTTTCATTATGGTCGGTAACAAATTGCATACATTCCATAATTATTGGATACTGGTCGATAATGAACTGCAGTTCTTTTGGAATGGCCCCCAAAGAAACGTTGCCCTCTACATGACGTACAGCACAGTAAGCAAGAAAGAGAGTGCCAAGGACAAGGCGTTGATCACCCGCAACGTCCTCGGCATCAGAAACAGGTTGCCCTTTCAATTTTTCATTCAACTGCTGAGCCAATAACTGCATAGCAACTTGTGCGCTCTTAGGGTCAGCACTACACATCTGGGCAACGGCAGTGGCATTGATAGATATCGGCTTGCCTGGGCGCTCAACCATGCTC
>Ga0105047_10000662_pt1 | contig 59366 bp, 57 predicted proteins | sample MAT04_FD_78384 | JGI IMG/M metagenome (GOLD analysis project Ga0105047, IMG submission 78384) | Freshwater microbial communities from Lake Fryxell liftoff mats and glacier meltwater in Antarctica - MAT-04 (megahit assembly) | ecosystem: Environmental > Aquatic > Freshwater > Ice > Liftoff... | reverse complement strand
CATCCTTCGAGACGCCGACGGGAACCAGCTCATCGACTTCGGCTCGGGCATCGCCGTGACGAGTGTCGGCAACGGCAACCAGCGGGTCATCGACGCCGTGACCGAGCAGATCAAGCTCTTCACGCACACCTGCTTCATGGTCAACCCCTACGAGAAGTACGTCCAGGTGGCCGAGAAGCTCAACGAGCTGACCCCGGGCGACCACGACAAGCGCACCGCGCTGTTCAACTCCGGGGCCGAGGCGGTCGAGAACGCCGTGAAGGTGGCCCGCCACTTCACCGGGCGCGCGGGCATCGTCGCCTTCGACCACGCCTACCACGGACGCACCAACCTCACCCTGGCGATGACGGCGAAGAACATGCCCTACAAGCACCGGTTCGGGCCGTTCGCGAGCGAGCTCTACCGGGTTCCGATGGCCTATCCCTACCGCTGGCCGGGCGGCCCGCAGCACTGCGCCGACGAGGCGTTCTCGTACATCACCGACCAGATCCACGCCCAGATCGGCGAGGAGAACTGCGCGGCCGTCATCATCGAGCCGATCCAGGGCGAGGGTGGGTTCATCACCCCGCCCGCGGGCTTCCTTCCGGCGCTCGCGCAGTGGTGCCGCGACAACGGCATCCTCTTCATCGCCGACGAGGTGCAGTCCGGCCTCTGTCGCAGCGGCGACTGGTTCGCCTGCGACGACGAGGGGGTCGTCCCCGACCTCGTCACCACGGCCAAGGGCATCGCCGGCGGCATGCCGCTGGCGGGGCTCACCGGGCGCGCCGATGTCCTGGACTCCATCCACCCCGGCGGGCTCGGTGGCACCTACGGCGGCAACCCCGTCGCCTGCGCCGCGGCGCTCGCGTCGATCGAGACGATGGAGGCCGACCACCTCATCGAGCGGGCCCGCGAGATCGAGGCCATCCTCAAGGACCGGCTCAGCGTTCTCGCCGACAAGTACGACGAGGTCGGCGAGGTGCGCGGCCGCGGCGCCATGATCGCCATGGAGCTCGTCACCGACCGGGACACCAAGGAACCGGCCGCCGCCCTCACGGCGCGGATCAACAGCGAGTGCCACTCCCGCGGGCTGGTCACCCTCACCTGCGGGACCCTGGGCAACGTCTTCCGGTTCCTCCCGCCGCTCACGATCGGTGACGACCTGCTGCACGAGGGCATGGACGTGCTCGAGGAGTCGTTCACCGCCGCCGTCGGCTGACGGGTGGCTCCTTCCCTGCCGTGCGCGCTCGACCTGTCCGGGCGCACGGCGCTGGTCACCGGTGCGGGTTCGCCGACCGGCATCGGGATGGCGTGCGCTCGCCTCCTCGCGGCCTGTGGCGCCCGCGTCGTGGTCGCCGCAACCACCGACCGGGTCCACGAGCGGGTGGCCGAGCTGACCGATGCCGGGTACGTGGCGGCGGGGGTGGTCGCTGACCTCACCGGGCCTGCCGGGGCGGATGCCGTCGTCGCGGCGGCGCTCGAGCTCGGCGGCGGCCTCGACGTGCTGGTCAACAACGCCGGCATGGTCGCGACGGCATCGGGCGGCGACTTCCTCGAGGGCGACCTGCTCGGCACCCCACCGCAGCGCTGGGCGGCATCCCTCGCCCGCAACCTCGACACCGCCTATCTCACGACGCGGGCCGCCCTGCCGCACCTGCGCTCGAGCGGGCATGGCCGGGTCGTCATGGTCACCTCGGTGACCGGTGTCGCGATGGCGATGCGTGGTGAGGTGGCGTATGCCGCGGCCAAGGCGGGGCTCGTGGGACTCACCCGGGCACTCGCCGTCGACGAGGCGGCGCACGGGATCACCGTCAACGCCGTGGCGCCGGGGTGGATCGCGACGGGGTCGCAGACGGCGGCCGAGGGGCTCGAGGGGCGCACCACCCCGGTGGGCCGGTCCGGCACCGCCGACGAGGTCGCGGCCGCCGTGCTGTTCCTCGCGAGCCCGGGCGCGGCCTACGTCAACGGTCAGGTGCTGGTCGTCGATGGTGGCAACGCGGTCGCCGAGGAGCGCGTCGTCGGCTGACACCGGGAGGCGACGCCGGGTACAGCGCGCCCTACCGCGCCGTACCTGATGTGATCGCAGCGATTCCTGGGCGGTAACCCGCGCCACACCGTGGCGGTGGGGATGGCGATGGCGGTGGCGGTGGCGGGCGGCCGGCATCCCGCGGGCTCCTAGACTTGGGCAGTGACCCGTCCCGTGCTGCGCCAGGTGCACCACATCGGCCGGCGCCGCGCCTGGGTGATCTGGCTGGTCGGTCTGTCGGTCTACGTGCTGGCCGTCTTCCACCGCACCTCCCTCGGGGTCGCGGGCCTGCTGGCGGCCGATCGCTTCGACATCACCGCCTCTCAGCTCGCGACGTTCACCGTCGTGCAGCTCGCCGTCTACGCGGCGATGCAGATCCCGGTCGGGGTGCTCCTCGATCGGTTCGGTTCGAAGAAGCTCATGCTGATCGGGCTACTGCTCATGACGGCCGGGCAGTTCTGGTTCGCGTTCGCCGGGTCGTTCGCCGCGGGCCTCACCGCGCGCATCATGCTCGGTGCCGGCGACGCCATGGTGTTCATCTCGCTGCTGCGGCTCGTCGCCGTGTGGTTCCGCGTCAAGCAGGCACCGTTCATCACCCAGCTCACCGGCATGGCCGGGCAGGCCGGCGCGATCGTCGCCGCCACCCCGCTGGCCGCCGCGCTGTCCACCTGGGGCTGGACGCGTTCCTTCGCCACGGCGGCCGGAGTCGGCGTCGTGCTCTCGGTCGCCCTCGCCCTCCTCGTCACGGACTCGCCCTACCGCGGCGAGGCCGTCGAGAAGATCAAGGTGCGGGCGCTGGCGCGCACCCTCAGCGAGGTGTGGGGCAACCCCGGGACGAGGCTCGGGCTGTGGGTGCACTTCTCGTCGCAGTTCGGGGCCACGGTCTTCACGATGCTCTGGGGCTTCCCGTTCCTCGTGCGGGGTGAGGGGCTCGACGAGCGCACGGCCTCGTTGCTGCTCGTCGTCATGACGCTCACCGCCATGGCCGCCGGGCCGGTCATCGCGACGTTCACGGCCAAGGTGCCCTACCGGCGCTCGCAGCTCGTGCTCGGCATCGTGCTGGCGATCATGGCGATCTGGGCTGTCGTGCTGTCGCTTCCACGGCCGGCTCCGCTGTGGCTGCTCGTCGTGCTCGTGGTCGTCACCGCGGTGGGCGGGCCGGGGTCGATGGTCGGCTTCGACCTGGCCCGAACGTTCCACCCGTCGGACCGGCTCGGGCGCGCGACCGGGGTGGTCAACATCGGCGGCTTCACGGCATCCCTGGTCACCATCGCGCTCATCGGCGTGGTGCTCGACCGGCTGGCCCCCGGCGGGCAGCAGGACTACACCCTCGACGACTTCCGCATCGCGATGTCGGTGCAGTTCGTCTTCTGGGGGATCGGCATCGTGCAGCTCGTGCGCTACCGCCGCAAGAGCCTGCACCACCTCGAGCAGGAGCACCCGCATGCCCTGGCCGCGCTGCGCGGCGGGGAGACCCTCCTGCCGGGCATCTCGCGCGACCTCGACCCCTGACTCTGCTCGACCCGAGGGGTTCATCGGACGTTGTCCGGGATGCCGCGTGTCGATCCCCCCGCAGCAGCGCCCGCTCGTCCACACTCGAAATGACCGGGCCAGGTATGAGTTGGCCCGGTCATCACCTTCCCCCGCTCAGCCGCCCACGACGTACCCGGCGGTCGGGCTGGCGCAGTACGTGAAGGGTCTGTCGGTGGCCGCGTGGTACTGGAGGAGCCCGGTGCCCACCCGGAGCACGAGCAGCTCGCCGTCGACGAGGGCCTGGGTGTAGGCGCGACCCTTCTCGGGGCAGCCGATCGACCCGTCGTTCCAGGTCACCGGGCTCCACCGCGCGATGACGACCTGCTCGGGGGCGACGCCCTGGCGGCCGGCCGCGTCGGCGAGGGCCGCGACCACGGCCGGCCGGGTGCGCAGGTCGTCGGGCAGGGTGACGCCGCCACCCGTCGTCGCCGTCGGGGATGCCGTCGGGGATGTGGCCGTGGCCGTGGCCGTGGCCGTGGCCGTGGTGCTGGGTGCCGAGGGCGAGGCGCCGTCAGCCGGCCCGTCACTCGAGGCCGCGCACCCGCTCCCGGCGAGCAGCGCGACCACGAGCACGACGGCGAGGCGTGCAGTGGTGGGCATCAGGACTCCTTGGTCGTCGGGGCTCTCGGCAACTCGACGCGAGCCGGCCCCCGGCCGTTCCGCCGGCTGCGGGGCATCACCGCAGGACGTGCCGGCTGATGACCAGGCGCTGGATCTGGTTGGTGCCCTCGAAGATCTGGGTGACCTTGGCCTCGCGCAGGTAGCGCTCGGCGGGGAAGTCCTGCGTGTACCCGGCGCCGCCGAGCACCTGCACGGCATCGGTCGTGACCCGCATGGCGGCGTCGGTGGCGACGAGCTTCGCGACCGCGGCCTCCTTGGAGAAGGCGCGGCCGGCATCCTTCAGGCGCGCGGCGTGCAGGTAGGTCGCGCGGGCGCTCGTCACGGCCGCCTCCATGTCGGCGAGCAGGAAGGCCAAGCCCTGGTTGGCGGCGATCGGTCGTCCGAACTGCTGACGCTCCTTCGCGTAGGACGCGGCCAGGTCGAGGGCCGACTGCGCCAGACCCGTTGCGGCGGCAGCGATCCCGAGCCGCCCGGCATCCAGCGCCGACAGGGCGATCGCCATGCCCATGCCCTCGGCGCCGATGCGGCGGCTCGCCTCGACCGGCACGTCGTCGTAGGTCACCTCGCCCACCGTGTCGCAGTGCAGCCCCATCTTGCGTTCGGGGGCGCCGAACGACAGGCCGGTCGCGTCGGCGGGCACGACGAAGCAGGACAGCCCGCGCCCGCCGTCGTCGCTCGTGCGCGCGAAGGTCGTGTAGTAGTCGGCGTGCCCGGCGTGGCTGATCCACGCCTTGCGGCCCCGCAGCCGGTAGGCCGTGGGCGTGCCGCCGTCGCCGCCCGCACCCGTCGCCCGGGTCGTCATCGAGCCCACGTCGGAGCCGGCGAGCGCCTCGGAGAGGCAGTAGGCGCCGAGCTGCTCGCCGGACAACATGCCCGGTAGCAGCGCTGCCTGCTGCTCGGGGGTGCCGAACGTGCTGACGGGGTAGGCGGTGAGCGAGTGCACCGAGACGCCGACGGCGACGCTCATCCACGCCGAGGCGATCTCCTCGACGACCTGGAGGTAGACCTCGTAGGGCTGGCCGTAGCCGCCGTGCTCCTCCGGGTGCGGAAGCGACAGCAACCCGGCCGCCCCGAGGGTGCGGAACACCTCGGTGGGGAAGGACTCGTCGGTCGCGGCGGCGCGCTCGGCGGCATCCACCCTCGGCCGCAGCTCCTTGTCGCAGATCTCGCGGGTCAGGTCGATGAGGTCCTGGCCCTCCTCGGTCGGCAGGAGCCGCGTCGCTGGCATGGGTCGAGGGTAGCGAGGTGGTCGGGCTCTCGAGCAATCCCGAGACGACGAGTCCCCAGCCCTCAACCGTCGGTCAGGGCCTGGTGGCTCGGCTCGCCGTCGGGGTCGCGGAGGTACTCGAGCCGGGGCCGCTTGGCGTCCAGCGCGTCACCGGAGGAGCGCCCCCGTACCCGGCGCTGCACCCACGGCCCGGCGTAGGTGCGGGCCCACTCGGCGTGTGAGCGCAGTTGCTGCCGACGGGTCGCCGGGTCGGCCGGTGGCAGCGGCGTCGTCCAGTCGGCCAGGTCGGTGCGGTGGCCCAGCGCCGAGAGGGCGGCCAGGGCCACCCGCCGGTGCCCCTCGGTCGTGAGGTGGATGCGGTCCTCGGCCCACATCCGCCAGTCGCGCAGGGCGGCCATCCCCCAGAGGTTGAGCACGTGGCAGCCGTGCCGCTGCGCGATGGTGAACAGGTTCGCGGCGTGCACGGCGTGCCGCCCGCGCAGCGCCTTGAACAGCCCGGCATCGCGCGTGTCGGTGGGGGTCGCGAGGAGCACGTCGGCGCCCGAGTGCCGCAGGCGAACGGCCGCCTGCTCGAGCCGCGCGGCCAGGCGGTCGAGGTCGACCTGCGGGCGGAGCAGGTCGTTGCCGCCGCCGACCATGGAGACCAGGTCGGGCTGCAGGGCCATCGCGGTGTCGAGCTGCGGGCCCACGACGTCGTCGAGCCTGCGCCCGCGTACGGCGAGGTTCGCGTAACCGAACGGCAGGTGCTCGCGCTCGGCGACGGCGTCGAGGTGGTGCGCGAGCCGATCGGCCCACCCGACGTACCGGTCGGGCCGGGTGGGGTCGGGGTCGGACATCCCCTCGGTGAAAGAGTCGCCGATGGCGACGTAGCGGGTCCACACCGGGCGCGGGCCGGCGGGGTGTGTGGCGGGGTGCGTCACGGGAGGCTCCAGTCGACGGGCTTCGCGCCCTGGCTGACGAGCAGGTCGTTGGCCCGGCTGAACGGGCGCGACCCGAAGAAGCCGGCGTGCGCCGACAGCGGGCTGGGGTGCGGCGACTCGATGCACGCCACGCCGGGCAGATGGGGCACCAGGCCGCGGGCGTCACGGCCCCAGAGGATCGCGACGAGCGGCCCGCCGCGCTCGACGAGCGCCTCGATGGCGCGGGCGGTGACGTGCTCCCAGCCCCGGCCACGGTGGCTCGCGGGCTTGCCCGGGGTCACCGTGAGCACGCGGTTGAGCAGCAGCACCCCCTGGTCGGCCCACGGCGTCAGGTCACCGCTGCTCGGCGTGGGGACGCCGAGGTCGGTCCCGAGCTCGCGGAAGATGTTGACCAGGCTCTTGGGCACCGGCCGCACGTCGGGCCCGACCGAGAACGACAGGCCGACGGCGTGGCCGGGCGTCGGGTAGGGGTCCTGGCCCACGACGAGGACGCGCACGGCATCCAACGGCCGTTCGAACGCGCGAAGCACGTGGGCGCCCCCGGGGAGGTAGCCGCGGCCCGCGGCCACCTCGGCGCGCAGGAACTCCCCGAGCTCGGAGACGACCGGCTCGGCGGGGGCCAGGGCCTGCGCCCACGACGGGTGCACGAGTTCGCCGAGGGGCCGCGCCGGGGTCGTGGTGTTCATCGCCCCCACCGTATCTCCCGGCCTTCGTGGGTTCACCCACGGTTCTCACCACCCCCGGGCCGCGAGAACCGCGTGTCAACCGCACGACGTCGACGAGCGAGGCGGGATGGCGGGTCAGCGGAAGATGGCGGCCGCGTCGTCGAGCCGGCTGGGCACGAGGCGGAACCAGGCCCAGGTGCCGCGCTTCTCGCGCTGGAGCAGGCCGGCCTCGACCAGCACCTTGAGGTGGTGCGACACCGTCGGCTGCGACAGCCCGACGAGCGGGGTCAGGTCACACACGCAGGCCTCACCGGCGTCGGTGGCGCGGATGGCGCTGAGCAGCTGCAGGCGCACCGGGTCGGCCACCGCCTTGAGCAGCGTCGCGCTCGTCTCGGCGGCCTCGCGGGTCAGGCCGCCGTCGACGCCGATGCCGCAGCAGGTCGGTGCCGCCAGGGGCAGGGGGGTGGGCGGCATGCCGGCTCCTCCATGATATTGACGAACGTCTATGGGTGTGGTCTGCTGGTGCCAATGTATTGATGGTAGTCGATATCTCAGGAGGATGCCGTGACCGCACCGACCACGTCCACCACCACCCCAGTCGCCCCGCCCCCGACGACCGGCCGCGTGCAGCTGGCCCTCAACGTGAGCGACCTGGAGGCATCGGTGGCCTTCTACTCGGCGATGTTCGGGGTCGAGCCACACAAGCGCCGCCCCGGCTACGCCAACTTCGCCATCGCCGAGCCCCCGCTCAAGCTGGTGCTTCTCGAGACCAGCGAGGCCACCCGGGGCACCGGTACCACCGGCGCGCTCAACCACCTCGGGGTCGAGGTCGCCTCGGCCGAGGCCGTCCTCGCGGCCCGCGCCCGGTTCACCGACGCCGGCCTCGCGGCGTTCGACGAGAACGACACCACCTGCTGCTACGCCCTGCAGGACAAGGTGTGGGTGCACGACCCGGCCGGTGCACCGTGGGAGGTCTACACCGTCAAGGACGAGAACCCCGCCGAGGCGCGGCCGGCCACCGCGAGCCTGGGAATCCTCGGCGACGGCGCATGCTGCACGTCTGCGGCATCGGACGGCGCGGCATCGGACGGCGCGGCATCGGACACCGCGGCATCGAACAGCGCGGCATCGAACAGCGCGACATCGAACAGCACGGCATCCGGCACGGCAGCCCGCGCCGACTCCGACGCCGCACCGACGGCGCAGGCCTGCTGCTCGTGACCGCCACCCCCGCCGCGCCCGGCACGACACCCACCCCACCCGACCACGTCGCCGCACGGCTCTCGACCCTCGACCGGTTCCTGCCGGTGTGGATCGGCCTGGCCATGGTGGCCGGCCTCGTGCTGGGCCGGCTCGTGCCCGGGCTGGGCGAGGCGCTGTCGGCGGTCGAGGTGCAGGGGGTGTCCCTGCCGATCGCCCTCGGCCTGCTCGTGATGATGTACCCGGTGCTCGCCAAGGTGCGCTACGACAAGCTCGACACGGTGACCGGCGACCGGCCGATGCTCGTCTCGAGCCTGGTGCTCAACTGGGTGGTCGGGCCGGCGCTGATGTTCACGCTCGCCTGGGTGTTCCTCTACGACCTGCCCGAGTACCGCACCGGCCTGATCATCGTCGGGCTCGCTCGCTGCATCGCGATGGTGATCATCTGGAACGACCTGGCCTGCGGCGACCGCGAGGCCGCGGCCGTGCTCGTCGCGCTCAACTCGATGTTCCAGGTCATCGCCTTCGGCGCGCTCGGCTGGTTCTACCTCTCGGTGCTGCCCGGCTGGTTGGGCCTGCCACAGGAGACCCTCGACGTCTCGCCGTGGCAGATCGCGGCCTCGGTCGTCGTCTTCCTCGGCATCCCGCTCCTCCTGGGCTACCTCTCGCGCCGCGTGGGTGAGAAGCGGTGGGGGCGAACGGCTTACGAGACGTCCTTCCTGCCGCGCATCGGGCCGTGGGCGCTCTACGGGCTGCTGTTCACCATCGTCGTGCTCTTCGCGCTGCAGGGTGACCGCATCACGAGCAACCCGCTCGACGTCGCCCGCATCGCCCTGCCCCTGCTGGTCTACTTCGCGCTGATGTGGGGCGGCGGCTTCCTGCTCGGACGCGTGCTCGGCATGCGCTACGACCGCACCGCGACGCTCGCCTTCACGGCGGCCGGCAACAACTTCGAGCTGGCCATCGCCGTGGCCATCGCCACGTTCGGGGTCACCTCCGGCCAGGCCCTCGCCGGTGTCGTCGGCCCGCTCATCGAGGTGCCGGTGCTCGTGGCCCTCGTGTACGTCTCACTCGCCCTCCGGAAGAGGTATCCCCATGGCTGACCGCCCGTCCGTGCTGTTCGTCTGCGTGCACAACGCCGGCCGCTCCCAGATGGCGGCCGCCTGGTTGCAGCGCCTCTCCGCGGGCGCCCTCGAGGTGCGCTCGGCCGGCAGCGCACCCGCCGACGCGGTCAACCCCGCCGCCGTCGCCGCGATGCTCGAGGTGGGCATCGACATGGCCGCCGAGGTGCCCAAGGTGCTCACGACGGATGCCGTGCGCGAGTCCGACGTCGTCATCACCATGGGGTGCGGCGACACCTGCCCGATCTTCCCCGGCAAGCGCTACGAGGACTGGGCGCTCGACGACCCGGCCGGTCAGGGCGTGGATGCCGTGCGCCCGATCCGCGACGAGATCCGCTCCCGCGTGGTGGCCCTGATCAAGAGCCTCGGCGTCGAGGTCGGCCCCACCGCCTGACCCCCAGACACCTTCTCGTCGGAAGTGCGGAAGTGGTTGCCAGGACGACCACTTCCGCACTCACGGCGAGGAAAGGGTCCTCTTGCGCGACTGAGAGACGCGATATATCGTGAATGGCGAACACGACATATCGCGAGAGGACCGTGTCATGGCAGGAGAGTCCTGGGTCGTCTCGGGCCCACAGGTCATCGACGTCGACGACGTGCGGTCGCTGCGCGTGCAGCTGGTGGCGGGTCGGGTCGACGTGGTCACCCACGATGAGCCCGGCGCCCGGATCGAGGTGCACGACGTCGTCGGCCGCCCGCTCGAGGTCTCCCTCATCGACGGCGAGCTGCGGGTCGGCTACCAGTTCACGCTCGACGGGTGGGAGGGCTTTGTGGAGAAGTTCCTCAACTTCCGCGACAGGGACCGCGCCGACGTCAGCATCGCCGTGCCCCACGACCTGCCGACCAAGGTGGGCACGGTGAGCGCGGAGGGGCTCGTGGCCGGCATCCAGGCAGCGGTTTCGGTCTCCACCGTGTCCGGTTCGGTCGTCGTCGACGGCACCCGCGGCAGGCTCAACGCCAACAGCGTCTCCGGTGAGGTCGTCGTGCGCGACCACGGCGGCGACCTGTCGCTCAAGACGGTCTCCGGCGAGCTCGCGGCGTCGGGCGCCCTCACCCGGGTGCAGGCCAACTCGGTCTCCGGCGAGCTGGCCCTCGACGTCACGTCGGGCAGCTCCTCGATCGAGGCCACCACGGTGTCCGGTGACGTCACGGTGCGCCTGCCTCAGGGCGAGGCCGCCGACGTGACCGCCAACTCCGTCTCCGGGCGCCTGGTCGTCGACGGTGAGGACCACAGCGGGAGCATGCCCGGCCGCAGGGTCGTGCTGCGCACCAGCGACGCCAGGAGCACCGTGTCCGCGAGCACGGTCTCGGGCAACGTGACCCTGCTGCGCGGTGCCCCCGGCATCCCAGCCGGGAACGACGGGTCCGACGTGCAGGACACACCCCACGCCTCCGGCGGTCACGGAACGCACGGGAGCGTCTGACATGCCTCCCGTCTTCGCCCACGGCCAGCTGCGCCTGTACCTGCTCGCCCTGCTCGAGCAGCGCCCGATGCACGGCTACGAGGTGATCACCGCGCTGTCCGACCGCTTCGGTGGCACCTACCGGCCCAGCGCCGGCACGATCTACCCCCGGCTCGCCCAGCTCGAGGAGGACGGCCTGGTACGCAGCGACGACGTCGACCGGCGCAGCACCTACGAGCTGACCGACGCCGGTCACCGCGAGCTCGCGGAGCGCCGCGGTGAGCTCGCCGCGCTGGAGCAGGGCATCGCCGAGACGGTGCGCGACCGGGCGGCCCGGGTGCGCGACGACGTGCGGGGCACGATGAGCGGGCTTCGGGCCGAGCTCGCCGCCGCGGCCCAGGAGGCACGCGCCGCGGCCCCGGCGCACACCGGCACACACCGTGACGCGCGGGCGACCTCGCACGTGCGCTTCACCGAGGCCGACGCGCTGCTGCGCCGCTTCCGCGACGACGTTCGCGCGGAGCTGCGGCGCGCCGACGCCGCCGGCCGGCTCGAGGACCTCGCCGTCGAGACCCTGCGCACGGTGCTCGACTCCGCGTTGTCCGCGGTGCGCCAGACCGTCCGCTGAGCCGCCCCTGGTTCGCACCCGGACGACGTGAGCTTCCCCGCCATCACCGTGATGTCGGGGAAGCTCACGCGCGGCGGTGAAGTTTCCCCGACAGCCCGGAGGTTCCCCGACGCCACGGTGACGTCGGGGAAGGTCGCCCCCTGACGGACGGGTGGTTCGGCGCAGCCGGGGCGAAGTCGGCAGACTGTGCCGGTGACCCCACCGGCAGCCGACCAGTCCCCGCAGTCTCCGCGCTCCCGGCCGTCCACGCACTCCTCACAGTCGCCGCAGTCCCCGGCCGCCGACGCGTCCGCTGCGACCGCAGGCGAGCAGCGGCCCCGGTTCGCGACCGTGCTGTTCGACCTCGACGGCACCCTGGCCGACACCATCGCGCTCATCGTGGCCTCCTACCAGCACGCGTTCCGCACGGTGCTGGGCGAGGAGGTCGGCGAGAACAGGGCCCGCGCCTGGATCGGCCGGCCGCTGCTGCCCGCGCTGCTCGAGGAGAGCCCCGAGCACGGCCACGAGCTCGACCGTGTCTACCGCGAGTGGAACCTCGCCAACACCGGGCGGCTGATCCGCCGGTATGCCGGGGTGCCCGAGCTGCTCGGGCGGCTCACCGCCGCGGGCGTCACGTGTGCGGTCGCGACGTCGAAACGGCGCGAGACCGCTCGGCTGGCGCTGGTGGGTGTGGGCATCGACCACCTCGTGGACGTCGTCGCCGCGATGGAGGACACCACCGCCCACAAGCCGGCACCCGACCCCCTGCTCCACGCGGCCGCGGCCCTGGGCGTCGACCCGGCCGGGTGCGTCTACGTCGGCGACGCCACCGTCGACGTCCTCGCGGCGCAGGCTGCCGGGATGGCTGCCGTGGCGGTCACGTGGGGCGCGGGAGAAGGCGAGGCCCTCGCGGCCACCCGGCCCGACGCGCTCGTCGACACCGTCGCCGACCTCGCGATGTACCTCCTGCCCGTTCACGACGGCTAGAGTCGCCGCCGTGCACGGGATCAGGTACCAGGAGAACAAGCACACCGAGCTCGCGTCGCTCGCGGAAGCCGTGATGGCCTACGCCGAGGAGCGCGTGCGCATCTCGCCGCCCCTGGACCAGCCGATGAGCCAGGACGAGCTCGACCGCACGGTCGGGCAGACCATCACCGCCGAGGGCTTCGGCGGTGTCGCGGCCATGCGCATGTTCGCCGAGGACCTCGCCCCCACCTGCCTGTCGACCGACCACCCCCGCTACCTGTCCTTCATCCCGTGCGCCCCGAGTGACGCCGCGGTGATGTTCGACCTCGTCGTGGGGGCCTCGTCGATCTACGCCGGGTCGTGGCTCGAGGGCTCGGGCGCGGTCTTCGCCGAGAACCAGGCTCTGCGCTGGATCGCCGACCTGGTCGGGATGCCGGCCGGCGCCGGTGGCGTCTTCACGCCCGGTGGGACGATCGGCAACCTGTCCGCCCTCGTCGCCGCCCGGCACACGGCCCGCCGCACGGCTGCGGCCGGGGTGCGCCCGAACCGGGTGGCCGCCACTGCGGGTGCCCACTCCTCCATCTCGTCGGCCTGTGACGTCATGGACGCCGAGCTCGTCGGGGTCCCCGTCGACCACCGGTGGCGGCTCACCGGGCCGAGCCTGCGCGCGGCACTCGAGGAACACGGGCCGGAGACGTTCTTCGCCGTCGTGGCCACGTGCGGCACGACGAACTTCGGGATCATCGACGACCTCACCTCGGTGGCCGAGGTGTGCCGGGAGTACGGCATCTGGTTCCACGTCGACGGGGCCTACGGCGGCGCCGGTCTCGCCGCGCCCTCGGTGCGCGAGCTCTACGCCGGCATCGAGCACTGCGACTCGTTCATCGTCGACCCCCACAAGTGGCTCTTCGCCCCGTTCGACTGCTGCGCCCTGATCTACCGCGAGCCTGCCGAGGCCCGCGCCGCGCACACCCAGCGGGCCGGATATCTCGACGTGCTGACCGAGGCGTCGGAGTGGAACCCCACCGACTACTCGGTCGGCCTGACCCGTCGCGCTCGCGGCCTGCCGTTCTGGTTCTCGCTGGCGGTCAACGGCACCGACGCGTACGAGGGGGCGATCGAGCACACCCTCGACGTCGCGCGGTTCGCCGAGGCCGAGGTCCGGGCCCGCCCGTACCTCGAGCTCGTGCGGGACCGCGACCTGTCGGTCGTCGTCTTCCGCCGGCTCGGCTGGACCCCGGCCGACTACCAGGCATGGTCGGACCAGATGCTCGCCGAGGAGTTCGCCTTCGTCGTGCCGACGATGCACGACGGCGAGATGCTGGCCCGGTTCGCCATCGTGAACCCGGAGACCGACGACGACGACATCACGGCCATCCTCGACACGATGGCCTGACCCCGGGGGCCCCCGCAGCGGGGCCACGGCCTCGCCGGCGTGGGGTTGCTGGGACCCCTGTGACGCCTGAGCCGTCCCTTGGCGGCGCGTGTCGGCCGACACGCTGCGCGCGTCCGCAGGCGAATGACACGGGTGTCATTCGCCGGTTAGAGTGGGCGTTCAGCAGGTCATGGACGAAGGGTCGAGGAAACACGTGAGCGCCGCCTCCGAACAGCTCAGCACGGTCGCCCCCACCACGGGGCTCTCCGAGCGGGATCGCGAGATCATCGCGTTCGAGCGCCAGTGGTGGAGGTACGCCGGCTCGAAGGATACCGCGATCAAGGAGCTCTTCGACATGAGCTCGACGCGCTACTACCAGGTGCTCAACGCCCTCATCGACCACCCGGCGGCCCTCGAGCACGACCCGATGCTGATCAAGCGGCTGCGCCGGCTGCGCCAGAGCCGCCAGCGCGCCCGCTCCGCCCGCCGCCTCGGCCTGGAGCCCTGAGCGGCAGCCCCCAGAGCCAGGGTCGCCCGTCCGTGAGGGAAGCCGGACGGGCGTCCCTGTGTCCGGACCCGGACGTCAGTGGCCGGACCCGGACGTCAGTGGCCGGACCCGGACGTCAGTCCAGGTCCGGGTCGGGGAACTCGACCGGCCAGCCCTTCCTCGCGAGCTGGTCGCGCACCCGGCGCAGGTCGTTGTCGCTGGGGTCAGTGTGCGTGTACTCGGTGATGGCCGCGGCGATGTCGTCCGGGCCCGCCGGGCTGACGTCGGCGCGGCGCAGCGCCTTGGCGATCTTCTTGACCTCGGAGCGGGTCAGCCGGCGTTCGAGGAGGGCGAGGAGGGGGAGGTAGTCGTGCTCCGGCACCCCGCCGGGGTAGCCCTCGCGCAGCCAGCTCACGATCCGGGCCAGCGGGCTGCCCTCGCGCGGCGGTGCCTCGTCCTCGTCCTCGGTGGCGCCGCCGAGGGGCCACCCGCCGAGCACGAGCTTCGCCGAGACCTGGCGGACCTGCTCGTCCTCGGGGATGAGGGCACCGGCCGCCCCGGCCGAGAGCCGGCCCTCGGCCGCGAGGCAGCGCAGCAGGTCGAGGGAGGGGTCGACCCCGAGCCGCTCCTGGAGCACGGCATTGAGCGCAGCGGCCTCACCGTCGGGGATGCCGTCCGGGTAGGCGGCACGGATCCAGGCGAGGACGGAGGCCGAGAGCTGGGCCATGGCAGCGGTCATCCCTTCTCGGCGAGCGTGGGCCACGGAGTGAACTCGAGTTGCATGCCCAACCCCGTCGCGACGATGACCGTCAGCCCGAGCACCACGCCGGCGATGACCAGGCCGAAGGCGAGGTAGGCCAGCACCGTGCCGACCGGGTGCGGCCGTGCGTGACTGATCTCGGCGTCACCGCCCTGGCCGTAGGCGAGGGCGCGGATGCCGAGCGCGTAGATCGCGGGGAGCCCGGCGCCGAAGAGCAGGCCGATGACGAGCACGCGCACCGCGCCCTCGACCGCAAACGTCACGTTGTTCATCGCAGTCTCCCTCAGCGGACCGAGTCGGTGCGGGTGGGAATCGTGGGGTCGGCCACGGTGGGGTCGGCCGTCGTGGGGTCGGCCACCGCGGCGGCGTCCGAGCTGGAGGCGGCTACCGGGGCAGCTGAGCCAGTGGACCCGGTGCCTGTCGAGGAGCCGGGCGTGCCCTCCCACTCGTCGTTGACGTTGTGGGCGCCGATCGGTGCCCGGCGGGCCCGCAGCCACATCCACGTGGAGAAGGCCGCGAGGAGCACGAAGATCACCAGGGCGCCGAGCGCGCCGCCGATGCTGTCGGCGAGGACCCACATGACCGCCCCGACCAGACCGGCCGAGGGGAGCGTGATGGCCCAGGCTGCGACCATGCGCCCGGCGATGTTCCACCGCACGGGGGCGCCGCGGCCGACCCCGGAACCGAGGATGGACCCGGTGGCCACGTGGGTGGTGGACAGGGCGAACCCGAGACCGCTGGAGGACAGGATGACCGCGGCCGAGCTGCTCTCGGCCGCCATGCCCTGCGCGGGCGAGATGTCGATGAGACCCTTGCCGAGCGTCCGGATGATCCGCCAGCCGCCGAGCCAGGTGCCCAGCGCGATGGCGGTGGCGGCGCTGAGCTTGACCCAGAACGGGACGCTCCCCGTGTCGGTCCACGCACCCGCGGCGATCAGCGCGAGCGTCATCACGCCCATCGTCTTCTGGGCGTCGTTGGTGCCGTGAGCCAGTGAGACGAGCGAGGCGGACCCCACCTGCCCGACGCGGAAGCCGGACTGGCGGTGCCGCTCGGTGACGCCGCGGGTGATCCGGAAGACGAGCCACGTGCCGACGGCCGCCACCAGCATGGCGATGACCGGGGAGATCAGGGCGGGCAGCAGGATCTTGCCCACCACGCCGTCGAGCTTGGTGCCGTCACCGGTCCACTTCACGCCGCTGACACCGAGCCCGGCCATCGCCGACCCGATCAGGCCGCCGAGCAGGGCGTGCGAGGAACTCGACGGCAGGCCGTAGAGCCAGGTGAACAGGTTCCAGACGATGCCCCCGACCAGGCCGGCCAGGATGATGATGAGCACGGACTCGCCACCATCGGCCAGGAGCTCTGCCTTGGGTGCGCCCGACTTCTCCTGCAGGTTGATGACCGCGTTCGTCACCGTGAGGGCCACCTCGACGGAGAGGAAGGCGCCGACCAGGTTGAGGACGGCCGAGAGCGCGACCGCGACCTTGGGCTTGAGGGCACCCGTGGCGATGGAGGTGGCCATCGCGTTGGCGGTGTCGTGAAAGCCGTTCGTGAAGTCGAAGGCCAGTGCTGTCACGATGACGAGCACGAGGATGATGGTTGCTGCGTCCACGAGGCACCAGTCTGGGGGCGTCACCTCGACTTCACCAAGGGGAGTGGTGCTGTTCACCCGCTGTTCACCTGCCGCGGGCGGGGGTAGGGCGTCGCACCCTGTGAGGATGCGCCGATGAGCGACCTCCACTGGAGCACGCCCGACGGCCTCGATGCCATCCGGGACCACCTCGCCGCACGCCTGGCCGACTGGCGCCCACCGGTCGCGTTTGCCGTCGCGCTCAGCCCTGCGTCCTCCTCGCCGGAGTGGGTGTTCCCGCACGTCAACGTGCCCGGTGGGCGGCACGGGCTGCCTGCCGTCGCGCTGGCCACGGTGCTCGAACACGACGGCACGACCGCCAGCCTCGCGGTGTCGAAGGCGCAGCTGGCCGCGGCGGTGGAGTCGCTCGCGCCCGCCGAGGCCTGCACGTCGCTGCAGCACCCGAACCTCGCGGCCTGGCGCGAGGTGCTCACCGAGCTCGAGGGGAACCCGGCCCGCGAGGCGAAGGCCGTGTTCGTGGCCGATCTCGACGACCCGGTGACCTCCGAGGTCGACGGCTCGATGCGGGCGACCTTCGAGGGGCACGCGCCCCAGCTCTGAGCCAGGCCTCGCGCCGGGGACGGGCTGGTCGAGGAGGCCCGCGCCCGGGGACGGGCTGGTCGAGGAGGCCCGCGCCCGGGGACGGGCTGGTCGAGAAGCCCCCGCGCCCGGGGACGGGCTGGTCGAGAAGGCCCCGCGCCCGGGCCCTTGGGATGGTCGTGGAGTTGTTCGAGTGCGCCGATGACGGTTCGGTCGTGGTCGACCGGCACCTTCGGCCCGCCTCGCGCGTTGCGAATGCGGACGGGCCGGTCACCGCCGCCACGGTGGCCGACCCGTTCCCGCTGACCGAACCCTGTTCCCGAAAGGCCCACCGTGCTCGACGCGTTGACGACGGTGCTCGAGGCCGGGGCGACAGCACCCTGGGTGCTGGCCGTGGTGCTGCTCATCACGGTCGGCGACGCGCTGCTCCCGCCGATCCCGAGCGAGGGCGTCGTCGTGGCGCTCGCAGCCGTGGCCGTGGCCGGGGACGGCCCCCACCTGGCCCTGCTCGCGCTCGTCGCGGCGGCCGGGGCCTTCCTCGGAGACACCCTCACGTTCGTGGTCGGTCGTCGGTACGGGCCGCACCGTCTCGCCCGGGTCACCCGGCCGACAGCCGTTCGAGTGCTCGAGCGGGCCTCGGGCGCTCTCGAACGCCGGGGCGCCCTCGTCGTCCTCACCGCCCGCTACGTGCCACTCGGGCGGGTCGCGGTCAACCTCACCGCCGGGGCCACGGGGTTCGCACCCCGCCGGTTCGCGCGGCTCGCCGCGCTGGCCGCCGTCACCTGGGCCGTCTGGTCGGTGGCCGTCGGTGCGCTGGCCGGGCACTGGCTCGAGGGCAACCCGCTGCTCGGGTCGGCTGCCGGCATCGCCCTGGCTCTCGGGCTGGGGCTGGCCGTCGACCGCGTCGCCCGCCGGCTCACCGGCTGGGGTCGGGCTCCCCGCACGGCATCCGTCGGCGCCGACCGCCCGGTCGCCACCGCCGACGCTGCCGCCTGAGGCTGCCCACCACGCCTCGTGCCGTTTGCACTCTCCACCCGAGAGTGCCAATAATGGCGTTAGCACTCTCCCTAGGAGAGTGACAATCCTGACCGGTCCGGTGAGGGTCTGGTGCCTCGGCGCATGGAGCCGGCGGCATCCGGCTCGTCCGTCGCGGGCGCCGCCCGGTCTCCACCTTCGATTCGCGTGGGAGGAACCACCCGAATGGCCAAGATCATCGCTTTCGATGAAGAGGCGCGCCGCGGTCTCGAGCGGGGCATGAACGTGCTCGCCGATGCCGTGCGTGTCACCCTCGGTCCCAAGGGCCGCAACGTCGTGCTGGAGAAGAAGTGGGGTGCCCCCACCATCACCAACGACGGCGTCTCGATCGCCAAGGAGATCGAGCTCGACGACCCGTACGAGAAGATCGGCGCCGAGCTCGTCAAGGAGGTCGCCAAGAAGACCGACGACGTCGCCGGTGACGGCACCACCACGGCGACCGTGCTGGCCCAGGCGCTCGTGCGCGAGGGCCTTCGCAACGTCGCCGCCGGCGCCAACCCGATGGCGCTCAAGCGCGGCATCGAGAAGGCCGTCGAGGCCGTCTCCGCCGAGCTGCTCGCCGCCGCCAAGGACGTCGAGACCAAGGAGCAGATCGCCGCGACCGCGTCGATCAGCGCCGCTGACCCCCAGATCGGCGAGATGATCGCCGAGGCAATGGACAAGGTCGGCAAGGAAGGCGTCATCACCGTCGAGGAGAGCAACACCTTCGGGCTCGAGCTCGAGCTCACCGAGGGCATGCGCTTCGACAAGGGCTACATCAGCCACTACTTCGTCACCGACCCCGAGCGCATGGAGGCCGTGCTCGAGGACGCCTACGTCCTCATCGCGAACTCCAAGATCGGCTCGATCAAGGACCTGCTCCCGCTGCTGGAGAAGGTCATGCAGTCCGGCAAGCCGCTGCTGATCATCTCCGAGGACGTCGAGGGCGAGGCCCTGTCGACCCTGGTGGTCAACAAGATCCGCGGCACCTTCAAGTCGGTCGCCGTCAAGGCCCCCGGCTTCGGTGACCGTCGCAAGGCCATGCTCGGCGACATCGCCATCCTCACCGGCGGTCAGGTCATCTCCGAGGAGGTCGGGCTCAAGCTCGACACCACCGACCTCGACCTGCTCGGCAGGGCCCGCAAGGTGGTCGTCACCAAGGACGAGACGACCATCGTCGAGGGCTCGGGCGACCAGGACCAGATCACCGGTCGGGTCAACCAGATCCGCGCCGAGATCGAGAAGTCGGACTCCGACTACGACCGCGAGAAGCTCCAGGAGCGCCTCGCCAAGCTCGCCGGTGGCGTGGCCGTCATCAAGGCGGGCGCGGCCACCGAGGTCGAGCTCAAGGAGCGCAAGCACCGCATCGAGGACGCCGTGCGCAACGCCAAGGCGGCCATCGAGGAGGGCATCGTCGCCGGTGGCGGCGTCGCCCTCATCCAGGCGGGCAAGGCGGCGTTCGCGAAGCTCGAGCTCACCGGTGAGGAGGCGACCGGTGCCAACATCGTGCGCGTCGCGATCGAGGCCCCGCTCAAGCAGATCGCCATCAACGCCGGACTCGAAGGTGGCGTCGTCGCGGAGAAGGTCACGCACCTCGAGTCCGGGTGGGGCCTGAACGCCGCGACCGGCGAGTACGTCGACCTCATCGCGGCCGGCATCATCGACCCGGCGAAGGTGACCCGCTCGGCGCTGCAGAACGCCGCGTCGATCGCCGCGCTGTTCCTCACCACCGAGGCCGTCATCGCCGACAAGCCGGAGAAGGCTGCTCCGGCCATGCCCGGTGGCGACGAGATGGGCGGCATGGGGTTCTGAGCTCGCGCTCTGCACTCCAGCCGACCGGCTGAGCCACACGAGGGCGGTCCCCACCACGGGGGCCGCCCTCGCGGCGTCCCGGGGGTTGGGCCCGTCCTTTGAGGGTGTCAGGGGCGCGCTGGGTCGCGCGTTCGGCACCCCTCTCGGGTCGGCGGGGGGCGGGCGGGGGGTGTCAGGGGTGTCAGGGCGCGCTGGGTCGCGCGTCCGGCACCCCTCGCGTGTTGCGCGGGTCAGCGCATCCGCAGGCCGCGGCCGGGCTCTCGCGCTGCGCGCGCCCGCACTATCAGCCGCGTCGCGGCCGCGAGCCAGCCGCCGACGAGCAGCACCGACACGGCCAGGCTCGCCGCGGTCGGCAGCTCGTCCCGCCCCAGCAGCAGGAGGGGCACCCCGAGCACCCCGAAGGTGAGCACGGCAAGCGCCTTGTCGCCCGCACCCCACCGGCGTGAGAGCAGCACGAGCAGGGTGCCGACGAACCAGGGCACCGGCGCGACCGCCTCCGTCGCCGGAACGACCGCCAGCACGACGGATGCCGCGAGCAGGCCGACGGTCGTGACCTCCAGCCGCGGTGTGCCCACCCCGCCCTCGATGCCGGCCCCGGGTGGGAGGTCATCGACCGGAGACACGGGGTACCCCCCGGCCTCGGCGACGAGCTCGGCCGGTGCCCCGAGCTCGGCAACGGCCCGCGCGGCGGCGGCACCGGCATCCGGTCCTGCGTCGCGGGTCGCGTCGGCGAGGTAGTCGTGCACGCTCGCCCGCAGCTCGGCGCGACGCCGCTGCGGCAGCACGGCCGCCTCGGCCTCGAGCTGCGCCAGCCAGGCTCGCACCTCCGGCTGGTCCGCGCCGCTGGTGTTGCTGTCACCCGGGGCCATGGCGGCCACGCTAGCGGGCCGCAGGAGGACGGCGCCCGTTCCCCGATCCGATCCGGCAGCCGCGTGACCACAGCACGGCCGACACCGGGCAAGATGTGCCCATGACCAACCCCGCGGTGGACGAACCGCTCGTCCTGGGCCCGATGCTCCGCTACGTCGACGAGACGTCGGCGACGGTGTGGGTCCGCACCGCCGACACCGCTCGGGTCACCGTCGAGCGCGCCGGCCGTTCCTGGAGCGCTCCCACGGTTGCGGTGCACGGGGGGCACTACGCCCTCGTCGTGCTCGACGCGCTGGTGCCCGGCAGCGACGACACCTACGAGGTGAGCATCGACGACGTCGCGGTCTGGCCACTCCCCGGGATGCCGCCGAGCCGCATCCGCACACTCGACCCGACCCGACTGCCGCACTTCGCTTTCGGCACCTGCCGCACCACCGGCTCGCACGACGCGCCGGGGAACAAGGCCCACGGTGTCGACGCCCTGCGCACCCTGGCGCTGGCCCTGCGCGACGACCCCGAGGTGGCCTGGCCCGACGTGCTGCTGCTGCTGGGCGATCAGGTCTACGCCGACACCACGCCGCACGCGGAGCTCGAGCGGTTCATGGCGGCGCGGCGCGACCTCGACGAGCCGCCCGGCCTGGAGATCAAGGACTTCGTCGAGTACGCCGAGCTGTACCGACTGGCCTGGAGCGAGGAGGTCATCCGCTGGGTGCTGTCCTGCGTTCCCTCGGCGATGATCTTCGACGACCACGACATCCGTGACGACTGGAACACCTCCTGGTCGTGGCGCCGAGAGATGCGCGCGACCACCTGGTGGCAGGAGCGGATCGTCTCCGGCCTGGGCTCCTACTGGCTGCACCAGCACCTGGGCAACCTCTCGCCGGCCGAGCTGGCCCAGGAGGAGGTGTGGCAGCACGTGGTCGAGCACGTCGCGACCGGCGCGACCGACGAGCTCGACCTGACCGCGCACGTGGACGCCCTCGCCGCCCGGGCTGACGACGAGCCCTCGACCTACCGGTGGAGCTACACCCGGGCGCTCGGCGACTGCGCCCTGCTCGTCATCGACTCGCGGGCGGCGCGCGAGCTGCGGCCCGACGGCCGCTCGATGCTCGACGCCGAGGAGATGCGGTGGGTCGACGAGGTGATGCGGGGCGGGGTGCTGCACCTGTTCGTCGGCACCTCACTTCCCTTCCTGCTCCCACCCGGTCTGCACGACTTCGAGGCGATGGACGAGGTGCTCGCCCAGGGCGCCTTCGGACGCCGCGTGGCCCGGGCTGCCGAGAAGCTGCGCCGCAGCATCGACCTCGAGCACTGGGCGGCGTTCAACGAGGGCTTCGACGAGGTCTTCGAGCTGGTGATGCAGGTGGCCCGCGGTGAGCGCGGCCCGGCCCCCCAGACGGTCACCTTCCTGTCCGGAGACGTCCACAACTCCTACCTCGCCGAGGTCGCTGACCCGCTCCGCCTCGGCGCGCAGTCGCGGGTGGTGCAGGCGGTGTGCTCCCCGATCCGCAACCCGATGCCTCGTGCCGTGCGCGTCGTCATGTCACTCTTCGCGAGGTCGCTGGTGCGGCCCATGCGGTTCCTCGCGACACGCTCCCCGCGGGTGCCCGACCCCGCGCACCCCTGGACGGTCACCGACGGCCCGTGGTTCGACAACAACATCGCGCTGGTCACCGTGCGCCCGGAGACCCTCGAGCTCAGCTGGGTCACCGGGGTGGTCGAGCACGACCCGAGCCACCCACGGCTGCAGCAGGTGTATGCCGCGCGCCTCGACCCGCTGCCCGCGACGGTCAGGGTCGGCTCCGGGTTCGTTCAGGGTTGGACACCGGGGCGGAACACCGGAGGCCTCGCCTAGCGTTGGGCGGGCAGGAGGTGGTGTGCGACTCGCGCGCCGGCTCACCCGCCCCGCCGGCCCGCCGGCCCGCCCCGAGGACGGCCATGACGCTCACCAACGCGCCCGCCAGCGAGACCCGCAAGCGCCTGGCCGCCGCCCGCGTCGAGGGCCTGAGCAAGGTGTACGGGTCCGGGGAGACCCGGGTCGTCGCGCTGGATGACGTCACGCTCGAGCTGTATGCCGGTGAGTTCACCGCGATCATGGGCAAGTCCGGGTCCGGCAAGTCGACGCTGATGCACTGTGCCGCAGGGCTGGATGACGCGACGTCGGGCCGCGTCTACCTTGGCGAGGTCGACCTCACCACGCTCAAGGAGAAGCACCTCACCGAGCTGCGTCGTGACCGGATCGGCTTCGTCTTCCAGGCCTTCAACCTCGTGCCCACCCTCACCGCGCAGGAGAACATCGCGCTGCCGGCGGCGATCGCCGGCCGGCGCCCGGACCCGGCGTGGTTCGACGAGGTCGTCGACACCATCGGCCTGCGCGACCGGCTGGGACACCGCCCGAGCGAGCTCTCGGGTGGACAGCAGCAGCGGGTGGCCTGTGCGCGAGCCCTCGTCGGCCGCCCCGATGTCGTCTTCGCCGACGAGCCGACCGGAAACCTCGACTCCACTTCCGGGGCCGAGGTGCTCGGCTTCCTGCGGCGAGTGGTCGACACCCATGGACAGACCGTCGTGATGGTGACCCACGATCCCGGCGCCGCCAGCTGGACCGATCGCGTGGTCTTCCTCGCCGACGGCCGGGTCGTCGAGGAGCTGCGTGCTCCGACGCCCGAGCGCGTGCTCGCGGCGATGGCGCGGCTCGACCAGCCCGCCGGGGCCTGACCGTGCTGCGCGCCACGTGGCGGAGCCTGTTCGCCCGGCGGCTGCGCCTGTTCCTCAGCGCCTTCGCCGTCATCCTCGGCGTGGCGTTCGTGTCCGGGTCCTACGTCTTCACCGACACGCTCGGTCGCGCCTTCACCGGGCTGACCAGCGGCGCGGTCGGAGACGTCATCGTGCGGCCGGGCACGTCGGCCGAGAGCGGGGCGGGGTTCGGCGGGGGCACCGCCGGGGGGCGGACCATCCCGTCCTCGCTCGTCGACGAGCTGGCCGCCGTTCCCGGGGCAGCCCGGGCCGACGGCCGGATCAGCAACTTCGGCACCTTCGTCGTCGGCAAGGACGGCAAGCTGATCGGGGGCTCGGGACCGCCCGGGATCGCCGTCAACTACTCCGGGGGGCCGGCGGCCAACGGGGTGCCCGTGGCGACGCTCGAGCGTGGCCGCTGGCCGGCGACCGCGGGCGAGATCGTGCTCGACGACGCGACGGCCGGCAAGGCCGGCTACCTCGTCGGCGAATCCGTGCCGATCGTCACCGCCACCGAGCAGCCCCGCCTCGAGGCGCGCCTCGTGGGCACCGCCTCGTTCGGTGGGTCGACCCTGGTCGGGGCCAGCGTCGTCATGTTCGAGACCGAGCAGGCGCAGGAGCTGTTCCTCGAGGGCGAGGACGCCTACTCGCAGGTCTGGGTGACCGCGGCGCCCGGCACCACCCAGGACCAGCTGCGCGCGGCCGTGGCCAAGGTGCTGCCGTCCGACACCCAGGCGGCGACGGGTGACGCCACGTCCGCACGGGCAGCCAGCCGGATCGACGAGGCGCTGTCGTTCGTCACGACCTTCCTCCTGGTCTTCGCCGGCATCGCCCTGACCGTCGGGGCGTTCCTCATCGTCAACACCTTCTCGATCCTGGTGGCCCAGCGCAGCCGTGAGCTGGCCCTGCTGCGCGCGATCGGGGCCAGCCGTCGCCAGGTGGCCCGCTCGGTGCTGCTCGAAGCGGGCGTGGTCGGGTTCGTGGGGTCGGCCGTGGGAGTCGGCCTGGGCGTGCTGCTCGCCATCGGTATCAAGGGGGTCTTCGGGCGGTTCGGCCTCGACCTCAGCAAGAACGCGCTCGTGCTCGAGCCGCGCACGGTGGTCGTGAGCCTCGTCGTCGGGGTGCTGGTCACGCTCGCCGCGGCCTACCTGCCGGCCCGCAGGGCGGGCAGCGTGCCGCCGGTGGCCGCCATGCGCGACGACGTGGCCCTTGCCGAGAGCGGGCTGAAGTGGCGACTCACCGTGGGCGGTGTGCTGCTCGCCGCCGGCGTGGGCGGCATGGCGGCCGGGCTGCTGGGTGTCGGGTCCGAGCCCACGTATGTCCTCGGTGCGGGCGCCTTCGGCGTGCTGGTAGGCACGGCCCTGCTCAGCCCCGTGCTCGGCCGGCCCGTGCTCGCGGGCCTGGGCTGGGTCTACCGGCGCGGGTTCGGCGCGGTCGGCCTGATGGCGGAGCAGAACACCCGGCGCAACCCGCGCCGCACCGCCGCCACCGCCTCGGCCCTGATGATCGGCGTGTCACTCGTGACGATGATGGCGGTGCTCGGGGCGTCGGCGAAGGCCAGCCTCGACAAGACCCTGGCCGAGGACATCATCGCCGACTACGTCGTGACCAACCCTGTGGGGCAGCCCTTCTCGGGCGCCGTGGCGAGCGACATCGAGCAGGTGCCCGGCGTCGCGGACGTCGCCCGCGTGCGTGGTGCCCTCCTCCAGGTCGACGGCGACCGCGACTTCGCCACCGCTGTCGACCCGGATGCCGTCACCGCTGTCGCGCGACCGGAGGTGACGACCGGCTCGCTCGCCGACCTCGGCGCGACCTCGGCGGCCCTGTCGACCGACTTCGCCGTCGAGAAGGGGCTGTCCGTCGGGTCGGCCGTCACCATCGGCTATGCCGGTGAGGAGACCCAGGTGGTGGTGGTCGCCACCTACGTCGCCGACAGCGTGCTCCAGTCGGACGTGACGATGTCGCTCGAGGGTTTCGACGCCATCGGGGTGCCGCCGACCGACCGCACGGTCTACGTCGTCGCACAACCGGGGACCGACCCGGCCGCGCTCGCCGACGGCCTGGACCGGGTGGTCGCCGACCTGCCGACCGTCAGCGTGAACGACCAGGCCGCGTTCGCCGCCGAACAGCGCCGGCCCATCGACCGGCTGCTCTTCATCGTCTACGCCCTGCTCGGCCTGGCGGTCGTCATCGCGGTGCTCGGCATCGTCAACACGCTCGCCCTGTCGGTGATCGAGCGGATCCGTGAGATCGGCCTGCTGCGCGCGGTCGGCCTCAGCCGCCGCCAGCTGCGCACCATGCTGCGACTGGAGGCAGTGGCGATCGCCCTGCTCGGTGCGGTGCTCGGTGTCGTGGTGGGGCTCGCCTTCGCGCTGGCGCTGCAGCGCTCGCTGGCCGACGACGGGCTCGATGTGCTCGCCGTGCCGGGTGGGCAGCTCGTCGGCTTCGTGCTGATCGCCGGCCTGGTCGGGGTGCTCGCCGCGCTGTGGCCCGGCCGTCGCGCCGCCCGGCTCGACGTGCTGCGGGCGATCGGGACGGAGTGAGGCCCTCGCGCCTACGAGAACATGCGGGTGGCCGCCGCCTCGGCCTCGGCGTACTGCGACCCCGCGGCGCCGAGCACCTGGCCGATCGAGTCGAGCGAGGCCCGCACCTGCTGCTGCGTGCCCCGCCACTGCAGCACGACCTCCTGGAACTGCACGGAGGCCGTGCCGGTCCAGGCATCCTGCAGGCTGTTCAACCGCGCCAGCATGACGCCGACCTGGCCCTCGATGTCGGCCGAGATGCGGGCGACGTCACCCGCCGCGGCCGCGATGCGGTCGGTGTCGACCTGGAACTGTGCGCTCATGTCGGAGCCCCCTTCGTGGTGGGCGGCACCACAGTGGTGCGCCCGTGGTCGAGAAGCGTAGATCGCGCGGCTCATCCGGTCCGGGAGTTGTCCACAGGCGGCGGAGCCGCCCACCTACGATCGGGGGGTGGCCATCCTCATCGACCCGCCGCGGCCCGAGGCGCACGGCCGCCGGTGGTCGCACCTGGTCAGTGACACCAGCCTCGAGGAGCTGCACCGCTTCGCCCGCTCGCTCGGCATCCCCGAGCGGGGCTTCGAGGGCGACCACTACGACATCCCCGAGGAGCGCTACGCGTCCGTCGTCGCGGCCGGAGCGCGACCGACGCCGGCCCGCGAGCTGCTCCGGGCGCTGCAGGGGAGCGGGCTGCGGATGCAGAAGCGGCGCGGCGACAGGGGCGTCGCCCGGGTGCACGGCATCCGGTTCGCCGACGGCACGTCGGCCGACGTCGACCTGATCAGGTCCGACCGCGAGGCCGGCGAGGCGCGGGTCTTCGCGGCGATGGCCTTCGTGCAGGACATAGGGGGTGACTTCGCGGTCGTCCACTCGGTGCGGCGCGGGCAGTGGGGGGCGCCCGGCGGGTGGCGTGAGCTGGGAGAAACTGTGCGCGAGAACGCCGTTCGTGAGATCCGGGAGGAGACGGGGCTCGTCGTCGCTGCAGAGGCGCTCCTGCCGCGTGGCTACGAGCGGTTCCACCACCGGTCGTCGGGCGGGCTGTGGCAGGAGGGGCGTGACCTGCTCCAGGTCTTCGAGGTGCAGGTGCCGGGCCGGCGGCCACCGCTCAGCGCCGAGCTCGACGACACCTCCGACCGCCGCTGGGTGACGTGGGACGAGCTGGGCCGCGAGTGCTCCGACCAGTTCTGGTGGCCGCTGGCCGACGCCGTGTTCAGCTCGCGAGGCGGGTGAGCTCACGCGCGAGGTTCTCGCGCGCGGACGGCTCCCACTCGGTGCGGGCGTGGTCGGTGCGGTAGACGTGGTCACGGACGAGGAACGGCCGCAGCACCTCGGTGCGGGCCGCCGCGTAGGCCGCCACCGGCACCGAGGGGTACTCCTCGCGCACCTGGGCGCAGTACTCGTCGAACCGCGCCACCGGCGCGGCCAGCACCCACAGGTCGGCGTCGTGCACCACCGCGCGGGCCGGGTCGTCGCCTGCCCCCGGCGGCAGCTCGTGGGATGCCGTGTCGAGCACCGCCGCGGCGACCCGTGCCGTCAGCTCGGGGGGAACCCCGAGCCGGCAGAGCTGCCGGGCCGCGAGCGACGCGCTCTCGGCCTCGTTCGCCGCCGAGGGGTGCACGACGTAGACCGCGTCGTGGAACCAGGAGGCCAGCGCGGCCACCGAGAGGTCCGTGTCGTTGACCCCGTCGACCGAGCACAACAGGTCGACGGCCGCCAGCACCTCGGCGAGGTGGGTCGCGTCGTGGTAGCGGCGGTGCGGCTCGTGCCACCGTCGCAGCAGGTCGCTGCCGATGTCGTCGACCACGGCGGGTGCGGCCCCCGCGACCACGGCGGAACAGTCGGCCCGCCACCGCCCCCTCAGCGCGTCCATCGGGCCACTGTGCCACCCCGAGGGCCGGACGTCACGCGGGAAGCCGACGGCGGTCGTAGGCCTTGGCGTAGCGGCTGCCGGTGGCCAGGAGGAGCAGGCCCACGACGATGAACGCGACGGAGCGAACCAGCCCGTTCAGCGCTGCCAGGTCGAAGAGGAAGAGCTTGGCGACGCTGATGCCCGCCAGCACCAGCCCGGTGCGCAGGGTCAGGTCGGCGTCACGAGAGCGCTCGAGGCCCCGCAGCAGCAACCACGCCGCGGCGAGCATCCAGGTGACCGTCGCCACCGCGTGCCCGATGGTGAACCCGAGCGTGGTCTGGCCGGCCTCGGCTCCGAGCAAGGTGCCGAGCATGACGAGCACCGTCGTCGAGGCGCCCAGCCCCAGCACCCAGGCGAGCACCGTCGCGGTGAGCCGCAGGTCGCGGCTCAGACCGCGCTGGTTGGCGACGGCCCACAGCCCGGTGGCGACGACGGCGCCGACGAGGACGCTGTCGACGAGCCCGACCACCGTGTCGTGGCCGCCGGCGGTCGACGCAGTGAGGGCTGCGAGGGGGTGCTGCACCCAGCCGAGGACGGCCACGAGGGTCACCCCGGCCGCCAGCGCCAGGCTGGTGCGCGACCGACCGGCGCCGGCCGCGGCCAGACCGCCCACCGCGAGGAGCAGCAACCCGGTCGTGACGAACCGCTCAGGTGCGCCGGAGAGGATCGCCAGAACGGCCAGGACCGCGCCCCCGGCCCCCACCGTGACGACGAAGTGGTCGGCGACCGGGCCGAGCGGGCGCCGGGCCAGGCTCGTGGCGGCGAGGAGGAGCACGGCCGCGGCGCCGCCGAGGACCAGCGTGCGGGACGGCTCGGCCAGGGCGACGGTCGTCGCGAGGAGCCCCGTGGTGAGCAGGGCGACGGCGACGGAGGCCGCCACGTCATGGGCGTCTCGTCGCACCGAGATCGAGGAGGTGACCAGCGTCGCCGCGAGCACCACCACGGCGACGGCGAGCTGGCCCGCCGACTCCACGCCCCCGCGCGGGGCTTCGACGGCACCGGCGAGGAGGGAGAGCGTCACGGGCAGAGCCCGCACCACTGTCAGGGTCGGGCGGGTGACCGTTCCACCGGCCCACCAGCCGGCCACGCAGAGCACCCCGAGGAAGCCCGACACGACCCAGCCGCCGCCCCCGGCCACCACCGGGGCGAGGGCGGCCGCACCCACGATCATCAGCACCGCGAGCATCTCGCTGACCCACCGCCGGGCCAGGTGCAGGCCGCCCAGTGCCACCATCCCCGCGAGCAGCAGGCCGACGGCGGGCGGAACCCAGTCGTAACCACTGGTCACGGCGACGACGTCGAGGTAGGCCGCGGCGGCGCCGGTGGCGACGAGGGCGACGGGCGCGCTGCCGACCGGGGCCCCGGCGCGCCGGTCGGTCTCTGCGCCGCGCACCCCGAACCAGACGAGCGCCGCGGCGAGGGCGGCGCCGGCAGCGACCCGTGCCTCGGGGCCGAACCAGCCCCGCTGGGCGGCCAGGACCAGCAGCATCGCGACACCGGCCATGGTGATGGCGGCACCGGCCACGGCCAGGACGCGGGTCACGGCGCCCTCGCGCCGGTACCAGGGGGCTGCGACGACGTCACGCGGGGCAGGGCCACCGGCCGGGTGCGGCAGCGCGACCGGCGCAGGGGGCGCGAGCCGGGTGCCCGGCGCAGTGGCGAACGCGGGGCCGGCCGACACCGGCCTCGCCGGTGCCGGGGCGGGCCCCGGCACCGGGGCGGGTCGAGGGGCCGGGGCCGCGGTGGCGGCCTCCCGGTCGAGCTCGGACCGCAGGCGGGCCAGGCCGTTGCCCACGGCATACATGCGGTTCATGGCGTCGGCGAAGTCGGACTCGAGCTGGGAGACGGCGGCGCGGTGGCTCATGCCCCCAGCATCGCCCCCCGACGACAACAGGCGCCTGAGCACGCTGACTCATCTGCGTGTCCAGGCGCCTGCTGGGCGCCGCGGGTCAGCCGTTGGTGGTGGGGGGCTTGGCCGCCAGGGTGGCCTCGACCTCGAGGGTCTTGCCGTCGCGCAGCACCGTGAGGGTCACCTCGTCGCCCGCGCTCTTCTCGCGGACGTGGCCGACGAGGGAGAGGGCGGAGTCGACCGGCTCGCCGTTCACGGCGACGATCACGTCACCGTTGGCCAGGCCGGCCTTCGACGCGGGGGTGTTGTCCCCGACCGACGCGACCTCGGCGCCGGCGCGGGTGGCCGAGCCGTCACTGGCGGTGCCGTTCTGGGGGGTCACCCCGAGGTAGGCATGGGTAGCGGTGCCCGAGGCGATGAGCTGCTCGGCGATCGACGTGGCCTCGTTGCCCGGGATCGCGAAGCCGATGCCGATGCTGCCGGACTGGCCGCCGGACGACGAGCCGAGGGACGCGATCGAGGAGTTGATGCCGATCAGCTGCCCGCTCGCGTTGACCAGGGCCCCGCCGCTGTTGCCGGGGTTGATCGCCGCGGAGGTCTGGATCGCATTGGTGACGACCGGCTCGGCCGCGGTGGCGGCGCTGTTCTGCCCGAACGGGTCGCCCTGGCCGCCCTGGCTCTCGCCCTCGGTGGTGACCGGACGGTTGAGCGCGCTGACGATGCCGGTGGTGACGGTGCCCGCGAGGCCGAGCGGGTTGCCCACGGCCATGACCGGGTCGCCGACGGCGATGGTGTCGGAGTTGCCGATGGCGATCGGGGTGAGGTCGTCGGGAGCGTCCGTGACCGTGATGACGGCCAGGTCGGTCGAAGGGTCGGTGCCCTGGATCTCGGCGGCGAAGGTGCGGCCGTCGGCGAGGGTCACGGTCAGCTTCTGCGCACCCGACACGACGTGGTTGTTGGTCAGCACGTGCGTCTTGTCGATGATGACGCCCGAGCCCTGTCCGCCACCCTGGGCGGTCGTGGCGGTGATGCTCACCACGCTGGGGGAGACGACCGATGCCGTGGCGGTCCAGTCCGGAGCAGAGGTGCTGCCCTGCTTGACGGGGGCGGCGGCGGTGCTGCCCAGCTGGGTGCCGGATGACGCGGAGGCCGTGCCGCCGGTGGTCGCCGGCCAGTAGTGGCCCGCCGCAGCCGTGCCACCCGAGGCCAGCACGGCGGCGAGCACCGCGACGGCGGTGAGCTGGCCGGCGCCGCGCCGCTTGGGCGGTGTGGGCGCGGGGGCCTGCGGCACGGGCTGCCCCACCGGACCGAAAGGGCCCACCGGCGGCGGAGCGGCCGATGACGTGACGGGAATCGCGGCGGTCGGCGCACCGGCCCCCTCGTGCCTGGGAGCCGTCGTGGTGCCGCCAACGGGGGTGTGCCACTGAGGGGTGGGGTGCTGGTCGCTCATGGGTGCTGCTCTCCTTCGCTCGTTCTGACTGACGTCAGTCAAACCGGTCGAGGTGGGCAGGGCCTGATCAGAGGCTGGGAGTCTGCTGTGCAAGGCGCACCACGAAGGTGGCGCCGCCGCCGGGGGTGGGCGCCACGCCGACCCGGCCGTGGTGCTGCGACACGATGGCGGCGACGATCGCCAGGCCCAGTCCGCTGCCGCCGCCACCGGTGCGCCCACGTGCGGGGTCGGCGCGGTAGAAGCGCTCGAACACCTTGGTCGCGACCTCCTCGGGCACCCCCGGCCCGTGGTCACGGACCTCGAGGGCGACGCCGCCCGCGTCGTGACCGACGGCGACCTCCACGGGGGTGCCGTCGGGGGTGTGGCGCAGGGCGTTGGCGACGAGGTTGGTCACCACCTGGCGCAGCCGCGACTCGGTGCCACGCACCAGAGTCGGCGCGACCGGCCCGTCCAGGCCCAGCAGCGAGATGCGGCGCTCGGGCGCGCGAACGCGGGCGTCGGCGACGGCATCCGCGGCAAGGACCGTGAGGTCGACCTGGGTCTTCTCGACGACCGGTGCGTCGTCGATGCGGGCCAGCGTGAGCAGGTCCTCGACGAGCCCGCTCATGCGGGTCGACTCGGCCTCGATGCGCTCCATCGCCTGACCGACCGCCGCGCTGTCAGGGACGGCACCCTGCCGGTAGAGCTCGGCGTAACCGCGCACGGTCGCCAGCGGGGTGCGCAGCTCGTGCGAGGCGTCGGCGACGAACTGGCGCATCCGCTCCTCGCTGGCCTCGCGCACCGCGAACGACGACTCGACGCGGGTGAGCATCACGTTCAGGCTGCGCGAGAGGGAGGTGACCTCGTCGTCCGCCTGGCGGACCGGGATGCGCTGGGTGAGGTCGCCGGTGGCGATCGCCGCGGCGGTGTCCTCGATCCGGGTCAGCGGGCGGAAGGCGCGGCGCACGGCGAACCAGGCCAGCACGAGGGACCCCACGAGGGCGAGCGAGCCGATCACCCCGGTCGTGACGAGCAGCCGGGTCACCGTGTGGTTGACCGAGGTCAGGGGGATGCCGACCGCGAACGTCGCGTCGGCCCCGGTGACCCGCCCGGCGACGAACCGCCACTTCAGCTGGCCGGATTCCGAGCCCACCGTGAAGGGGTCGCCGTCGGTCACCAAGGGTGAGGTCGTCGAGAGGTCGGGCAGGTCGGGGGTCGCGGTGACGTTGGTCGGGAGGCGCGTGAAGTCGCCGAACTGGCTCTGCAGCTCGAACGCGTAGTTGGACGGGAAGGTGGAGTCCCGTCGGTTGAGGTCGGCCAGGGCCTGGCTCGCCACCGGCCGGGCCACCGACCGCAGCTCGGCGTCGACGCCGTCCAGGAGGTCGGAGCGAATCAGGTAGGCGGTCGCGAGGCTGGTGAGGATGAGCGCGGCACCGACGAGCGTCCCCACGATCGCCACGAGGCGGGTCCGCAACGGAACCGCCTCGAGTTGGCGCACGACGCGGGCAACGGGCCCGCGGTCGGTGCGCGGCGTGGGGATCGAGACCATCAGCCCTGGGGAGGCCGGCGCAGGACGTAGCCGACGCCGCGCTTGGTGTGGATGAGCGGGAGCAGCCCCTCGGTGTCGATCTTGCGACGCAGGTAGGAGATGTAGGACTCGACGATGCCGGACTCGCCGCGGAAGTCGTAGTCCCAGACGTGGTCGAGAATCTGCGCCTTGGACAGCACACGGTTGGGGTTGAGCATGAGGTACCGCAGCAGCTTGAACTCGGTGGGGCTGGTCTCGATGACCCGGCCGGCACGGCGCACCTCGTGCGAGTCCTCGTCGAGCTCGAGGTCCTCGAACGCGATGACCTGACGGTCCTCGTCGGCCTCGCCCCGGGTGCGGCGCAGCACGGCGCGGATGCGGGCCACGACCTCTTCGAGGCTGAACGGCTTGGTGACGTAGTCGTCGCCGCCCACGGTGAGGCCCTTGATCTTGTCATCGACCGAGTCGCGTGCGGTGACGAAGACGATGGGCAGCTGGCGGCCCTGCTCACGCAGGCGTCGGGTGACGGTGAACCCGTCCATGTCGGGGAGCATCACGTCGAGCACGCACAGGTCGGGTTGGTGGTCGTCGGCGACCCGCAGGGCTTCGGACCCGCTTGCCGCGGTGGCGACGTCGAAGCCGGCGTAGCGCAGGGAGGTCGCGAGGAGCTCGCGGATGTTGGGCTCGTCCTCGACGACGAGCAGGCGTGCCTCTGGGGTCTGGGTGCTCACGCATCCAGTGTGGCGCCGAAACCTGTGAGGTTGCTGGATGTCTGCTGGGGCGCCGCCGACAGGCGGTGGCCTGCGGCACCATCCGCCGAGCTTCTCACCGGGTGTCCCTCTTGCCGTGGGATCGCGGGTCGGCAATGTGCCGGGCATGTCGTGCACCACTGCCACGCCGGTTGCCGTTGGCGGCACCTGCCGTGGGAGCCGACAAGGGATCGACGCACAGTACGACGCGGCCTACATCGCGGAAGGGGTCGGGATCGCAGCGATTCCTGCGCGGTAACCCGCGTCGAACCACGCCTCGCGACACCTCCGACGTTCGGCAGGTCCGGGAAACCCCTGGCCGGCGGCGAGCCGCCGACAGGGACACACCCCGTCACGTCAGAGCCCTTCGTAGTCGTACGTCGTGGAGTCGCCGATGGTGCCGAACCCGACCAGTGCGAGGAACACCACCCACCCGATCACGACCAGGGCCGATGTGACGGCGAAGGTGATCCACCCCGCCTTGGTCGACCGGGCCGCACCCTGCGGGTCGGTGCCGGCGCGGTTGAGGCCCACGATGCCGAGGACCAGTGGCACGATCGCGAGCACGTTGCAGCAGGAGATGAGCGAGACGGCCGAGGTGACGGTGAGCACGATGGCGCTGGTGTTCTTCTGCGGCGGCGCACCGTAGGGCGCCGGCGGCATCGCGTAGGGGGGTTGCCCGAACGGTGCCTGGCCGTACGGTGCCTGGCCGTACGGTGCCTGGCCGTATGTCGCCTGGCCGTAGGGGGGTTGGCCGTACGGTGCGGGTGCGGCGGGGGTGTCGTACGGCTGCGGCGGGGCGTACGGCGAGGGCGGGGCGACGGGGAGCTCAGGGGTCGGCAGTGGCTGGGTGGCGTCGGGAGTGGACCAGGTCGGGGCGGTGGGGTCCTCGAACCCTCCGCCGGTGCCGCCCTGCTCCGTGCTGTCGTTCATGCTCGACCGTCCTCGCCCCGCGCCCGGGGGCGCCGCTCGGCCCCGTCGCGCACGAGGTTAGCGGGTGGAGCGCTCGCCCGAGGGGCGCTCCCGTGTCAGGATCGGGCGGTGAGACTTCCGCTGCCGCAGGTCGAGCCCGACCCCACCCTCCCGGGGTCGGTGACCGTGTACGAGGTGGGCCCCCGCGACGGTCTGCAGAACGAGTCGACGGTGGTGCCGGCCGAGGTCAAGGCCGAGTTCGTGCGCCGACTGTCCGCCGCGGGGCTCGGTACGGTCGAGACCACCTCGTTCGTCGACCCGCGGTGGGTGCCGCAGCTCGCCGACGCCGAGGAGGTGCTCGGTCTGCTGGGGGAGCAGGGGCTCGGCCCGCGCCGACCGGTTCTGGTGCCGAACGAGCGCGGCCTCGACCGGGCTCTGGCGGCGGGGGTCGGGGCGGTTGCGGTCTTCGGCAGTGCCACCGAGACGTTCGCCCGCAAGAACCTCAACCGCACGGTCGCGGAGGCGGTGCAGATGTTCCGCCCGGTCGTGGAGCGGTCCCGCGCCGAGGGGCTGTGGGTGCGAGGCTACGTGTCGATGTGTTTCGGCGACCCGTGGGAGGGGCCGGTACCGGTCGCGCAGGTCGTCGACGTCTGCCGACGCCTGATGGACCTCGGCTGCGACGAGCTCTCCCTGGGCGACACCATCGGGGTCGGCACGGTCGGTCACGTGCACCGGCTGCTGGCCGCGCTCGACGCTGCCGGCATCGGTCCGGGGCGCCTCGGCGTGCACTTCCACGACACCTACGGCCAGGCCCTGGCCAACACGATGGCGGCGCTGCGCGACGGGGTGCGGGTCGTCGACGCCTCCGCGGGCGGGCTAGGCGGCTGCCCGTACGCCAGGTCGGCGACCGGGAACCTCGCGACCGAGGACCTCGTGTGGGCGCTGCAGGGCGCCGGCGTACAGACCGGTGTCGACCTCGACGCGTTGGTCGCCACAAGTGTGTGGATGGCCGCCCGGCTGGGTCGTCCGTCGCCCTCGCGCGTGGTGCGTGCCCTCTCCGGGGGCTGACCGCGGGTCCACCGCGCCCGGGCCCGTGCCATCGGCGGGCTGTGAGTTCGATGTGAGTTCGCGGCGTCGCGGGCTCTTTCGGCACGAGCGGGCGGATCATGACCGCATGAGTGAGCCGAACACCCCCGTGCCCGACCCCGCCCAGCCTGCCCAGCCCGCCCAGCCCGCCCAGCCCGCCCAGCCCGCTCAGCCCGGGCCGGCTGCCCCGGCGCCGCCGGAGTGGCGGGGCGGCGGTGGGCCCACTGCCTCGAGCGCTGCTCCACCAGCGCCGCGCCGCTGGTGGAGCGAGGCGACCTCGACCGGTGGGGGCCGTGCGGCGCTGGCCGCAGTGGCCGTGCTCGGCGTGCTGTTCCTCGTCACCGGGCTCGGCCTCGTGACGGCCTTCGCGGTCAGCCACCTCCGTGGTGGTGACGACCGCGGCGTCGCCTTCAGCACCCGCGAGGGCCAGAACATGGGGCCGGGCATGGGCAGGTGGAACGGCGAGAAGAACGGGCAGGGCGACAACGGGCAGCGCAACAACGGGCAGGGCAACAACGGGCAGGGCAACGGCCGCCACGAGGCCGACGAGGGCGAGCCACCGTTCGGCCCGGCCAACCCCGGCATGGGCACCGCCATGGGCCGCGGGCTCGCCAGCCTGGGTGCCGTGCTGCACGGGGAGTTCACGTCCGACATCACCGGCACCCCCACGGTCATGGTCGTGCAGACCGGCCAGGTCACGGCCTACACGGCGGGCAGGTCGCTCGAGGTCAAGAGCACCGACGGGTATGAGGCGACCTACGCGCTCGACACCACGACGTCCGTCGCCGGCCGGGGCGGGCAGGCGACCGTCGGGGTCCAGGTGCGCGTGCTCGCGGTCAAGGACGGCATGAAGGTGACCACGCTCGTCGTCGGCGGCTGAGCCCGCGGCGTCAGCCGTCGTCGACGATGCCGTTGACCGCGGGACTGATCCGTCGTTCGAGCGCGAGAGCGAGCACCGCGACGCCGCCGAGGGCGGCGATGAGGACCGCGACGAACACGCCGCTCAGGTCGCGCGCGAGCAGCCACCCGGCGACGACCGGCGCGGCGATGGCGCCCAGCTGGAAGGCGCCCGCCGACACCGCGTTGAACCGCCCGCGGTCACGGTCGCTGGCGAGGTCGTTGACGATCGCCGGCACGGTGGGCTGCAGCATCGTCTCGCCGAGGCCGAACAGCACGTGGAAGACGATGACGCCGGCCGCCGCGAGCAGCGTGCCGGCCACCATGCCGGTCGCCCCGAGCAGCAGCCACGCGGCGGCCCACAGCCCGACCAGCCCGAGGAACACCCGGGTGCGGCGGTGACCGTCGATGAGCCGCAGGACGAGGAACTGCAGGCCCACGATGACGATGGTGTTGGCGGCGAAGGCCAGGCCGATGGTGCGCGTCGTCACGTCGCTGACCTGCCGCGCGAAGGCCGGGAACCCGGCCTCCAACTGCCCGTAGCCGACGAAGCTGGACAGGAAGGTGAGCGCGGTGATCCAGATGACGGCGGGGTTGCGCAGGATCGTGAGGTAGCCGGTGCCGGCATCCGCGGGCTCCCCGGCGGGGGTCGGCTCGGGTCGCCCCGCCACGTGCCGCAGCGGCCCGAGCAGCAGGCCGATGGGCACCAGCACGCACGCCGCGTCGGCGAGGAAGATCGCCGTGAAGGTGCCGGGCCGGTCGACGTCGGTGAGAAAGCCGCTGACGATGCCCCCGATCCCGATGCCGAGGTTGACCAGGGCGAAGTTGATGCCGAAGAACTGGGTTCGCAGCCGCCCCGAGACGATGCTCGAGGTCAGGGCGTTGAACCCCGGCCAGCCGACCCCCCAGCTGATGCCGAGCAGGGTGAACGCCAGGACGAACGCCGGGACCGTGGTGGCGAACGCCAGGACGACCGCCCCCAGCAGCTGGGCCGTGTTGCCCCAGATCAGTGCCACGCGGGAGCCGAACCGGTCGATGAGTGCACCGACCGGGCCGGTCACGATGAGGGCCACGACAGCGATGAGGCCCATCAGGAGCCCCGCGACGTCGAGCGGGATGCCGCGCACCTCGTGCACGTAGATGATCGTGAAGGGCAGGGTCATGCCCCGGCCCAGCGTGGAGACCGCGGTCGTCGACAGCAGCCACCGACCGGGCGTGGGCAGCTCGTTCCAGAAGCCGCGCATGGTCAACCGGGCGTGCGGCGGTTCGGGGGTCTGCGGGCCCTGATCCTCACGGCTCTCGGTCGTTTCCGGCATCTTTCCACCGTGCCACGGCGACCCGACACCGATCTACCCGGTTTCCCGGGGCGGGCTCGCCGGATGCCGTCGACGCGGGTCGTGCGCGGGTCGACGCGGGTCGACGCGGGTCGTGCGCGGGTCGTGCGCGGGCAGCATCCGTGGCCCGGCAGCGCGGCACGCCCGCGAGCGGTTAGCCTTAGGCGCTGGTACCCGTCCGGGCGCCACCCCGCACACGCAGCAAAGAGGTGGACCGTGCCGACTGGCAAGGTGAAGTTCTTCGACTCGGAGAAGGGCTTCGGTTTCGTGTCCGGCGACGCCGGCGAGGGCGACGTGTTCGTGCCCGCCAGCGCCCTGCCGCAGGGTGTGCCTGGCCTCAAGGGTGGCCAGCGCATCGAGTTCAGCATCGCCGAGGGCCGCCGCGGCGCCCAGGCGCTCTCGGTCACCCTCCTCGACCCCACCCCGTCGGTGACGACCAACCGACGGGTGGCCAGCCGCAAGTCGCCCGACGAGATGGTGGTCATCGTCGAGGACGTCATCAAGCTGCTCGACTCGGTGTCGGAGTCGCTGCGTCGAGGCCACTACCCCGACAAGGCGCACGGCAACAAGGTCGCCCAGGTGCTGCACGCGGTGGCGGGCGACCTCGAGCTGTGATGGTCGTAGTGAAGGCCGACGCGACCCTGCGCGCGGCCGTCGACACGGCCCGCGAGGCCGCCGTGTCGATCGCCGAGGTCGGCGCCGTCGGTGACCACCTCGGCCTGGAGATGGTCTCGGAGCGGCTGGGCACGCACTACTTCACCTGCACCGCGCGTGCCTACCTCGGGTGGCGCTGGGCCGTGACGGTGGCTCGGGTGCCCCGCTCCAAGACCGTGACCGTGTGCGAGGCGAACCTCGTGCCCGGTGAGGGCGCGCTGCTCTCGCCCGACTGGCTCCCCTACGCCGAGCGGCTCGCGCCGGGCGACGTGGGCCCCGGCGACGTCACTCCCCTCGTGGCCGACGACCCGCACCTCGAGCCGGGCTTCGAGGCCACCGGCGACGAGGACGTCGACCAGATCGCCCTGTGGGAGCTCGGGCTGGGGCGCCCCCGGGTGCTGTCGGCCGAGGGCCGCGAGGCAGCCGCCCAGCGCTGGTACGACGGCGAGTCCGGGCCAGGCGCCCCTATCGCCGTGAAGGCACCGGCCCCCTGCTCCAGCTGCGGGTTCTTCGTGCCCATGGCCGGTGCGCTCCGCTCGGTGTTCGGGGTCTGCGCCAACGAGTGGTCGCCCTCCGACGCCCGGGTCGTCAGCCTCGACCACGGCTGCGGAGCGCACTCCGAGGTCGACGTCGACCTCCACACCGCCGAGCGCATCGCCCCGCCGATCCTCGACGACTTCGAGCTCGACCCGGCCTGACGGCCTGCCGTCGGCGTGCGGTTCGGCGGCTCAGGCCCCGGCGGCCCTGGCGGTGGCGCGGCCGACGTACCACCAGGCGAACGCGCCCAGCGCGATGCCGGTCGCGCACGTCCAGGGCCACCACGACCGCTCGCCGGTGTGCAGCGCCGGGACGACCAGCGTGACCACAAGGGCGACGGCCCACAGCGCGATGCCGGAACCGACGATCGCCCGGGTCGGTACGGCCAGGGGCTCGACGGGAGCCGACCGTCCGAGCACCGGCGGGTGGGGCTCGGGGCCCGGTTCCTGCGTCATCACCGTCCCAGCGTACGGCCGCCGCGGCCGCGGCGCAGGCACGTCATGCGGCCGCAACATCACCCGGCTAGGGTCCACCGCATGCCTGATGCCACGCCCGACACGACACCCGACACTGCCGCCACGCCCCCCACCGCGAGCGGCCCGCCGCACGACGGCCTCCTGGAGCGGCTCTTCAACATCACCCAGCGCGGGTCCACCGTCGGCCAAGAGGTGCGCGGGGGGTTCGCGACGTTCTTCACGATGGCCTACATCGTGGTCCTGAACCCACTGATCCTCGGCTTCGTCAAGGATGCCGACGGCAACTACCTCGGCGGCGGAGCCACACCGAACCTGGCGGCGATCGCGGCCGGCACCGCGCTCGTGGCCGGCCTCCTGACGATCCTCATGGGCGTGTTCGCCAACTACCCGCTCGCGCTCGCAACCGGCTTGGGGCTCAACGCCTTCGTCGCCTTCTCGATCGCGAGCCAGATGACCTGGGCCGACGCCATGGGCATCATCGTGCTCGAGGGCATCGTCATCCTCGTCCTGGTGCTCACCGGCTTCCGCACCGCGGTGTTCCACGCGGTGCCCAGCCAGCTGAAGGTGGCCATCTCGGTCGGCATCGGGCTGTTCATCGCCCTCATCGGCCTGGTCGACGCCGGTTTCGTGCGCCGCACCGGCGCCGGCCCGGTGCCTGTCGAGCTGGGCATCGGGGGCCAGCTGGTCGGCTGGCCGACCGTGGTGTTCGCCCTGGGCCTGGGCCTGATCATCACGCTGTGGGTGCGCAAGGTGAAGGGCGCGATCATCATCTCCATCCTCGCGATGACCGTCATCGCGTTCGTCGTCGAGGCCCTCGCGAACGTCGGCCCCACGGTGACCGGCGTCGACGCCGAGGGGAACAACGTCGTCAACCCGACCGGGTGGAACCTCAACGTGCCCGCGTGGCCGTCGTCGTTCGACCCGATCAACTTCGGCACCCTGGGCGAGTTCAACCTGCTCGGCTCCTTCGAGCGGGTCGGCATCGTCGCGACGATCCTGCTGGTGTTCACCCTGGTGCTCGCCGACTTCTTCGACACCATGGGCACGATGACGGCCATCGGCGCCGAGGCCGGCCTGCTCGACGAGGACGGCATCCCTCCCCACACCGAGCGCATCCTCGTCGTCGACTCGCTCGCGGCCGTCGCCGGTGGTGCAGCCGGTGTCTCGTCGAACACGTCGTACATCGAGTCGGCGTCGGGCGTGGGTGAGGGCGCGCGCACCGGCCTGGCCTCGGTCGTGACCGGCGTTTTGTTCCTGCTCTCGATCCTCGTGACGCCGCTGGTGCGGGTCATCCCGAACGAGGCGGCCGTCCCAGCCCTCGTCCTCGTCGGTTTCCTCATGATGCAGCAGGTCAAGAACATCGACTGGGACGACCTCGAGATCGCGATCCCGGCGTTCCTGACGATCATCCTGATGCCGTTCACCTACTCCATCACCGTCGGCATCGGGGCCGGGTTCCTGTCCTACGTGCTCATCAAGGTGGTGCTGGGCAAGGCGCGCAGCGTCCACTGGATCATGTGGCTCGTCGCCGGGCTGTTCTCCGTGTACTTCCTGATCGCCCCGCTCACCGACCTCGTCACCTGACGCCGGAGCCCGCACCAACCGGATGCCGTGCCGCTCCTTGCCGGGGGAGGCACGGCATCCGTCGTCGCGCTCGCATCTCCGTTGTCGTGCGACCTGGGCACGGCTTCCTGCGGGGATCGCCGCGGAGAACCGTGGGTAGGCCGCACGGAGTAGAATAGCGGCGGGTGGAATAGTTAGCACAGGTAATGAGTTGTGCTAACTATCGGCGACCTCGAGGAGACGACAATGGCCCCCACCACCACACCGGTGCGACCCTCCCTGACCCGCACCGAGCGCGACCGGCTCACCAGCGACCTGCGGATGGCGTGCATGCGCATCTCGCGCCGGGTGCGTTTCGAGAGCACGGCCTCGGTGGCCCCGCACCAGTTCTCCGTGCTCGCGCGCCTCGAGGAGGCGCCGCGCACGCCCAAGGAGCTCGCCGCCTTCGAGAAGGTCAGCGCCCCCAGCATGTCGCGCACCGTCGCCGGCCTCGTCGAGGCCGGCCTCGTCGCGCGCGCGGACGACCCCACAGACGGTCGGCAGGTGATCCTGTCCCTGACTGCGCAGGGCCGGCGCACCATCCGCGACATCCGCCGTCGCCGCGACCAGTGGTTCGCCGCACGGCTCGAGAACCTCACCGACGACGAGCGCGCGGTCCTGGCGCGGGCCACGGCGCTGCTGGAACGGGTGGCCGCCGAGTGAGCCCCACCTTCTCCGCGCTCGAGGTTCGCAACTACCGCGTCTGGGCCAGCGGCGCCCTGGTGTCGAACATCGGCACCTGGATGGGCCGGGTCGGCCAGGACTGGCTGGTGCTCACCGTGCTCACCGCCGGCTCGGCCACGGCGCTCGGTATCGTCACCGGCCTGCAGTTCCTGCCCTTCCTGCTGCTCGCGCCGTGGGCCGGGCTGATCGCCGACCGGTTCCGCAAGCGCCGCATCCTGCTCGTCACCCAGGCCCTGCTCGCCGTCTCGAGCCTGCTCCTCGGCATCCTTGCCGTGGCGGAGGTGGCCCAGCTGTGGCAGGTCTACGCGATCGCGCTGTTCCAGGGCGTCGCCACCGCCATCGACAACCCGGCGCGTCAGGCGTTCGTGTCCGAGATGGTGCCCGACGACAAGCTGACCAACGCGGTCTCGCTGAACTCCGCGTCGTTCAACCTCGGCCGGCTGATCGGCCCGGGCGCGGCCGGCGTGGTCATCGCGCTCTGGGGGGTCGGCCCCGCCCTGCTGCTGAACACCGTCACCTTCGTGTTCGTCATCGCCGCCCTGCTCCGGCTGCGCTCGAACGAGCTGCGCCCGGCGCCGCGGGCGAAGGGTCGCGGCGGCATCCGCGAGGGTTTCCACTACGTGCGCATGCGGCGCGACATCCAGCTCGTCATGCTGCTGGTGTTCGTGCTCGGCACGTTCGGCATGAACTTCCAGATCACCATGGCGCTCATGGCGACCAAGGTGTTCGACAAGGGCGCGGGGGAGTTCGGGCTGCTGGGATCGATCATGGCCGTCGGCTCGCTGACCGCCGCACTGCTGTCGGCGCGGCGGCAGGCGCCCCGCCTGCGGGTGCTGCTGCTGTCGCTGGCCGGGTTCACCGTCGCCGCCACCCTGGCAGCCATGGCGCCGACCTACTGGCTCTTCGCCCTGGCGCTCGTGCCGGTGGGCCTGACCGCCCTCACTGCCCTGACCACCGCCAACGCCATGGTGCAGACCCGTGTCGCACCGGAGATGCGCGGCCGTGTGATGGCGCTCTACATGGCGATCTTCATGGGGGGCACACCGGTCGGGGCGCCGCTCATCGGCTGGATCTCGGAGCAGTTTGGGCCGCGCTGGACGATCGGCATCGGAGCGGTCGCCGTCGGGCTCGTGCTGGTGGGGGTGTCGCTCTGGCTGGCGAGGTCGGAGAATGTGCAGGTGAGCTATGAGTCGCAGCGGCGTCCGAGGATGCACGTGAGCACCGTGACGGTGGCGCCCGATCGGGTTCGCGTTCCCGTGCCGGAGCCGGCCCGATGACCCCGCTGTTCCGCCGTCGGATGACGCTCGGCGTGCTCGGGGTGTTGGTGGGCGTCGCGATCGTCTATGCGCTGACGCGCTGACGCGCTGACGCGTGGTGCCCGCCTGCTCAGGGTCCCCGACGCCCCAGGGCGGCGTCGATCGCCGGCTCGACATCAGGCCTGAGGGTGCGTGCGAACGTGGCTGTCAGATGGCCGTGGTTGCGGTAGGCGATCAGGTCACCGATCACGTGGTAGCACCGGTCGTCCCGGCAGAACCGGTCGGTCAGGTCCCTCGTGAAGACCTTGCCGCCGGTGTCATTGTCGGCTGCAGGGGATCGGGCATCCCGCCGACTGCGTCGGCTCTCGCGCTCCACCGGTGCGGCGGTCGCGGTGCCAAGGGGCCCATCCGCAGCACGGACGAGCGTGTGCTGCTCCATTGACCACTCCTGCTGGGCGGGTGTCCTCACCGGAGGCCGAGGGGACCCAGGGCGGTCGCGGCCTCAGCCACTCCAACGGCGACCTGTGGTCGCTTCCGAATCGTCGTTCCACCACCTCAGCCGATCCGCACGTTCCGTGGCCCGGCAGCCGTAACGTGGGGGTGTGGTGCCTTCCCGCGCATACCTGATCGACCGTGCCGGCGCCGACGACGTGCTGCAGCTCGCCGTCGACCGCGGGCGCGTGCCGATGGCGATCGGCGCCCTCCTGGTGCTCGACCCCATGGCGCGTCCAGCGGCGGATGCCGTGCGGTCGGCTCTGCTGCAACGCTCCGCCGACGTGCCGCGCCTGGGCCAGCGGCTCGTGCGAACGGCGCCGGGCGCGGGGCGCCCGGTCTGGGCGGATGCCGGCCCCGTTGCGTCGGCCGACCTCGTCGACGAGGTGACGGTCGAAGCAGGTGTGGGGCAGCAGGCCCTGCTCGACGCCACCGCCGAGCTCGTGACGACCCGGCTCGGGCTCGACCGGCCGCTGTGGCGCGCCCGCCTCCTGCTCGACGCCGACGGCGGGGTGGCCGGCATCGCGCTCGTCGCCCACCACGTACTGGCCGACGGCCTGGGCGGGCTCGCGGTGCTCGCGGCCCTGGCCGACGACGACACCAGCGGTTGGGGCGGGGCCCGCCCGTCGACCGTCCGGCCGACGGCACCGGCGTCCCTGCCGGGGTGGGGTGTGCTTGCTCGCGACACCTGGGGCTCGCGGTTGCGGGGGCTCGGTGGCCTGCGGGGGCTGCGGGCGCTGAGCGCGTCGGCGCGGCGCGTAGGTGCTGGTGCCGGCGAGCTCGGCCTGCGCCGGCCGCAGCTCGCCGACCGGTGCAGCCTGCTCGGCCGCACCGGCGACCGCCGACGACTGGTGGTGGCCACGGCTGACCTGGCTGTGGTCGCCGGCTCGGCCAGGGCGCACGGCGCGAGCGTCAACGACGTGGTGGTGACCGCGGTGACCGGGGCGCTGGTCGAGCTGCTCGCCCGGCGCGGCGAGTCGGTCGGCGAGCTCGTCGTGTCGGTGCCGATCAGCCGCCGTCGGCAGGGCGATGCCGCGGCCCTCGGCAACTCCACCGGCGTCGTGCCGGTGCGGGTGCCGGCCGTGCCCGACGCCGCGACGCGGCTCTCCGCTCTGGTCGCCGAACGGGGCAGGGTGCGGTCTCCCGGGCGGGGTGGGTCGGCCGCAGTGCTGACACCGGTCTTCCGCGGCCTCGCGGCCGTGGGCGCGTTCCAGGTGTTCGTCGACCACCAGAGGCTCGTGCACACGTTCGTCACCAACGTGCGCGGACCTACGCAGCGGATGCGGGTCGCCGGCGCCGAGGTGGCCGAGGTGGTACCCGTGGCCGTCAACCCGGGCAACGTCACCGTGTCCTTCGACGTGCTGTCCTACGCCGGCTCGCTCGTGGTGACCCTGGTGCATGACCCGGCCCTGCTGCCCGAGGCGGCCTGGCTCGCCGAGCGCGTGACCGCCGGCCTTGCGGCATCCGCCTCATGAGTGCGGAAGCGGTTGCCAGGGCGACCACTTCCGCACTCACCGCGGAGGGAGGGAGGGAGCGTCAGGCGAGGCGCTCGACCACGTGCTCCACGCAGCCGATCAGCTTGCTGACGTCGTCGGGCTCGACGGCCGGGAAGCAGGCCACCCGCAGCTGGTTGCGACCGAGCTTGCGGTAGGGCTCGACGTCGACGACACCGTTGGCTCGCAACGTCTTTGCGATGGCGGAGGCGTCGATCGCAGCGTCGAAGTCGAGCGTGGCGACGACCTGTGAGCGGTTCGCCGGGTCGGTCACGTAGGGGGTGGCGTAGTCGCTGGCGTCCGCCCAGTCGTAGAGCCGGCCCGAGGAGTCCTTGGTGCGTGACGTGGCCCAGTCGAGGCCGCCGTTGCCGTTGAGCCACTCGACCTGGTTGGCCAGCATCGCCAGCGTCGCGATGGCCGGGGTGTTGTAGGTCTGGTCGAGCCGGCTGTTGCTGATCGCGGTCGGGAGGCTGAAGAAGTCGGGAACCCAACGGCCCGAGGCCGTGATCTCCTCCACCCGCGCGAGGGCGGCTGGGGAGAACAGGGCCAGCCACAGGCCGCCGTCGGAGGCGAAGGACTTCTGGGGCGCGAAGTAGTAGACGTCGGTCTGCCCCACCTCGACCGGCAGTCCCCCGGCACCCGACGTGGCGTCGATGAGGACGAGCGCGTCGGCATCCGCCCCCTCGACCCGCTGTACCGGGGCCATGACACCGGTGCTCGTCTCGTTGTGCGCCCACGCGTAGACGTCGACACCGGCCTCGGCCCGCGGGTCGGGGCGACTGCCGGGCTCGCTGGAGATGACCGTGGGCTCGCCGAGGAACGGGGCGTTCGTCGTGACGGTGGCGAACTTGCTGGAGAACTCACCGAAGGTGAGGTGCTGGGCGCGGTCGCGGACCAGGCCGAAGGCCGCGATGTCCCAGAACGCCGTGGCGCCACCGTTGCCGAGCACCACCTCGTAGCCCTCGGGGAGGTCGAAGTAGGTCGCCAGGCCCGAGCGCACGGCCTTGACGAGGTTCTTGACCGGGGCCTGCCGGTGGGAGGTGCCCAGCACGGTGCGGCCGATCGCCGTCAGCGCCTCGACCTGCGCCGGGCGGACCTTCGAGGGACCGGATCCGAAGCGCCCGTCGGCGGGCAGCAGGTCGGCGGGAATGGTGATGGCGGTGTCGCTCACGGGAGTCTCCGGTGTCGTGGTCGCTGGGAGGTCGGGAGGACGTCCATCCTCACCGATGGTGACCGGATGGCGGACGCGAGGTCCACCAGGTGGATCGACCGCAGGCGGGTGGGGCTCAGAGCACCACGCCTCCGAGCCGGAGGCTGCGGAAGCTGCTCGGTCCGCCGAGGGTGACCCACAACGCGCCGTCCCCGCCACGACCCGCCAGCAGGTAGCTGCCGTCGGAGCGCGCAACGAGGTCGCCGGCCGAGGTCCACCGCCCTGGTGTGGCGACCACCAGAGATCCTCGTTGCACCACCACGAACCCGTCCGAGGCGGAGCCCACCGCGAGGCGGGACACGCCGGGCCAGGTGTCGCCCAGGGCCCGGTCGGACCAGCCGGAGAGCCCGTCCGCCGTCGCCCGCCAGGCGTCCCGCGCCGCGGTCGGGGTGAACTCGCGCTCGTAGGTCACGCCGTCGATGCCCCGCCCGCTGACCACGATGACCTGGCGGGCGGGGTCCGCCGATGCCGACAGCCCGGAGGTGAACCTGCCGCCGACGGGCACCCAGCCGCTCCACCGCCGCTTGTCCCAGTGCTGGCGCAACGCCTTGCCCTGGCGAGAGACGGCGAAGACGTCGAGCGTGCCGTCACCCAGCGACACGGCGTGCTGCGCGACGACGTCACCGCCGAGGTTCGTCGAGCCCAGCCGTGGGCCGCCGCGGTACCAGGACTGCACGACGCCGCCCGAGGACAGCCGTGTCACGAGGTCGACGCGGCCTGCGGCCGAGGAGGTGGCCGACGGTGCGTTGGTGGAGGTGACGCCCGCGGACGTGTAGCCGGCCCACGAGGTGCCGTCGTCGGTGCTGCGGCGCAGGAAGACCTGGTCGCCGGTGCTGCGCACGAAGACGCTGACCTGGGTGCCGGTGCGCACCAGGGAGACCCCAGAGGGCTGGATGAGCGCCCCGGCCGCCCGCACGGGGACGGTGGCCGTGGGGGCGATCCGCACGATGCGGTCATCAGTGCCGTTCGACGTCGTCAGCCACAGTGCACCGTCCGGCCCCTGAGCCAGGGTGCGGATCCGCCCCAGGCCCTCGGCCTGGGCGAGCGCCGTGGTCGCGACGACCCGGCTCGCGCCGGGGGTCGGGTCCATGCGCATCAGCGACACGCCCTGGTCCTTGAGCAGGGCTACGGCCAGAGCGCCCCGCCAGGCGCCCCAGCGCGGGTCGGTGAGGAACGTGGCGCCGCTGGTCGCGACCGTCGGGCTGCCGGAGCTCCACATCGCCGGCCGCGCGGAGGGGAACTTGCCCAGGTCGGTCATCGGGGTCGACTCGTCATAGCCCGGCACCGGGTCCCAGCCGTAGTTCGCGCCCCTGACCACGACGTTGACCTCGTCGTCGCGCGAGCTGCCGTGCTCGACCGACCACAGCTGGCTGGTGCCCGGCCGCAGGGCCAGGCCCTGCACGTTGCGGTGGCCGTAGGTGTAGACGTACCGGGCGTTGCCGCCGCGCGCCACGAAGGGGTTGTCGGCGGGGATGGCGCCGTTCCACCCGACCCGCAGCACCTTGCCACCGAGCGAGAAGAGGTTCTGCGGGTTGGTGCCGACCGCCGCGTCGCCGGTGCCGATGTAGAGGTAGCCGTCGCTGCCGAAGCGCAGCCGGCAGCCCCCGTGCCGGCCGCTGACGAGCGGGAGGCCGGTCACCACCGGAGCGCCGTCCGAGACGGCCGAGGTGTCGCTCGTCATCCGCCACCGCAGCACGCGGATGTCGAGGGCGTTTCCCGACCCGTCGCGCACGGCCTGGCACGTGTAGAAGCGCCGGTTGGTCGCGGATGCCGGGTCGGCGACCATGCCGAGCATCCCGGACTCGTCGACCGCGAAGATCGACGGCAGTCCCGTCACGGTGACCTGCTGGGGCGCAGCGGAACCGCGCTTGCTCCAGATCGAGCCGGCGCGCAGGTCGTAGAGCATCAGGTCGGGTTCGACCCAGGTGAGGTCCCACGGGTAGCTCAGCCCGCTGACGACCGTGGTGACCTGGACCGTGGGCGCGGCGGACGCCTGCGGGGTCGGCCCGGCCCCGAGCGCGAGCGCCAGTGCGAGGGCGACCACGGCGAACGGTGTGACGAAGCGGGAGCGCGACACAGGCACCTCCGGTGCGGGGCGGCATCCGTCGCGGAGGCCGGCAGTCCGGCGAGCGTATGCCGGTAGGGCCGCCGATGGCGAGCCGTGGGCGGGCGGTGTTGCCGGCGCGGATCGTGCGGCTCAGCCGCCCGCGCGTGGTCCCCGTGCCACGTGCGCCTCGAGCCCGTCGAGGAAGAGCTCGAGGCCGAGCGTGAAGTCGTCGGTGGTGTCGCGGGCGTCGGGGTCGTCGCCCGTGTAGCCGCCAGCGGCGAACACCGGTGCGAGGTCGGGGTAGCGCTGCGGGGTCACGACCTGTGCGAGCAGCGCGACCGCGGCGAGCGAGATCGCCGGGTCCGCGGGGCCGCCGAGGTCACGGCGCAACTGCCCGAACGCCCGGACGAACAGGCTCAGCGACACCAGGACGCTCTGCTTGAACCCCGCGTCGACGGGCAGCGTGCGCATCGCCCGGTAGGTGGCGTCGGCGAACCGCATCGTGTTGGGCATGAGCACCCCCTGCAGCGACAGGGGCACGTCGAGGAACCACGGGTGGCGGGCGTAGAGGTCGAGGTAGAGCTGCGCGACGTCGCGCAGCCCCTGCCGCCAGTGATCGGTCGTGACCTCGAGGTCGCCGGGATGGGCGGCCGCGGCGTCGAGCATCAGCGTGAGCAGCTCGTCCTTGCTGCTGACGTAGCGGTAGAGCGACATCGTCGTAAACCCGAGCGACTCGGCGACCTTCGCCATCGTCACGGCGACCAGCCCCCCGGCATCCGCGAGGTCGATGGCGGCGGCCACGATCGTGTCGTGGGTCAGCTCGCGGCGCGGGCCGCGGGTCGGGACCTTGTCGAGACCCCACGCGATGGCGAGCGCGCGCGGCATCGGGGACTCGTGGGTCGTCACCCCATCAGCGTAGCGCGAACTGTGTATCCCACAGACTGTAATCGCACAGACTGTGTACCTCGCAGACTGTTTATGTCATACTCAGCGTATGTCATATACAGTCATTGCCGTCGAACGGCTCGTCGCTCGCTACCGCGACCTCCTCGTCCTGGACCACCTCACCCTCGACATCGGCCGAGGAGTGCTGGCCCTGCTCGGCCCCAACGGCGCCGGCAAGACCACGCTCGTCGACACGGTGACCACCCTGCGCCGCCCGGATGCCGGGCGGGTGCGCGTGCTCGGCCACGACGTCGTCCGTGACGCCGCGCAGGTTCGCGCACTGCTGGGGGTCACCGGGCAGCAGGCCGGGGTCGACACGGTGCTCACCGGGCGCGAGAACCTGGTGCTCACGGGGCGGCTGCTCGGTCTCGGCCGGGCGGGCGCCCGTCGACGCGCCGACGAGCTGCTCGAGCGCTTCGAGCTCACCGGTTCGGCGGGTCGCCGGGTCGGAACCTGGTCGGGGGGCCTGCGGCGCCGTCTCGACCTGGCGGCGAGCCTGGTGACGACGCCCCAGGTGCTCGTGCTCGACGAACCGACGGCGGGCCTCGACGCCCGGTCGCAGACCACGTTGTGGGAGGAGGTTCGCGGCATCGCGGCCGAGGGCACTGCCGTGGTGCTCACCACGCAGTACCTCGAGGAGGCCGACGTGCTGGCCGACCGGGTCGTGGTCCTCGACGGCGGGAGGGTCGTCGCCGACGGCTCCCCGGACGCCCTGCGCCGCACGGTCGGTGGAGAGGTCGTCCAGGTGCACGGCCCCGACGGCAGCGTGCAGCAGGTACTGCCGACCGACGGCTCGGCCGCCGACGTGGGCCGCGTCATCGGCTCGCTGCCGCGCTCCGCCCGGGTCACCGTGCGCAGGCCCAGCATGGACGAGGTGTTCCTCCACCTCACCGGCGGCACCTCGGCGAGCGCCGAGCCTGCAGCAGGTGGCCCAGACGGTGCCGTGGCCGACAAGAAGGTGAACCAGTGAGCGCCGTCGTCACCGCGAGCAGCGTGTTCATCGGCCGCAGCCTGCGGCACAGCGTGCGCGACGGCGAGGCGCTGGTCATGGCCGTGACCATGCCGGTCATGCTCATGCTGCTGTTCACCTACGTGTTCGGCGGCGCCGTCACGGGCGACCCGGCGGCCTACGCGGCCTACGTGACGCCTGGCACGGTGCTGCTGTGCGCGGGCTTCGGCGCGGCCTCCACCGCCGTGGGCGTCGCCGGGGACCTGTCGGGTGGAATGGTCGACCGGCTCCGGCGGATGCCGGTTCCCGCCTGGACGGTCCTCGTCGGCCACGTCGTCGCCAGCCTCGTGCGCAACCTGGTCGCCACCACGGTCGTGCTCGCGGTGGGCGTCGCCCTGGGTTTCCGTCCGGCAGCCGGCCTCGCCGGCTGGCTGGGCACGATCGCGGTCATCGCGCTCTGGATCCTCGCCGTCACCGCGGTGTTCGCGCTCATCGGGCTGTTGGCGGGGTCGCCCGAGGCCGCGAACGGCTACGGGTTCTTCGTGCTGTTCCTGCCCTACGTGTCGAGCGCGTTCGTGCCGGTCGACACCCTGCCGACGTGGCTGCAGGGCGTGGCCGAGCACCAGCCGGTGACCCCCGTGATCGAGAGCGTGCGAGCCATGCTCACGGGCCAGGACCCTGGCACCGACCTCTGGCTGGCGCTGCTCTGGTCATCGACCCTGCTGGCAGTCGCGCTCGTGCTGGCAGCCTGGGTCTTTCCGCGGCGACGCTCGCACCGCGCCTGAGAGCGGCACGGGCGGGCCCGGCATCCGAGGCGGATGCCGGGGCCCGCGCGTCGCGTCGAGCCGGTCGCGTCAGTGGGCGCGGAAGCCCTTGACGGCCTCGATGGGGCGCGGGCCGTGGCCGGTGTAGCGAGCGCTGGGGCGGATGAGCCGCCCGGTGCGCTTCTGCTCGAGGATGTGCGCCGACCAGCCGGCGGTGCGCGCGGAGGCGAACAGTGGCGTCATCATGTGGCCCGGCACCTCGGCGAAGTCGAGCAGCACCGCAGCCCAGAAGTCGACGTTGGTCTCCATCCGGCGCTCGGGGTAGCGTTCGGCGAGCTCGGCGATGGCGGCTTTCTCGAGCTCGACGGCGACCTCGTAGCGGGGGGTGCCGAGCCGCTCGCACGTGTCGCGCAGCACGGTGGCGCGCGGGTCGTAGGCGCGGTAGACCCGGTGCCCGAAACCCATCAGGCGCTCCTTGCGGTCGAGCGCCTCCTTGACGTAGCGCCGGGCGTCGCCCATCCGCTCCACGCCTTCGATCATGCCCTGGGCGCGGCTCGGGGCGCCGCCGTGCAGCGGGCCGGAGAGGGCGCCGATCGCACCCGAGAGGCAGGCGGCGACGTCGGCGCCCGTGGAGGCGATGACCCGGGCCGTGAAGGTGGACGCGTTCATGCCGTGCTCGGCCGCGGAGATGAAGTAGGAGTCGATCGCCTCGACGTGCTTGGGGTCGGGCTCACCGCGCCAGCGGATCATGAAGCGCTCGGCGATGGTGCGGCCCTTGTCGACCTCGCTCTGCGGCACCATCGGCGTGCCCTGCCCGTGAGCGGCCTGCCCGATGAACGACATGGCCATGACCGACGCGCGGGCGAGGTTGTCGCGCGCCTCGTCGTCGTCGATGTCGAGGAGCGGCTTGAACCCCCACACCGGCGCCAGCTGGGCCAGGGCCGACTGCACGTCGACCCGGATGTCGCCGGTGTGCACCGGCAGCGGGAAGGGCTCGGCGGGCGGCAGACCCGGGTCGAACTCGTCGTCGACGAGCAGCCCCCAGACCTGGCCGAAGGACACCCGCCCGACGAGGTCGTTGATGTCGACCCCTCGGTAGCGCAGTGCGCCGCCCTGCTTGTCGGGCTCTGCGATCTCGGACTCGAAGGCGACCACGCCCTCCAGACCGGGCTGGAAGTCAGGGTCGCTCTCCGGGTGCGCAGTCCCGGTCTGTGGTGCGGTGGTGGTCATCGGGTCCCCATTCGTCGCTCGTCGCCTGTGTCGGGCCGACCCATTGTGCACGCCGCGGTCACGCGTTCCCACCGCCCGTCCCGCTGGTGGACGTGCCGACGCCGCCACGACGGTCGCGAACCGCCATGGCGGGGCCACCGCTGTTGCGCAGGTCGAACAGGTCGGTGGCCTCGAGCAGCTTGCTCAGCTTGGCGTAGCCGTAGTTGCGCGGGTCGAACGAGGACTGGTTCGAGATGTGGTTGCCGACGGTGCCGACCAGGGCCCAGCCGGAGTCGTCGGCGGCACCCTCGACGGCACGCCGCAGCAGGGCCACCAGCTTGCGGTCGCCGTGCAGCTGGGCGCGGGTGGCGCGGGCGGGCGTGGAGCCCTGGAGGTGCGCCTCGGGCGGGGCGGCGGCCTTGGCAGCCCTCGCCCTGGCGGTGGTCTTCGTCGCTGATGCCGGGGCCTTGGCAGCACTCTTCGTGGTCACCGTGGTCACCGTGGCCGTCGGGGGTTCGGTCGCCGTGCTCGTCACCTTGGCGGTGGCCCGGCGCCGTTTGGTCGTGGGAGGCGCGGCGGGCTCGGCCTCCGGCGCGACGGCATCCGGCGGCCCGGGGTCGGCCTGGCCGCTGGGGTAGGAGAGCCGGTTGAGCACGAGGAAGCGCGTGCAGGCGCTCTGGAACGGCAACGGGGTCTTGGCGTCGCCGAAGCCGTAGACATGTGCGCCGTGCTCGCGCAGGTGCATCACGAGCGGCGTAAAGTCGGCGTCGGAGGAGACCAGGGCGAAGGCGTCGGGCCGCTGGGTGTGCAGGATGTCGACGGCATCGACGGCGAGCGCGATGTCGCTGGCGTTCTTGCCCTTGCTCGGGTCGAACTGCTGCACCGGCCGGATCGCGTTCTCGTGCAGGACGTCCTGCCACGACTTCAGGCCGGTCTTGGTCCAGTTGCCGTACGCCCGCCGCACGTTGGTCTCACCGAGCCGCGACAGCTCTCCGAGGATGACGTCGATGCGGGATGCCGTGGCGTTGTCGGCGTCGATGAGCAGCGCGATCTGTGCCGGTTTGTCCATGCACGGACCCTAGCCCCGCCGGGCGGAGCCACCGCTGGTCGCCACCGTGCTGCAGACTTCGCGGGTGCTGAGTTCCCACCTGCCGGACCTCACTCCGCTGCGGGAGAACCCGGCATACCGGCGGCTGTATGCCGGGTTCACGCTCTCGAACGTCGGCTCGCAGATGGCGGTGGTCGCCATCGGGCTGCAGGTCTACGACATCACCGGCTCCACGGCGTCGGTCGGGCTCGTGGGCTTCTTCGCGCTGGTGCCGCTCGTGGCCTTCGGGCTCTACGGCGGGTCGCTGTCGGACCACCACGACCGGCGCCTGGTGGCCCTGGTCGCCAACCTCGTGGCCTGGGCGACGTCGATCGGGTGCGCGCTGCAGGCCTGGCTCGGCAACGAGAACGTGTGGGTGCTCTACCTGCTCGTGGCCGTGTGGAACGGCGCGTTCGGGGTGAGCTCGCCGGCCCGCCAGAGCATCTACCCGCGGATCCTGCCGCGCGAGCAGCTGCCGGCCGCCAACGCGCTGGGCGTCTTCGCCATGTCGACGGCGATGATGGTCGGGCCGCTGATGGCAGGGCTGCTCGTCGGCTGGGGTGGGTTCGCGACGGCCTACACGGTCGACGCGGTCGTCACCCTGGCGGCGCTGTGGGGGCTGTGGCGGTTGCAGGCGCTGCTACCGGAGCCGCACGCCGAGGGCGAGGCGACGCGCGCCGGCCTCGCGTCCGTGCTCGACGGCTTCCGGTTCCTGCGCGGCGCGCCGAACGTGCGGATGACGTTCGTCGCCGACATCGCGGCGATGCTGCTCGCCCAGCCGCGGGTGTTCTTCCCGGCGGCGGGCGCGGTCATCCTCGGTGGCGGTGCCCGCACGGTGGGCTACCTGTACGCCGCGGCTGCCGTGGGGGCGGTGCTCGCGACGCTCACGTCGGGGCGGCTCGGCGGAGTGCGCCGGCAGGGCCTGGCGATTCTGGTGAGCATCGTCGGCTGGGGCGTGGGCATCATCGGGCTCGGGGTGGCGCTGCTCGGCGCGGGCGGCTGGCTCACGCTTCCCCAGGCCCTGTGGGGTGCGCTGGTCGCGATGGCGTTCGCCGGGGCGGCGGATGCGGTGAGCGCCGTGTTCCGCACGACGATCCTGCAGTCGGCCGCGCCAGACCGGATGCGTGGGCGGCTCCAGGGCGTGTTCATCGTGGTCGTGGCCGGTGGCCCCCGGGTCGGTGAGCTGCTCGGCGGCGCCGGCGCCGAGTGGATCGGCGAGGGCTGGATGGCGGTGGTGGGCGGCATCGCCTGCATCGTCGCCATCGGGTTGTTGTCGCTGCGCCAGCCGGGGTTCCTGCGTTATGACGCGCGGCACCCCACCCCCTGAGGTGCGGCGACATACGATCCGGGAATGACCTCTGCACGCATCGACTACGACGGTGACGGCCTCAGCGAGCAGCAGCTGCTGGACTCTCCTCACGCCCAGGGACGGGCCTGGGTCGACGAGGCCGTGGCGCGGGCGCAGCACGGCTCCGACGTGTTCGAGCCGCTGGCCCTGTCCGTCGCGACGGTCGACAACGGCGGGCACCCGAACGTGCGCACCGTGCTCATGCGCTTCTTCGACGAGCGCGGGCCGGGCTTCGTCACCGCCCTGACGTCGACCAAGGGTCGTGAGCTGACCGTCAACCCGGCGGTCGCGGCCTGCCTCACCTGGCCGGCGATGTACCGCGCGATCCGCTTCCGGGGGCATGCGCTCGAGGTGACCCGCGACGAGGTGGAGCAGTACTTCGACTCGCGGCCGTGGGCGTCGCGCATCTCGGCCTGGGCCTCGCAGCAGTCCGAGCCGATCGGGTCGCGCGCCGAGCTCGAGGCGGCCTACGCCGAGCGGGCCGCCGCCTTTCCCGACCACGGGCGCGACGACGACGTGCCCGTGCCCGACTTCTGGGGTGGGTTCCGGATCGTGCCCGACGAGGTGGAGTTCTGGGCGGGCCGGCGCAACCGGCTGCACGACCGGCTGGTGTTCACCCGGGTGGGCGAGGGAGACCTGGGCAACCCCGAGTCGTGGGAGGTCTCGCGCCGCCAGCCCTGAGGCCGCGGCGATCCCGTCCCTCCCGACGTGGGGTCAGGTGGTGTCGCGGTGGACCTTGTGCGGGGCGGCCTGGGCGCGTGGCTTGACGACGAGCAGGTCGATGTTGACGTGGGCCGGGCGGGTCGCCATCCAGACGATGGCGTCGGCGACGTCCTCGGCCACCAGGGGGTTCGGCACGCCGGCGTAGACGGCATCCGCGCGCTCGCGGTCACCGCCGAAGCGCGTCAGGGAGAACTCGTCGGTGCGCACCATGCCGGGGGCCACGAGGGTGACCCGCACCGGCTGGTCGACCAGCTCCAGGCGCAGGGTCTCGGTCATGACGTGCACCCCGTGCTTGGCCACGGTGTAGCCGCCGCCACCCTCGTACGCGAGGAAGCCCGCGATCGAGCCGACGTTGACGACGACTCCCTCGCCGTCGGCCGCGACGAGCGCCGGCAGCAGGGCCTTGGTGACCCGCAGGGTGCCGAGCACGTTCGTCGCGTACATCCGCTGCCACAGCTCGACGTTGCCCTGGGCCACCGGCTCCAGGCCGAGGGCGCCACCGGCGTTGTTGACCAGCACGTGCACCCGCTGGCCGGCGGCGTGTGCGAGGTGTGCGACGTCGTCGTCGCTGGTGACGTCGCACGCCACGGCCTGCCCGCCGATCTCGGTGGCCAGGGCTTCGATGCGCTCGAGCCGCCGCGCCGCGCACACGACGCGGAAGCCCTGCGCCGCGAGCAACCGAGCCGTCGCCGCCCCGATGCCGCTGCTGGCACCGGTGACGACGGCGACGCGGTCATCCGGCCCACGGGTCGACGGGGTCTGCGGGGTCTGCGGGGTCTGCGGGGTCTCGGTCACGAGCGCTCCTCGGGTCGGACGGTGGCGGGGTCGACGGCGACCCAGGTGGCCTCGGCACGGCCCAGCAGCTCGCCGCCGGGGGAGAACAGGGCCGAGCCGGAGTGGTGCTTGCGGCCCTCGCTGCCTCGCTGCCACGCCATGATGACGTGCGGCTCGTTCGCCCCGGGCAGCGCCAGCACCCGGGCCGTCATCGTGCCGAGCACCATCGGCCGCCCGGCGATGCCGGCCGACCAGCCGCTGGGACAGTCGAGGGCGGCCCACACGAGCGGGCCCGAGACCTCCCGCGGCACCCACGTGGCGGCATACCGGCCGGTGCCGTCGTCGAGCGGGCCCGGGCGCAGGCACAGCGCCTCACCGGGGTCGCGGTCGGTGCCGCAGGCGAAGCAGGTGGGGAACGGGTGGTCGGCCAGGCCCTCGAAGCGGGCCTCGGCGGCGCGGGCGACGTCGAGCGGGACCGTCGGCGGCACGTCGTCGACGAGGTCGGCGGATGCCGTGCCGCTCGCCACGAGGTGGCCGCGGTCGACCAGCCGCAGCGTGATGGTGCCGTCGGCGGGCTCCGCCTCCAGCGCCATCGGCCGGTCGAGCGGGGGCGGGCTGCTCAGGCGCACCGTCACCGACGGGCGCCCGAGCGTGGTCGGGACGCTGGCCGCGACGGTGCCGCAGACCCAGCCGCCGTTGCCGGACTCCGGTGGGCCGCAGTAGCGGTGCTCGATGGTGATCTCCACGTCGTCAACCTACCCACCGCCTGCGGAGCCGGGATATCTTGACGTCAAGATAGATGTGGCGTCTGCTTCGCACCGGAAGGTTCACCTTCGCAACGGAACGGTTCCGGTGCCGAGGTAAAGCTTCCGGCATCGGGCGGGAAAGCTGTGACGGGGGTGGGGTGTGGGGCAGGGGCAGGAGTTCTCGCTGCGGCGGATCGCCGTGCCGGCCTTCGGGCCGTCGGCGATCTGGTCGATCGGGGCCGGCGCGGTGCTGCCGGTCGTGGCGCTCAGCGCTCGGGACCTGGGGGCACCGGTCGGCGTCGCGGCCCTGTTCGTCGGCATCACCACGCTGTCGGAGTTCGCCGCCGCGGTGCCCGCCGGGGTGCTCGTCGAGCGCATCGGTGAGCGGCGCGCCCTCGTGCTCGCCGGAGCCCTGGATGCCGTCGCGTGCGCGCTCGCGCTGATCGCGCCGTCGCTGTGGGTGCTGGGCCTGGCGGTGTGCCTGATGGGCCCGACCGGCGCCGTCTTCCTGCTGGCCCGGCAGAGCTACCTGACCGCCGCCGCTCCGGTCGCGCTGCGCGCGCGGGCGATGTCGACGCTGGGCGGCGTGACCCGCATCGGGCTCTTCGTCGGCCCACTTCTGGGGGCGCCGGTGGTCGCCCGGTGGGGACCGCAGGCGGCGTTCGCCGTGGCCGTGGCCGCCGGGGTGCTCGCTGCGGCCCTCGCCTGGGGCACCCCCGACCTCGGTGCGCACCACGACCGCCTCACCGCTGACCGCGAGCGGGTGCCGGTGGCCCGGGTCGTCCGGGACAACCGCCGGGTGCTGCTCGCCGTGGGCCTGGGCGTGCTCGCCATCGGCCTGGCTCGGTCCTCGCGCGTCGTCGTCGTGCCGCTGTGGGCCGAGCACGTCGGCCTCGACGCCGCCCAGATTTCGCTGGTCTTCGCGGCCGCCGCCTTCGCCGAGGTGGTGCTGTTCTGGCCCGCCGGCACGGTCATGGACCGCTACGGGCGGGTGTGGGTCGCCGTGCCGGTGGCCGTGCTCCTCGGCCTGGGCCTGCTCGCCCTGCCGCTGACGACCACCCTGGCCGGCGTGGCGGCGCTCGCCCTGGTCATGGGCGTCGGCAACGGTCTGGGCTCGGGCATCGTGATGACCCTGGGTGCGGACGCCGCTCCGGCCGCCGGGCGCGCCCCGTTCCTCGGGGTCTGGCGGCTGCTCTCCCTCGTGGGGCACAACGGCGCCGCCCTGGTCGTCGGCGCCGTCGCCGGGGTCGCGACGATCGGTGTCGCGAGCGTGACGGTGGGCCTGCTGACGCTGGCGGGGGGTGCCTGGCTGGCCCGGTGGCTGCCCGAGTACGACCCGCGCGCCCGCCCCACGACCCCGTTCGACCGGGCGTGACCGCGCTGACGCTCCATGACGCGCCGAGATGCGCCGTGACGCGCCGTGACGCGCCGCACGGTGGGCGGGCGGCATCCCGGGCGTCGCCAGGTAAACGTAGGCTTGCCTTCGTGACGGACCTCATCGACACCACGGAGATGTACCTCAGAACCATCTTCGAGCTCGAGGAGGAGGGCATCACCCCCCTGCGAGCGCGAATCGCCGAGCGGCTCGGGCACTCCGGCCCCACTGTCTCGCAGACGGTTGCGCGGATGGAGCGCGACGGCCTGCTGCACGTCGCCGGCGACCGTCACCTCGAGCTCAGCGACCAGGGCCGGCTGCTCGCCACGCGCGTGATGCGCAAGCACCGCATCGCCGAGCGGCTGCTGCGCGACGTCATCGGTCTTGAGTGGGAGTTCGTCCACGACGAGGCCTGTCGCTGGGAGCACGTGATGTCCGAGCGGGTCGAGCGCAAGATCCTCGCCATGCTGCCCGACCACGCCGAGTCGCCCTACGGCAACCCGATCCCTGGGCTCGACGAGCTCGGTGACCCGACCGAGCTGGCCGACTTCCGGCGCGGCCTGACCACCCTCGACGTCATCGCGGCAGCCGAGCCGGCGACCGTCGTCGTCCGACGCATCGGCGAGCCGGTGCAGGTCGACTCCGAGGCGCTCGGCCTGCTCACCGCCGCCGGCCTGATGCCGGGCCAGCCGGCCCGCGTGCGCCGCGACGGCGCTCGGGTCATCGCCTGCCGAGACGGGGCGGAGGAGTCCTCCGGGGTCTCGCTGCCCGACGACATCGCCTCGCACGTGTTCGTCCAGGCCACCTGAGGAACCGCGCGGGACGTTCGTCGCGACGTCATCCGTGCTGCTCAGGGCATGTTTCCGGTGGCCGGAGCGGCTTGGTGTGGCGCATCCCTCGTTATCGGAATGTGACTTCTGCTGGGAGGTCCGGCTACGGTTGGGACAGATTCGTATCCGCCCCCGGAAGGTTCCACCTCCTCGTGCCCGGTCCCAACATCCCCGGTCGACGCCGCGCCCCCGGCACTGTCCGTCGACTCCCCGTCGCCCTGCCGCGCCTCGTCGCGACGAGGGCCGCCAAGTCCCTTGCCGTGGTCGCCGTGGTCGGTGGAGCAGCCGTCGCGCTGGCCCTGCCCGGCGACGCCAGCACGGCCGCCCTGACGCTCGCCGTGCCGGCCGGCTCGGCCACCACGGCTACGGCCGACCGCGCCGACGGCTTCGTTGCGTCGCGGTCCAGCATGCGCGTGCAGGCTCCTGCGCCGGCCGTGTCCGCGCCCGAGGGTGCCGCCCCGGT